>Ga0181517_10000051_pt1 | contig 151251 bp, 134 predicted proteins | sample PEATcosm2014_Bin_31_FD_119748 | JGI IMG/M metagenome (GOLD analysis project Ga0181517, IMG submission 119748) | Peatland microbial communities from MTU Mesocosm Facility, Houghton, MI, USA - PEATcosm2014_Bin01_30_metaG | ecosystem: Environmental > Terrestrial > Soil > Wetlands > Peat | place...
GTCACAAGAATATCCACATCAGAGAATCGCCGAAAGAAATCTGAGAAGTCGTCCCATTCGACCACTGCTTCGCAGTACGACAGGGTCTGCGATCCGACATCAAGACGAAGCACGAGCACCGGAGCCCAGACATCTTTCACAGGATGGAGGAAGCGCTCGACGGAAAATAAGAACCCGATTTTACGGGCGAATGCGAACATTCGCGCGGCGTGGGAATTTTGGATCTTCCATATGGGCAACTTAGCCCATACCGGCACCCTTCGTTTGATGAGAACGGTAGCCGATCCATCGTCGGACACTGTGAGTTCGTCGCCGTGTATTGAGACAAAGCGAATTTGTTTTTTAGGGGCCGCTGGAGAGCGCCGTGAGGGATTATCTTTCATATCAGAGCGTCTCTTCTGATAAGCGGGGACGCGAAAGACCGCACCGCCGGCAAAAAGGGCCGAAGGCAAATCTATCTTTGAAACGTGGCAGCAGCCGGGCCTAAGGCCCGGTGCAGCCACGTCCGGCCTCAAGAATTCCCAAGGGCTTATTTCCTGCCTACAACAACCAAGGAATCCTTGCCCCAGCCTTTCCCACCCTTGTCCAATACCAAGCTAGTAACCGTCTCAATTTCGTCTAAAAGGTATGCTTCCAAGAGGCGACTCGCTTCTCTTCGCTGAAGATTTGAACAGATCATCGCGACGGTGCGCGCCCCCGCTACGTTCTTACCATTAAGAAGCCGGATCAAACGAGGGTGCGCTATCCCCAGATGGTCTGCTGCTTCGCCGCGATTCCGGTAGGACTCCTGCTCCATCACCTCACGGACCAGCTCTTCAAGGACGGTCTGAAAATGTCTTTTTTTTACTTCTTTTGGAACGTGCACATCAACTGCTTACGCATTTTTAACAGTTCTGTCAATTTTTAGGTTGTGCACCTAATTCGTCCGGTTGACACTTCTGTCAACTTCCAGACAGGAGATCGATATTATGACCAGTGTTACATCGCTAGTACGAAACGCCCCCACATGGGCAATTAATCAGGCGTTCGCAGATGCCCACCCGGACGCCTCGTATGACCTAGAGCTCAGCCAACATATGCGGGGCCCCAAGATTCATTTCATCGGAATCGACGAAGGAGAGAGAGCACATGCTGCGATATCCGCGCTAATTCGGGGAAAATGGTCTGAACGGCGTTTTTGGCCGTATGCCCGCGTCTTGCGAGATTGGCTTGACGATGTGGGGGTAAAGAGAATCTGGACGGATTGGCAGCTTCGAGAGACGGGAAAATTTGTCGGAGCTTGCGATATTCTTGTGTCAGGTGGACCCCGCCAGAGCGGTGTAGTTGAGGTAAAGTTGGTTAATACCTTACCGGAATTTCATCGGCGCGACCACCTACTCCAGCTCAGCCTTTACGCTCGAGGACTTGCGGAAAATAGGGGAAGTTTTCGGGGATATTGGGGGGCGCTCGCGTACATCGCTCCTGCCGCGCGTACGATCCGCGTCTTCGAATGGACAGATGGGTTGCCCCATTGCTGCGAAACAGCCGGCAAGCTCCTACGGGCTGCTTAAGACCGAAAGGAAAGATCGGACCATTGGTACGCCATGCCCACAGAGAAAGATCTATTTCTACTTCGGATTCAATCGGAAGAACCGACCTACGCTGAAATTCTAAGGTCCAACGAGACCGGCACCACCATAAGGAGATATCCGATTTTGGCTTCCGACACACCCATCATTGGAATCCAAACACGAGTGATCCCCTCGCGGTACGTGTGTTCTCCTATTAACAACGTTCTGATATTTAAAACACTTTCCGAGGAATTCTTGGTCGTGATTCTCCAGCCTGCCCCAGGTGTTGTATTCACAACAAAAGAGCTAGACGGCTGGCTCCATGGGTACACCTGCGAGACCTTTATCACTAAGCCCGAGTACGCGCCGGATCACGACGCCTGCGTCTGGGTAGGTCACTACGATCTGCCGCACGCTGTAGCGCGCACCAAAAACGTACCGGTTCCAAAGTGCGAAACCTTTTTACTTAAGAGCCAGTCGGCCAAGTGGCCAATACTCGACGAGAGAAACTGAAATCGTTGCCTGCGCTTGATCGGCTCGCAGACTTTCAGCCTTTGCACAGTTCCCGAAAGACCAGACTTCGCTCGCACACATTAACTTACCCTGCTGCACATCGCTCGATCTCGTGGGCCACGTGCGTCCACACATAGCTAAGCCCTGTTTCCCCTCTCAATTACCTCCTACGGATGTATAACATATATTTCCCAAGATTTTCGGTCGGATTGTTCCTTCTATGCACATCGACCTACTTCGAATTCCGGCTCTTGTTTGCCATATTCCACTTCCGATCTGTTGGTCACTGGTAGAGATGTCTGACGTATGGGGTAGATACGATTTCGCTTTTTTCACCTGCGCGTTGCTTTACCATTGGCCAATACAAATTTGCTCTCAGCGAATGGTGGCAGACCATCCCTGATTCTTACCGCAGCCGCTCCATGGATTACCTCACCCGCCGAAGTGTCGTTGCGCAATACAGTATCGAATGCTTCCACGGAAGCGGCTACTACCCGAATCTTCCGCGCCTATGCGCTCTTGGCCCGAGGATCCACAACCGCAAGAGCGGACTCTTTGTGACTGTACCCGAGCTCATCCAAGCCCTAGAAGATACAAAGATTTCTTTGCTAGAGCAGTTGCCGCCACCGGTAGAGCGCGAGTACCCAACATCAGAACAACTCAATCTCGTTGACGCGCGCAAAATCGAGATTCTTCTCGCCCAAACGGGAATCTCATCTGAGGAAATCGAAAGGCGTTCAAATGCCTTCTTCGAATTGCTTCGTATTTCACGATCCAAACGCGAGTGATTACGTATTCAGCTCCCAAATAGTATAAAACCGCCCATAATACAGAGCCATGCCCACCCGCCCCCATAACGTCCGCCAGAGCCGACCCCTCCGGCGCGGCTCAGCTTAGGGTTATGGAATGAAAATGGCGGCTAAAGCATGACTCCTTCCGACCAACCCGATTTCTCCGGTAAGGTACTCACCGTCAATGTGGACGGAGCCACGCACAGGTTCACACTCGTCTCACCTAGGTTCGAGATGCAGGCAGGCCGCCTCTTCCTCCGATAAAACCCCAGATCCCCTACGGTTCAAAAAGCACCGCTACAGGGACACGAAGAGCTTTCGAAAGTAACTTTAGCTCCTTATCTGTCACTTCCCGCTCACCGCTTTCGATTCGTTTAACGATGTCGCGTGAAGCCAACCATTTTACGGCGGCCATTCTACCCGCGAGATCCTCTTGGGAAAGATTCTGTTGAATCCGCAACTTTGCCACGATTCCGCCACAAGCGTTGCGATCATTCCTCTTCCTGGGAACATAACGTGAATGGGGCATAAAGTGCCCACGATGTTAGCTTCTACAAAGCAGCGAATGGGGCGACATGTCGCCCATCTTGCTTGACGACCCTGCGATCTGTTGATTGCCTACCGAGGCGGTTCCCGTGGTTATGAGGGAGCATTTTGCCACGCCGGAAAAGCCCACTGAATATAGCAACGCTGCTAAAATATCTTCTATATTGCCGCAGTTGGGTGCGCAGATAGAAACGTCACTATTTGTCGGCACTACCCTACCATTACCACGTGAAGCTTCATTGTCTCTCCCACCACCGAAAGCCCCGACACAAGTACATCCAGTCCACGCTCGCGCTCATCGCACTCGCGCTGGCCCTCGTTATCACTCCGGTTGCCACGGCCGCTCGCGTCGTGCCGTCGATCAGTGAAAAGACCGCAAACATCGTGCGGTCGACCCTGACTCCCGAAGAGTCGGCGGCCGTCCAGCCCGCAATGCTGGTCCTGAACCTCCGCAATAAAGACGAGCTCGCCGCTCGCGTCGCTGCCGGTGAGATCATCTCCCCGCAGGAAATGCAGGAGAAGTACTACCCGACCCACGAGACGTGGCAGTCGGTTGCCTTCTGGGCGCAAGCACAGGGCCTCACGGTCGATGCCGAGAATTTTACCCACATGAGCGTCCAGGCCCACGGCCAAGTCGCTCAGCTTGAAAATGCGCTCCAGACACGCTTCGCTAGGGTCACAGATGAAGACGGGAAGGAGTTCACCTCCGCCGTCACTCCCGTATCCCTACCGGACGAAATCGCTGGAAATGTCGCGGGCGTCAGGAAACTCCAGCCCCACATTCACCCGAAGACCATGACGACGTATAACGCCATCTGGCCAGCCCTCCCTGCGTTCGGGCCTCAATACATGCTCGATAACTACGGAGCAACGGGTGTCGGCGACGGCACCGGCCAAATCATCGCCATCTACGGATTCAACACCGCTCCTAGCCCAACGGACCTTACGGCCTACTGGGCAAAGATAGGCTCAAGCCACACAAATGCCGACATAACTGTCATTCCGGCAAACACACCCACGTGGGACGAAGGCCCAGGCATAAGTGAAGGCTACGAAGTCACGATGGATACGGAAATCGTCACGGGCCTATGCCCGGGAGCAACCGTGCGAATCTACTGCACGTACGATTACGCGACGGTAGCGGAAGAGGTCCTCACGGATCTTCCAAAATACCCCGGCATCCACCAGCTTACCTATAGCTCTGGCGTTCCGGAAAACACCAGCGACACCGCTTCTAGCCAAATCTTCATGGCTCTTGCCGCACAGGGTGTCACCACCTTCGCCGCCTCAGGCGACGGCGGCAGCAACCCATCAGCAGGCAATGGGGGCGTGTACAAATCAACGAACGCCCAAGTCGTCTCGTACCCCGCCTCCGACCCCTACGTCGTCGGCGTGGGTGGAACTACCGAAGTCTTCGGAGGTGAAACCTACTCGTCCGCACTCCCAGGAACACCAAGCACAACGGGCGTCATCAAAGAACTCGCGTGGACCGCAGCCACAAACCCCGTAGCCTCGTACACAGACTCGGCAAACAACACCACGACGTTCAATGGAAATAACTACGCAATGAGCGGAGGCGGCATCAGCACGGTTTTCGCAGCCCCTAGCTGGCAGACCGGCCCGGGGATCCCTTCCAGCACAAAACGGTGCGTCCCCGACGTTGCCGCAGCAGCAGGTGCCTACAACGGGGGGTTCTACACCGTCCTAAGGAACGCCGACACAGCGGCAGCCGGAACGAGCGCCTCAGCCCCTATCTGGGCCGCCCTTTGCGCTATCCTGAACCAAAATCTTCAGGCCAACGGGCACAAGCCCGTCGGTCTCCTGACTCAGGCTCTCTACCCTCTCGCCGGAACCGGTGCGATGAACTACGTTACACAAGGTCAATTCACCTACCAGTGGGCACCACCCATTGGGCCAGTAACATTCCCGGCGGGAACCGTCGACAGCAATGGAGCCTTCAACGTCGGACCGACGTATGATTGCATCACGGGAATCGGCACGCCGAACATCGGCCTTATCGCGGCGGCTCTCGAAGCGCCGCCTGCCGGCCTGTCCGTCAGCGTAGCCACCCCGCTTCCGTCCACACCCGTCGTGAACGGCTCAGCGCCCATCACGCTCCAGGCTACCGCCACGGGCAACCCCACCGGATACCAGTGGTCGCTTAACGGCGTTGCAATCCCCGGCGCCACAGGTGCCACGGAGATCGTCTACCCGACGGCCGCCAATCAGGGCGACTACACGGTCCTCGTAACGAACTCGGCCGGATCCGCTAAGACGGACGCCGGTACCCTAACGGTCACCACAGACGCATGGATCATCAATTTGTCCGCTCGTGCGTTTGCCCAGACAGGAGCAAACGAACTCATCGCCGGATTCGTCACCACAGGCCCGAACTCAAAGTCCGTCTTGATTCGCGGCATTGGCCCGACCCTCGCGAGCTTCAATGTCTCTGGTGTCCTCACGGACCCCCAGATGACGCTCGTCTCAGGGAGCACGACCCTCGCCACCGTAAACTCGTGGTCGACCTCGCTGGATGCTATCTTCGCCCAAGTCGGTGCTTTTGGCCTAACCGCCGGATCACACGATACCGCCCTCTTCGAGAGCTTAGCCCCTGGGCCCTACACGGCCCAAGTCACATCGGCGACCACCAACCAGGGTGTCGCCTTGGCGGAAATCTACGACGCCGACAGCTCGGCTCCTACCGATCGACTGATCAACATCTCCGCGAGGGCCTTTGTCGGTACCGGAAGCAACGTCCTAATAGGCGGCTTCGTCATCGGCGGAAACACGCCTCAGACCGTCATCATCCGCGGTGTGGGCCCAACCCTCGCCAACTTCGGCCTCTCGGGCGTCCTCGCCAGTCCCACCCTCACGCTCACCAATAGCTCAGGGGTGATCGCCACGAACTCGGGCTGGGGCACAGCCCCAGCCTCCGGCCCTCAGGCCACCGGCAGCATCACCGTCCAGCCGGGCACCGCCGCCCTCTTCGGAAAAGTCGGCGCCTTCGGCCTTACCGCCGGATCGAACGACGCCGTGATCGTAGCCACTCTGCCCCCAGGCCCGTACACCGCCGAGGTCTCCGGCGCAAACAACTCGACCGGCATCGCCCTCGTCGAAATCTACGAACTCAGGTAGTTTCATGTCCGGCAATACCGACAACAGACGCCTCAAGGCCCCACAAGCCGATAAGCTTCGCCGCATCGCCTCCGACGGCCGAAGGCGCCCCGCCGACCGAGAGTGGGCCGCCCGAATGCTTAGTGAGGCCGGTGTAGACCTCTCGCCCTCCACGAAAAAAAGGATGCAGCAAATCCCACCGGCTAGGGCCGGCCTCAAAACCGCGGACTTAGAGTAGCCCGCTGTTTTGCCAAGACGTGCACCTCTGTCCGCTGGGTCGAGCCAAGTACGGCGTCGCGTCAAGCAAGCCCGGCATGGACCCAAGCTATCGTAACCTGGGAAGATAAGTCTCAAAAAAGTTTTTGCTATCGCATACAACATTTTTCCTTGACGGATGCGTGCTCGACCCCATGTTCCGGGCCCAGCGAGTTTTTTGGTTAGTGGTGCCCAACGGTGGATTCCACATTTTCGAGAGTTGCGACTCTCGTTTCTCGCCGGAGGTCCTAAACAGGCCTTCGCCAGGTTGTACTGAGCGCAAGCAAGGTCGGCTTCGGTTCGGGATGTAATAGTCCCCTCCCCACCCCTAGGGCATTTATGCCTTCGGAACCAATAGCCGTGCTATGCCCACACCCCAAAAGGAGCTGCGGGCACCGCACTACAGAGAAAAAAACTTCATGTCAGTTCAGAATACAGAGTCAGAAAATGCCGGTAACAAAAAACTATCGGTCGCACCACTTATAGGTGTCGAATCACAAGCAACCAAAGTTCAGTCGCTCGAAAATAAGGCGGTCGAACTGAAGGCCCTCGAAAAGATGGCCGATACAAAGACAACAGCCGAGCTGTATGAAAAGCTCCGGGAACTTTCCAAAAGTCACCCCGACCGGCTACTCCGAGCGACGGCACGTTACGTCCTTAGGCGGGATCGCATTGAACACCCAAAGGGAAAAACCGACAACGGTGGGCGATGGTATCCGGATCATCGATCAGAATTGGCCTACTTGCATCCGACCTCCCAGAAAACCTTGTTGTACACGGAGACGAGGAGAGCCTCGCGCTGTTCAAGAGGTACTCGGGAAAGGTGAAATCATTAGCCGGCCAGGGGGCAAAGGTCATTGTCATGCCGGAGCATCTTGGCGATTTGGACGACAAGTCTCCGGGTGGCAACACTCCGAGGGTGGATGTGATGTTTTCCACCGTGGCCCGCCAGAATAAGGTGTATCTGGTCGTTGGCGTGGACCACGCAATTTCAAACACGGTTCTATTGAATCAGGCGCGCATCTATTCGCCCGACGGGAAGGTCGCCGCAACCTATGACAAGCATCACCTGATACCCGGCTTTGAATCGCCGCGCTTCGCTGTTGGAACCTCACGCACTGTATTGAAACAAACAGATGGGACTTGGGGCATTGCCATCTGCAAGGACATGGATTTCCCCGCTCTAAGTCGGGAGTACTCCAAGGATGGAATAGGGCTGCTGCTGGTGCCGGCATACGATTTTGTCGTCGATGGTTGGCTGCACGGACGAATGGCGATCCTACGAGGAGTTGAGGGAGGATTCAGTATCGCTCGCGCCCCCAAGGCGGGTCTTATGACCCTTACAGATGACCGCGGAAGGATAGTCGCAGAGCGCGCATCGGACTCCGCTTCGTTTGCGATCTTGACGGCAGAGATCCCTTATCGACACGAAGCGACACCCTATGGGTATCTCGGCGATTGGTTCGCGTGGTTCGACTTCGGCTTGCTGCTTCTAATTCTTTGTACCGGACTCCGAACGTCCAGCCGTGAAAAGGTAGATTCCGTCTAGATGCGGTCCTCCATTTCGGCGCGGCACATTGTGAAGCATGAGATCGGTTTGGACTGTGTGACAAAATGCGAGTCCCATTGGCGATTGACCATTTGTCCTGGTGGCCCTCTTAGAATTCGGGAAGCAAATGCCACGAAAAGGAGTGGGCGCTCTTGACCCTTCAAACCCGAAGTGTGAGAATTTCCGGGTGCAGGGAACGGCAACTAAAGTTATCGGCAAGGTGAATAAGACTCCATGGCAACGCTTTGTCAGGCTCCAGCGTACCGTCGCTCGACTTGCTCTGGGCCGCGGTCAGCCAAAAGGAATCTTTAGGTTCGCTACCAATGAGGAATGCTCCCGATGGACCGCGAATCTGAATCGGAACGGGAAGTAACCAGAGTTCCCACAGACGCCGATTTGGTCTCGTTAGCACGCGAGCTAAACCGTCTTGGCGTGGCCTACGTTGTGGTTGGCGGCTTTGCCATCAATCGCCTCGGTTATGTTCGCGCAACAGAGGACATTGACCTGCTGGTAGCCTGCGACCGCGCCAACCAGGCGCTCGTGAAGAAGGCGCTCGAAACGCTACCGGATAAAGCGATCAAGGAACTCGGAGATGAGGACATCCGCAACTGGATCCCCATGCATCGTGTAGGCCTTAATGCGGGCCACCTGCTCCTTATTGGCAAGCAACTCCGGCCTCCGCGCCAGGAACTCCGGATCTAGGTGGGTCTTGTCGGCAGAATTCGTCGTAAAGCGCTCCGGGGTGATCGAAAAATCCACCCGGCCGTACATAGACGGAATCCGGGTTGCTTGAGCTGATACCTTTTCGGTGAGTTCAGCGATAGACGTGTTCATGTTTTGTTAGACTTTTAAGATTGAATTCCTATCGGTTGATAGGTATTTTGCCGTGTATGGCAATGCTTTTCATAAGATCATATAAAGGAAATGGATATGACATCTGTAAATGCGATCTAGGCAGCGGAACGTTCGAGTATTGCGCAAAAATCATGATGGATCCTCGCGCGCTGCGCAGGATTTTCGAACGCTCTCTAAAGGTATGAAACAATCTTCGAAGACCCTACCGGCTACGGGCAAAACACCGAAGACGCGGCCAGTCTCGACAACGGGCTATCGAAAGGGCGAGGAGACACGCCAGCGGATCCTCGATGTGGCGCTGAAGGCATTTGGTGAGGACTCCTTCATTGCCGTTACAACGCGCCACATTTCGGAAGCGGCGGGGGTGAGTCTGCCAACACTGCAGTATTACTTTGGTAGCAAGGAGGGCCTCTACAGAGGCTGCGCTGGGGCCATCGTCGAACGGTACCGTCGCCACACGTCGTCTGCCGCCGCGAGTGCCCGTGAAGTGCTGAATAAGGAGAGCTCGGCCGAGGCAGCCCGAGCCCAATTGAAGGCGGTGATCAAAGCCCTTGCCGGACTTCTGGTTGGATCCAACCAGGCCGAGGCCTGGGCGCAGTTCGTGGCCAGGGAACTGCGTGATCCGGGCCCGGCGTTCGAGCTCTTGTATTCGAGCCTTTGGCGGCCTGGCGTTGAGCTCACTACCAAGTTGATAGCCCGCATCCGCGGATGTTCCGAGAATGACCCGAATGCGCGCATCCAGGCGTTGATGCTGATCTCAAGCCTACTGGCGTTCCAATCGGGACGCAGCATCTCGTTGCGCGCTATGCAGTGGTCGACAATTGGCCAGGAAGAGTTGGCGATGGTCCTCTTCAGCCTGGACGCGCAGATCGACGCGATCGGCCGCGATCATTCCTGATTTGCTCGGACTCGTGGCCCGCGCTAATGGCACCAGCTTGCGCCGTCATCCACGGGATCGTGGCTGCTGTGAAACGCCATGGAAATAGCGACCGAGTCGCCCTTGAGCACTACATATCCGAGATGCCGGAGGAGGAGGCGCGTGATTTCTATTCCATCAGGCCGACGAAGCCGACCCACGGTGTCGAATATTTTCCCAAGGCTATTCCGGCCTGATGTCACCGGTCACTTCAAAACCAGCCACCCGTGGTCACTTCGTTCCGGCCACTTGAAATTCATAAGTGCGGACAAGCAGTTTCAATTCGAGAGCCTCCATCAGAGCGCAGGGCTCGGAGGTTCTTGAATTGAAACTGCGAAGTTACAAAAGCTAACTGGCCTGGTCAAAGTGACCATCACTGGCTGGTTTTGGGTGACCGCTGACAGGCCTGAAGAACAAAGAGAATAAATATGAATACATCAAAATCCGTAAGGATCCGCGTAAAGATAGACACAGTCGAAACAATCAAAAAGGCATTCCCGGGTCAGACCCTTGACGCCGGAATCTCAACATTGGCAGCACGGTGGGGCCAGGAGTCTGGCGACCCAGTTTCCTGCGGGCAGAAAGAGCTCTGGATAAAGACGGACCGCTTGGAGGAGATTATAGGCCTTCTCGCGCTTACCAACATGGACATCGCCGACCAGTACCGTCGGATGGTTTCACGCGACCTTGGGCTGTTCCGCGCCGCGGCGACAAAACTTACTGCTGTGGCGCGCGAACACCAAATGAAGGCCAACACATGAAAACCACAGATACTATCTGCAGCCATCCGGAACCACTTCAACGCCTCCAGTCCATCCTTAGGTACGTCGAAACCGCTTCGATAGGTGTAGCCGAGCGAAATTTGAGCCTTCGCGTTCCCCAGCTCCGCAGCTTTTCGATAAAGACCGACTGCTTTGGTGGCATCCTTTGCATTAAAAGTGTTACCAAAATCGAAACCCTCCGCTGCCAATTCATAGTAATCGGATGCCTTCGCGGCGCTTTTTTCAACGCCGTTTCCGCTGGCGTAAGCATCTCCCATTTGCTCACACGCATCGCCGCTCCCAAGATCGGCTATCCCCACCTGCGGCGAGGGACGGCCGCTTGAGCTTTCGGATTGCACTCGGAGTTAATGCGGCGCCGGCCGCTCCGGCACGTCCATTGGTTGCTGCATAACGACATCGAGCGCGATCACGAAGCCGAAAACGACCGTAAAGAAGTCGATCGTCAACGCCGTGATGTAAGCGGCGGCGCTGTATTGAAGCCCTTCCAACACGTAGCCAAGCATCGCCAGTGTCACAGCGGAGCCCAACACAACGAGAACTGCGTATACTGCGGGCGGCGGCTCCTTGCCGACCACCTTGAGGCGTCGGCGCGGGTAGGTGACCTGAAGAGAAAACATCGGTACTGCGAAAAGCATAGCAGAGTCTCGCCAAATCCATTTTTCCTGAACGTCGTAGAGAGCAAATAGCGCCGGCAGCAGAGCCCCCGCCGTCAAAACGAAAATGTACGTCATGACCGTCTTTGCGAGGTACCGGTCAAGCAGCGACAGTCTCGCTCCAGCGGCAGGTCGGAGGGCCAATAGGAGCGCCGAGTAGCCCGCGAACGTGATCATCAGGCCAGCCAGTGTGTACAAGAATGTTGCACCTTTGAATTCCATGTTTTCGTTTCGTTTTCAATCAACGACCTCAGAGGCCGGTCAATTACGCTACAAGAGAGTCGACGGTTGGTTTTGGTTTCGGGTTTTCTGACGATAGGATTTCTAATCGGTTGACCGGCTCCAGGTCCAGTCAGACAGCGACCCAACGCCCCGGTCCACTGAATTTGGAATTAATTGCCGCGTGAGTAAGAGAACTGTGACTGATATTGGAGCCACGATAGTCTCAACATCAACCAACCTTCCAGACCGACCCTGAACCCGGATCGAAAAGATGGAGCTGCTCACACGTAAGAGATGTTTCCGAAGGATTAGGATTTACAGAGTCCTCGTGGATGCGGAACACCTCTCAGCGATTTACAGGCCTCCCATATCCAACAAACAGATTAAACAGGAACCGAGATACGCTAAACATGGCGAGTCGCTGAGATTTCGAGGGGTTGCGTTGTCTTGGAATCGAGGTCGCGCGCGAATCTATTCGCACTCCGTTCCAATTCAGGCGGTAATCAAGTCGCAAGGAATCACTTACTTAGCAATCCTTAAGGGGTTCCCCGGAGGTTGAAGTTGTCCCCCAAGAAAACAAAAAACGGGTCTCCCAACCCAGGAGCAAAAGAGCCGAGGGCATCCCGCGATCGCACCCGGAAAGAGGTGCTGCGCTCGTACTTCAAAATCGACCAGGTTCCAACGTTACTGATCCTCGCTCTCGGCGGCTCGTTGCCCGAGGGAATGGAAGCACGCAAATGTCGCACGGCCTGTGACGACGCCCGGCCACTAGCTTCAAGCGATTCATAAGGTGACGTGAGAGCCCCAAAAATTGGCGCAACGGCTTGTGGTCACCCTAGTGCGCCGCTTTGTGGGTGAGCTCCAAAATACCCATTCCCATGCTTCGGTCCACGACGCGATAGCCAGACAGATCCGCTCCGTCAAATGAAGTGAGATCGCCCTGGAGCATCAGCGCCTTGAAATATCCCTTGCTGATCAGGCCTCGAATCCCCCCATTTTCAAAGGGTATGCCCCTTTCCCTGTCCCGAGCGTAATTGTAGGCGAGAACAAACCCCTCGCTTCCAGGGCTAATCCAAGGAAGGTTGAGACGGAGGTCCGCTGAAAAACGCGGCTGGGGCTCGTCCTTCCAAGCTTGCCAGCGTTGGGCGAGCTCGCGCGCAGACGGCTCCAGGTCAATCACCCCCACCCTTCCGGTGACGACGAGCGCCTGACCTGCGGCCAGCAAAAAGGCTGCGGCAATCGCGAATTTCGGGAAAACCCTGATCCCTGCGGAGCATCCACCGATAGCAACCAGGGTTGCCATTAACGCGCTCTCGAAGAAGTAGTTGCTCCACGCGCCGTCCTTACAGCTTGTCACGGCCGACATGGGTACTGTGATAGCGATTCCCACTGACCCCAACGTAAGGCAGGCCCATGGCACCGCCCCAGATTGGGCACGAGCACGGCGCACGACAAGCCAAAGGCCGGGAAGGGCTAGCACCTCCAAAGGCAACGCCTTTACGACTGCATCTTTTAGGTTGGAGATCCCCGAGCCCACATCATACGTGCTGCCTTCCGCCATGTGCACCATTGAAAACCTAAAGGCGGGACCGAGGAAGGCCATCGCACTGGCGCAAAGGGCGGCAAAAACGCCGCCCAATAAGGCAGCTGCCCTAAACTCCCTACGTAGAAGCAGCCAGACGATCACCGAGGCAAAACTAAGGACGACGCTCGGCTTCATGCTCCATGCTAGGAAGAAGAAAAGCGCTGCTGGAAGTACTGGAAGAAATCCCAGCCTGTCGCCCCGGGCGATCAGGACATACGCACCGGCCGCCGCGAGGGCCAGGGCCCACAGGTCGGGTCGAACCGTGAGGATCCACCATCCCACAAGGGGCCCGAAAAAAAGCGTGGCAGCACAGAGGCTTGCCGTGGTCCATGTGGCACCCAGGCGCTGGACTGCCGTGCGTACGAGAAACATCGAGCCGACAACCGCGGCACTGAGGGTAACTAGGCGCCCGACCACAACGATCGACTGCCCGGTGTAACCGGCCACGAACGGCCGAATGAGTGCGGCATATCCCACGTAGAAGAGCCAGTTGAAATACGATGAGGCAAAAGGAATACGCCTCGGATCGGGATAGAGGGGCGCCCCGTGGATCACGTCCCACAAGGCGTTGAAGCTCGCCTCCTCGCATCCCGTAGTACATGCTACTCCCGGCGGAATGCCGGCCGCCACGGAGACCGATATCAGGCGGCGAATTAGCACCGCCGCGCACAGGCCAATCGCGAGAACTGCCGCTACGCGCTCCCCTTTGGTGGCGCATATGCGGGTCGGCTGCTCGGGTGTTAGCATCGCTCGCTTTCTATAGGAGCCATAATGTCTTTCCAAGCTCTTCTCCACGAGCGGCTCCCTAATGGAACAAAAGCTTTGGACAACCTCGATAGTGATCCCCGACTCGTTGCGCCGCATCCACGCCAAATACTTCGATCACTACTGAGCCCTGGAGGCTCCAAGCGTCTGCATTCGCCCATTGGCTCCGAAGCCGTATCCAGCATCCGTTGTTCGACCGCAAACGGGTCCTCTCCATTCCCCGTCGATCTGGCAGAGCACATGAATAGTGCATCCCGTTCCCCCGCCTCGGTCGGCGCACCGTATCGATCGCGGTGTCGAAGAAGCCTTCGGAGTCCGTATCTCCCTTGCGATCAGCGGATTTCTTATTAGATGACCGCTCTCGCCGGCTAAACACGGATCCAACTGTGTGCCCCAAGATAAGGCCCTTCGCACTGCCTGTGTTGGCAGAAAACGATTTCCACGTGATTCAATTTCCCATTCACCCATGGCGTGAACGAGATGCGGGGATATTTACGTGACTTCACCAAACACAACCAGTAGTGGTGCCAGCACGCACGAGGGAACCATGCGCAAAATGTTGACGACACGAGTGCCGCCTTTCGCCTGAGAAACACAGTCTATAGAGTTTGGTGGCGCCCCCTAAATTTTCCTAATGATGAATGAGGCGCAGTTCAGGTGGCTAGGACGAATGTTGAAACGGATTGTGCCCGCAAAGCAGTGGAGTTCGTTGAAAGGATACGTGGCCCGTTATCTTATTTCCCGCAACCTTCGCTTGCTTGCAACCATGTATGGGTCGGACAAATGGGGGCAGCATTGGTATGTCCAGCATTACCAGCGACACTTCTCATCTTTGCGAAAGAGATCCATCGTATTGCTCGAGATTGGAATTGGCGGGTACAATGATCCTCGCTCGGGCGGGGCGAGTCTGAGAATGTGGAAAAATTATTTTCCAGAGGGTCGCATCTACGGGATCGATATTTACGACAAAAGCCTTCATAACGACGATCGCATCCGGACCTTTGTTGGCGATCAGTCTGACGAAAAGTTTCTCAGGAATTTGATTTCTGAGATCGGCCCCCCCGATATCGTTATTGATGATGGCAGCCACATTAACAGTCACGTTATCAAGAGCTTCGAGGTGCTCTTTCCCCTTCTGGCCGATGACGGTATCTACGTAATAGAAGATCTCGGCAGTTCATATTGGTCCGACTTCGGAGGCAGCAGCGAAGACTTGGCATCGGCTCGAACCAGTATGTGCATGTTAAAGAGATACGTAGATGGCTTGAACCACAAAGAGTTCATGCTCGGCAATTACCAACCAAGTTATTTTGACGAGCATATCGTTTCCATGCATTTTTACCACAATCTGGTATTTTGCTATAAGGGCCGAAACCTAGAAGTGGGAAACAGACATCAATAAGACACACCCGCAAGGCGGACTTCGACTTTTCCTATAGCCTCTTGGCAAGATGGGTCAAAAACAGCGGACGACCAATCGGGGCCATTGGGAATATCTACGACCGATGCAGTCGACCCAATGACCTGCCGCGACAATATCCAAAGTGCCGAGCTCCAAGACAAGTGATTTGCGAGACGCTGCAACCTCACAGCCTCCGCTTCGGATATTCATTGACCTCTCCAATCATGAATACTGGTACCGCCGCGAGCTAGAAAGACTGGTTGAAGCAATGTACAGAGCGCCGACTCCGGATGCCATCTTGGCGGACAGGATCGGCTCGTCGGATTGTGCACTGCGTATAGAGGGCTGTCCTCAGCTGAAAGATAATGTGTCTGCATGCTTCAAATGGAACGAGGGAAAGTCGCCCCGCGAATTCATATGGGATAGTGGCGATCTGCCCACTGGCGGCCTGCCCGGATTCTACGTGTCGTTGCCGTCCTACATGTGCGATAAAAGACGCCACAGGGCATTTTGCCTACCGATTCAGTGCAATGAGACAATCCGTCCTTACGATCTGAGTGAGGCGACGTATCTTTTTGGGTTTTTCGGGGCGGTCTCTTCGGGGCTTCGAGGACGGATGGCGGCGGCGCTGCGCTCGCAAAATGATCGGCAAGAAGCCCTGATCGAGCTTCGGAATTCAATTTGGAGCCAGATGTTCGACCGAAGCGGACTGAAGGCCAAAGCGGATTACGCTGATAACTTACGCCGATGCCGGTTCAATCTGTGTCCGCGCGGGAACGTCTTGGCCGGGGTTGGTTCGAGGCTGTATGAAACCATGCAAGCGACACGTGTTCCCGTAATAATTAGCGACTGGATTACGCTACCTGAGGGAGTTGACTGGAATTCCTGTGCTGTGCGAGTGCGGGAACGCGACATTTCGCTAATCCCGCGGATCTTGCGGGAGCATTCGGACAGGTGGCCACAAATGGCTGTCAACGCTCGGCTCGCTTGGGAAACCCATTTTAGTGAGGAAGCAATACTTGGTGAGTTGGGGCGCCAGATGCGGGTGTTACTTAATTGGGATGGAGGGGAAGGAATTTCGGCGAGACTAAGCGGCAGTGGTCGGGTTGCTCTTGGATTGATGAGTTGGAAGGTCCGCCAACTCTATGCGCTTATGCAAAAGCTGCGGGCGCGTCAGGGTGTATTTTCGCCCAAGGGTTGAGGAATAGGTCCGGGCAAAATTTTAACTCGACGTCTGCCCCTCGTCATCAAGATCACAATTGCCACCAGCGGATCTCCGCATGGCCCCCGGCAGCCCGACTTGACACGCCGCAACCCTTGGTTCTCGTGCCCTCATTTCTGGATACAACTCTATTGGGGCTTGGCTGCTGGCTGCACCGTCACGGGATTGTTGGTCTCCGGCACCTCTCCGAGAGATTTCACCTCGCCGATGTCGACCCGTCCCGCCGGGACTCGCGTCCTCAATAGCCCATCGCTTGCCCGGCCGAAATACTGCGAGGCATACGCCGCCATAAGCGGCAACGCCTTGTCGAACTGGTTATTGCGTTCGCTGATGCTGAATCGGGTCTCCCACAGGAGCTTGTGCTTTTTCTCCTTCCAAAGCAGTTGGAAATCGTAGGCCATCAGCACCACGAAGTAGCGGTGGTCCTCAATTTCATCGAGAAGGTCCTTTCTGTCGTACTCGAATGCCGTTCCTCTCTTGTCCCCATCGGTTGAATCCCACCACGAGTCGTAACCCAGCATCTTCACGTTCAAATAATCCTGCTGTTCGCGGAGCCTGTTCTCCGCTGCGACCGCGGCAATGGCCGTAGTCAATCCATCTTCGGCCGATGCCGTTATCGCATTCGGGATTGGATGATAGGTTGAGGCGGTGCCCGCGTTGGGCCCGGAATCGCGGCCCCCTGATGACTCTCGCGAGATGAACAATTGCTCCTGGGCCGCCTGGAGATGCGCGTACACGGGCGAATCCTTTGGCTGGTCTGGAACGTAGGTCGTGCCCCAGTAGACCATGATCAAGAGCTTTGTGGATTTTGGGTCCTTGCCTGAAAGATACTGCCGACTTGCGAGCGGACCCGCGATCACGTGGGCAACGTCCAGGAAGGTCAGCTTGTCTATCGTGAAATCGTTCAACGCTCCAGACCAGTCGCCGCCTTTCCCAAAGGCGTAATATTCAGGCCGGAAGTTCCCATCGGGAAGCCTTTCCCTGATATAATCTTTGCTCACTTGCGACGCCACGGCCGTAACCCCTTCGATCTCCTCCGCAGCACGGCACGGCGACCCTCCCGAGAGGACCATGCCGCTTACAACGAGAGCTCCGAACAGCGTCCTAATCCGTCGCGGAATTTTCATCTAGAAATCCTTTATGTGATCCGTTTCCAATGGGACTTCAGGTTTTTGGGAGCCCAGGTTGTTGCGTTGATGACGAATTAAACCGTGTAACACCCGTTGCCGGCGAATCCCTTCAACGTCCGGGGGAACGGGGTCCAAATAACGGAGGGGCTTGGTCATCCCGGACATCATGAAATATGATCTGCTCCATCGCTGGCTTTGGGTGAATCCCGTTCCTGTGGACCTGCCGGCGGCTGCGCCGGCGCGCCTTTGGTTTCTCCCGCATCGTGCCACAGGCCCCCCGCACCGATGGCAACCCGTCCGCCTCGGCAGCGGACGCCCGGAGAGGATCCGTCTCGGGAAGGCCCCCGTTTAAGGGTTCGACCATTTATGGGCCGTCCTGATGTCGCCGGGTCTCCTGAGGGCCGGCTTCCAGCAGCATCGATCCGGCCTGTGCTGGTCGGATGACATCGAACGCCGGGTGGATGCGCTTCCTCGAGCTTCCGGCAAAGGCGCCTTGCAAGGATCTCAACTCAACGATGCTCCCACCGTTCTCGGAATGGATGTAAACAGCCGGAATGCCGGGGGAAACCCTTGCCGCCCCGTTCGCGTACGGGAGCGGAGCCGATTCCCGCCCGACACATCGGTTGAGTTTTCCCCTCGAAACCGACCTTCATCAATCCAGGATGGGCGCATTCGAGTTTTGCGCTCTCACTGCCTATGCGCAAGATGGCCCTCCGGGTTCGGCCTGATTGCAAGATCCCCACCACCCCTTTGCCTTATGAAAATCCTCGCCGGAGTCTCTCTCGTTGCCGTTTTCATTGGCTCCCTATCCGAGGCGACCGGCGGGGCGAGCGCCCGGTGGTGGATGACGAGCCCCGACAAGGCGGCCCTCCTGGCCGAGCAGCCACCGCTTGCGCCCTCAGCCGCCTCCGAGGGCGCCTCCCTTCCCACGGTCATCGTCAATCCGGGCCAGCGCTTCCAGACGATGGAGGGTTTCGGCTTCGCCCTCACCGGGGGTAGCGCCCAGAACCTGATGAGGATGTCTCCTGGCAGGCGCCATGAGCTGCTAAAGGAGCTATTTTCGCTGGAAAACGGTGGAATTGGGATAAGTTACTTGCGCGTGAGCATCGGCTCCTCGGACCTCAACGCGCGCACATTCTCCTACGATGACCTCCCTGAGGGAGGCACGGACCCGAACCTCGAACATTTCACGCTGAGCGACGACATGGCCGACGTTGTCCCGGTTCTTAAGGAGATCCTCAGCATCTCACCGTCGATAAGGATCCTTGGATCCCCGTGGTCGGCGCCGGTCTGGATGAAGTCGAATGACAACATCCGCGGCGGCAAGCTGAAGGAGTCCTGCTATTCCGTCTATGCGGCTTATTTCGTGCGGTACATCCAGGCCATGGCCGCCCAGGGCATCACGATCGACGCCGTAACGGTCCAGAATGAGCCTTTCAACGACCTCAACACCCCGAGCATGCAGCTCTTCCCCAAGGAGGAGGCCAACTTCATACGCGATTACCTCGGCCCCGATTTCAAATTGGCGGGAATAAAGACGAAAATAATCCTCTACGACCACAACTGCGATGCGCCGCAATACCCTGTCTCGATCCTCACCGATCCCGTGGCGCGCCAGTACGTCGACGGATCGGGATTCCACCTCTATGCGGGCGACGTGTCGGCTCTGTCTGTAGTCCACGACAGGTTTCCGGAGAAGAACATCTATTTCACGGAACAGGCCGTCGGCGGGCGCAGGGGGTTCAACCTCGCATGGCCGGTCTCGCACGTCGTGGTGGGCGCAACCCGAAACTGGAGCAAAAACGTCATTCTTTGGAACCTGGCCTCCGATCCCCAGTTCCGGCCGCACACGGACAACGGCGGATGCGCCTCGTGCCAGGGTGCGCTGACGCTTGATGGCGACTCGGTCGACAGGAAGCTCGCCTATTATGTGATCGCCCACGCCTCGAAGTTCGTCCCCCCGGGCTCCGTCCGGATCGCCAGCTCAACCGTTGACTCGCTCTCTAATGTCGCCTTTGCGACTCCCGACGGGCGTACCGTCGTGATCGTCGTCAACACCGGCGCCATTCCGCTTAAGTTCCAGGTCGAGAAGGAGGGCAGCGCGGTGCGGCCTGAACTCGGGCCCGGGTCCGTTGCCACCCTCCAATGGTAGCTTATCCCCATCATAGGATGATAATCCGCCCCACCCTTGTTCTTCTGGCCATTTTCGCGCGGCACGGTTTCGCCGCAGTTGAGCCGCAGCCCTCGTCCGCCCGGATCACCATAGTCAACGGAGCGCTTGAGGGAGGCGTGGACGCCGACGGAGTGCGCTCCTTCAGGGGAATTCCCTATGCGCTTGCGCCGGTGGGCGAGCTTCGCTGGAGGGAGCCCCAGCCGGCGGCAAACTGGGAGGGCGTGCGCAATGCAACCCGCTTTGGTCCCCGGGAGATGCAGCCCCCAAATAATTGGAGGGACATGATCACCCGCTCGCCCTCGATGAGCGAGGACTGCCTCTACCTCAACGTCTGGACTGCCGCCGATTCCGCAGGCGCGGCGCTCCCGGTCCTCGTCTATTTTCACGGTGGCGGCCTCGTCGTGGGAGACGGCTCCGAACTCCGGTATGACGGGGCCAGCATGGCCCGAAGGGGGATCGTCGTCGTCACGATCAATTATCGCCTGGGCATATTCGGCTTTTTCTCCCACCCGGCGCTGACCCAAGAGTCTCCCCACCGCGCTTCGGGCAACTACGGGCATCTGGATCAGGTGGCGGCGCTTCGCTGGGTGCAGCAGAATATAGCCGCATTTGGCGGCGATCCGCGCCGGGTCACGATCGACGGCCAATCAGCCGGATCGAGCTCGGTCTCCGCCATGATGGCGACCCCGCTCGCCAAGGGGCTTTTCTCCGGGGCCATTGGCGAAAGCGGCTCCATCCTTGGGAATCCGGAGAAGCTGACGCTTTCCCAAGCCGAAGCGCAAGGGGTCGCATTTGCCGCCAAGGTGGGCGCGGCCTCGCTCAGTGACCTGCGCAAGATCCCAGCCGATCGGCTGCTGGATCTTAGCAAGGACCTAGCCCTAGCAAGGCGGACGCTGACTGATGGCTACCTGTTTCCCGAGGCCCCAGAGGAGATCTTTTTTACCGGAAGGCAGGCTGACGTGCCCCTCATGGCCGGCTGGAACTCGGCCGAGATGCAGACCACCCAGGTCCTGGGGAATAGGCCCTCGACGCCCGGCAATTTTGCGGCGGCAGTTAGGGGGCTCTACGGCGCAAATGCTGAAAAGATTCTGGCGCTCTATCCCGCGAGAACCGACGCCGAGGCGCTCCAATCGGCCGAGGACCTGGCCTCCGACCGCTCTATCGGGTACCGCACCTGGAAATGGACGGACATGCATGCAAAGAGCGGCGGCAAGCCCGTTTTCCGGTATCTATATTCGCAAGAGAATCCCGACGAGAGGAGGGAGGGTCCGCAGCCAGCCCTTGGGGCGTCCCATTCCGATGAGATTCCCTATGTCCTCGGAAACCTGCCCATCTTCAGGGTCTTCGACTGGCAGCCCGTTGATCTCAAGGTCTCGAAGATCGTCCAGGCCTACTGGGTCAACTTCATCAAGACCGGAAACCCCAACGGCCCGGGACTTCCGAATTGGACGTGGATGCAGGGGAGCATTCCGAAGGTGATGGTCCTCTCGGATGAGCCGCACCTGATCCCCGAACCCAACCTCGAACGCTACACCTTTCTGGATTCGCTCCAAAACGAACGCTGATCGGACTGCGGATGGTCGCAACCGGCGAGAAAGTCCCTCGTTTGACGCTGGAGGGGCCTTGAATCCTCCCATCGGCCCAACGGGCAGGCCAGCTGCGGCGGACAACCGGGCGCCCTTGGAGGGACGCGATCGATCATTGAATGCGGGGACGGTGCCGTGAGTCGGGGGATTCCCACCGCCGCTAACCTGCTGGGCCCCAAAGGCTGCAAGCGGCCTTCCGGATTGTTGGGAGCGTTCGTGGTAAATCGGCTTAACGGAGGATTCGGCCCGAAACCTGCGGTGGTGTCACCGACGCACAAAGCGTTGAAGCAACCCCATGGCCCTCCACGTCGCCCTCCACCACCGCACCACCTACCGCTACGAACGGCCGATTATGCTTGGGCCGCAAACGGTCCGGCTCAAGGCGGCCCCCCATTGCCGAACCCCCATATTAAGCTACTCCCTGAAGGTGGAGCCGGCTGAGCACTTCGTTAACTGGCAACAGGATCCGCAGGGCAATTATAGCGCTCGACTGGTTTTCCCAAAGCCGACCCGGGTCTTCTCGGTTGAAGTGGACCTCGTCGCGGAGATGACGGTCTTCAACCCCTTCGATTTCTTCCTGGATCCTTCGGCCGAAAAGGCACCCTTCGCCTACGAGCCGAAACTGGCCATCGAGCTGGCGCCTTTCCTACGGAAGGACGCAGCCACGCCCGCGTTGGAAGCCTTTCTGAAGACCGTGGATCTCACGCCCCGCTCATCCATCGAATTCCTGGTCGCCCTCAACCTGCGCGTAAATCGGGCGGTGCGCTACGTCATCCGGCTCGAGCACGGCGTCCAGTCGCCGGAGGAGACCCTGACGCTCGGCAGCGGCTCCTGTCGCGATTCGGCATGGCTCCTCACGCAGGTCCTGAGGCATATCGGCCTCGGCGCCCGCTTCGTGTCGGGGTACCTGATCCAGCTGCGCCCCGATGTGCGGCCCACCGAGGGGCCGGCGGGAGCAGCCCAGGACTTCACGGACCTACACGCATGGTGCGAGGTGTACCTTCCCGGCGCGGGCTGGATCGGGCTGGACCCGACCTCGGGGCTCCTGGCGGGCGAGGGCCACCTGCCGCTCGCATGCTCTCCGGAGCCCTCCAGCGCAGCCCCGATCAGCGGCGTCGTGGAAAAGTGCGAGAGCTCCTTCGAATACGCGATGACCGTGCGTCGCATCTTCGAGTCGCCGCGGGTCACCCTGCCCTACTCGGAGAGCACCTGGGCGTCGATCGACGCCGTTGGCAAAAAGGTCGACACCATCCTGAGTGAGGGTGACGTGAGGCTCACCCTAGGAGGCGAGCCCACATTCATCGCCATCGACGACATGGACGGGCCCGAGTGGAACACACTGGCGCTCGGCCAGCGAAAACGCGAACTCGCCGGCCGGCTCTTCCGAAAGATCTTTTCCGAGTACGGCAGGGGCGGGTTCGTCCACCATGGCCAGGGGAAATGGTATCCCGGGGAACCCCTGCCCAGGTGGGTGCTTTCCTGCTATTGGCGCAGGGACGCAATACCCATCTGGCGCGACAGCCGACTGCTTGCCGATCCGTCCGCCCAGGGAAGCCACACCACCGCCGACGCACGCCGATTTGCAGTGTCGCTTTCGGAGCGCCTGGGCCTCGGCGGGGAGCGGCTCGTTGCCGGCTATGAGGACACCCTCTACAATATCTGGCGGGAGCGGCGGATCCCCGCCGGCTTCGATCCCAAGGAGGTGAGCGTCAATGACCGCGCGGAGCGTGCCCGCCTGGGCGCGATGTTGGAGTCCGGCCTCGATGCACCGGTCGGCTTCGCCCTTCCCCTCCTTCGCGACCCAGCCGGCCGCTGGGTTTCGTCTCCGTGGCACTTCGTCGCGGGCAGGATGTTCCTGGTACCCGGGGATTCACCGATGGGGCTTCGCCTGCCTCTCGCCCTCCAGCCCTGGCGCAAGCCGGGCTCGATCGGTCCGAGCCAGGACGACGAGGTCCGGATCGCCCTGTGCGTGGAATCGAGGGGCGGACACGTGACAGTGTTCCTCCCGCCCGCCGACCGGGCGGACGACTATCTCGCGCTCCTAGACGCCGTCGAGGCGACGGCGGCGTCGCTGGACCTGCCGGTCGTCCTGGAAGGCTATCTGCCGCCGAACGATCCGGCCCTCGACAACATCAAAGTCACGCCCGACCCGGGCGTGATAGAGGTCAACATCAACCCGTCCTCAAGTTGGCCGGAACTCTCGCAGCGGATCCATTGGCTCTATGCCGCCGCCCGCGAATGCGGGCTCGGCGCAGAGAAGTTCATGGTCGACGGCAGGCATGTGGGGACCGGAGGGGGCAACCACGTGGTGCTCGGCGGCCCGCAACCCGAGGACAGCCCATTCCTGCGCAGGCCGCACCTCCTCAAGAGCCTGGTGGCGTATTGGCACCAGCACCCCGCGCTCAGCTACCTCTTCAGCGGGCTCTTCGTCGGGCCGACCAGCCAGAGCCCCAGAATCGACGAGGCGCGCAATGACAGCCTCTACGAGCTCGAGGTCGCCTTCAAGGAGCTCGACCGAAAGCTCGCTGCCGTCGGCGACTCGCCGGGCTCCTGCCCCCCGTGGCTCGTCGACCGCATCTTCCGGAACCTCTTGATCGACGTTACCGGGAACACCCACCGCGCCGAATTCTGCATCGACAAGCTCTACTCGCCCGACAGCGCCACGGGCCGGCTTGGCCTGCTGGAATTCCGGGCGTTTGAAATGCCTCCGCACCCGCGCATGAGCCTCGTCCAGCAGCTGCTGTTGCGCGCCCTTGTCGCCCGCTTCTGGGAGAACCCGTTCTCCCCGCTCCGTCTCACACGGTGGGGCACCGAGCTGCACGACCGGTTCATGCTGCCCCACTTCCTGCAGGTCGACATCAGCGAGATTGTGGCCGATCTCAGGAGCTGGGGCCTGCCCTTTGAGGAAAGCTGGTTCGCCCCGCACATGGAATTCCGGTTCCCCGTGTTCGGCAGGGTGCGCTGCCGCGAGATGGAGCTTGAGCTCCGTCAAGCCCTGGAGCCGTGGCACGTGATGGGGGAGGAAAACATAGGTGGCACGGTTCGTTTCGTGGACTCGTCGGTCGAGCGCGTGCAGGTCAAGCTGTCCGGCCTCTCCCCCGAGCGCTACCTCGTCTCCTGCAATGGCGTCCTTATTCCGCTTCATTCGACCGGCACGGCGGGCGGCGAGTATTTTGCTGGCGTGCGGTACCGGGCCTGGCAGCCCCCTTCGGCGCTGCATCCCACCATCGGCATAGACAGTCCGCTCGTCTTCGACCTGGTCGACACCTGGAACGGCCGCTCGATCGGCGGCTGCACGTATCATGTCTCGCATCCGGGGGGCCGCAACTATGCCAAGATGCCGGTCAATTCCTACGAGGCCGAGAGCCGGCGGCTCGCGAGATTTTTCCCCTTGGGCCACACCCCGGGCGAGATGAAGCCTGTCGCCGAGGGGACGGGCTCGCCGGAATTCAGGTACACCGTAGACCTGCGCCTTGCCCACAAGGCCAAGAGCGTTCAGGGATAGGCCGCCCCCGCGCCGACACCGATGGCCGCCATACTCCCTTCAATCACCACGGACGATCCCCTGCCCGGATACGAGGGGCTGCCCGGCCGGTATGACGAATGCCGCGCGGCCGATGGCTCCGTCCGGCCCCATTGGGCGCAGTTCCTCCGTCTTTTGGGGCCTGACCCATCCGCCACCTTCAAGTCAGCAGCCGAGGCCTGCGCCCGCGCTGTCCTCGAGCAGGACGTGAGCATGAATGTCTATGCGGGGGCCCGTTCCGAGCCTAAGCCATGGCCGCTCGATGTCGTGCCGCACCTGGTGGGCGCCGACGACTGGACAATGCTCAGTGACGGGCTCAGGCAGCGGGCGCGCCTTTACAACCTCCTTCTGGCCGACCTCTACGGCCCCCAGAAATTCCTGCGTAACCGGGTCCTCCCGGCCCAGCTTGCCATGGCAAATCCCCGCTTCCTGAGGCCCTGCTCGGGCCTGGGAAATCAGCGGGGCGTCTTCCTGCACCACTACGCGGCGGATATTGCGCGGTCCCCGGACGGGCGATGGTGGGTGCTCCAGGACCGCCTGGACGCCCCCTCAGGCCTCGGCTACTCGCTCCAAAACAGGCTTATCGTCCGCACGGCGCTTTCGGCGGAATTCCGGGGCCTTCAGGTGGAGCAGCTCGCCCGGTTCTTCGACGAATTCCGGTCCTCCCTTGCGGGGCTCGCCCCGCCCCCGGCCTGGGGCGAGGAGCCGCGCGTCGTCTTCCTGACGCCGGGACCCGCCAACGAGACTTATTTTGAGCACGCCTACCTGGCGCGAATCCTGGGTCATCCTCTCGTCGAGGGGGCGGACCTCACCACGCGAGACCGCCAGGTCTTCCTGAGGACGGTGAGCGGCCTCAAGCGTGTCTCCGCCATCGTGCGCCGCGTCGATTCAAGCTTCTGCGACCCCCTCGAGCTGAACTCCCAATCCGTGCTCGGCGTGCCCGGGCTCGTGCACGCTGCCCAGGGGGGACGAGTCGCGATTGCGAACCAGCTGGGAGGGGCGGCGCTGGAGAGCGCGTGCCTCCTCGCCTTCCTCAAACCCCTCTGCCGGGCCGTCCTAAATGAGGACCTGCGGCTGCCGAGCGTCGCCACATGGTGGTGCGGCCAGGAAGCGGCGCGGGAGCATGTCCTGGACAACCTGGAGTCCCTGGTCATCAAGCCGTCGTTTAGGGAGCGAGGGGCGCTCGCAACCCGCTACGGGGCTCTCCTGACCAGGCACGAGCGCGAATCGCTAGCCGAAAATATTAGGGCCCGGCCGACCGAGTATTGCGGCCAGGAACGCCTCCTGCTCGGAACGACCCCGGCCTGGTCCTCCGGCGTCCTGCGCCCCGTTCCCCTCGTGATGCGGCTCTTTGTTGCCTGGCACGACGGGGAATACCGCGTCATGCCCGGAGGGCTGACCCGTTTCGACCCGACGGGTGCGGACGCCATTGTCTCCCTCCAAAAGGGCAGCGCCACGAAGGACACATGGGTCCTGTCGCCGAGCCCGACCCGCGCCGCGCCCCCGGTGACGACGGAGGAACCAAGCATCGGATATCAAAGGCCTGAAAGCACGCCGAGCCGCCTTGCGGACAACCTCTACTGGCTTGGCCGCTACCTGGAGCGGACGGCCCAGATGCTGGGGCTTCTCGACCACCTCAATCCCCTGCTCCGAAATGCCATTGCGACGCTCGACCCTACGGTGGCGATGGATTCGATGCGGATACTTCTCATCCGCCAGCAAGGGTGGGCGGAGGCCGACATGACCATTGCGGAGATGGCGTCTCAGATCAGGGCCGAGGCAGACAATCCGGACCAAAACGGGAGCCTTGCCGCAAACCTCGCCCACCTGATCCGGGTTCTCGACCAGGTGAAGGTCAATCTCCCCCCGGAATTCTGGCGCATTCTTCGCCGGCTTCGGGCCATAGCGGCCACGAGCCATCCGCACGCCGAGGCCGACCTAGGTCAGCAGCTCGCCTCGCTCGAGGCCCTCAGCACCGACACCCTTGCTCACGATACCGGATGGCATTTCCTGAAGCTCGGCCGCAGGATCGAGCGGGCGAGGCACATCGTTTATCTGGCCGACGAGCTGCTCCTGCCGGAGCGCTCGCCGGGAGTGCCGGTGGCCGCCCCGAGCGAATTCCGACTCCAGACGCTCCTCCACTTCACGGACTGTCTTTTCACCTATCGGAGCATCTACCATGGGGTGTACCAGCGCACCTCGATTCTCGCGTGGCTCATCGTAGCACCCGAAAACCCGAGGGGCCTGCGTTTTCAGGCCGAACGGATTGCCGAGCACATTGCCGCACTTCCCGAGAATCTCGCGCCGCGGGCGGTCTCGGCCCTGCGCGCGACCGCATTCAGGCTGGTCAGCGATTCGAAGCTGGTCGACCCCTCTACGCTCGCCAGCAATCCGGAGCGAGCGCAGGAATTCTTTTCCAGCACCGGGGCGATCCTGACAGAACTCAACGACCGGTTGACCCAGGTCTATTTCAGCCACTCCGACGTGCCGGACGCCGTCAAGTGAGCCCTGCACCCGCGCAGCCAATGCCCCGCTACCAGGTCACGCACAGGACCGCCTACACCCACGGCTCATTCGTGACCGCGGCGTGGCAGTCGCTCCATCTTCAACCTCGAAACGAGGCCGCACAGCACTGCGAGTCGTTTGAGCTTTTGGTTGCCCCGCATCCGGCGGATCTCGCATCGCGCTTCGACTATTTTGGAAACAAGCAGCACGTTTTTACGCTGCAGGAGCCGCACAGAGAGCTGACGATCACGAGCCGCAGCATCGTCCGCCGCGAAGAGCCGGCCCTTCCCATGGCCGGTCTCACTCCAACATTCGGCGAGATACCCCGCCTGGTCGAGGAGGCCGTGATGGACGAGGACTTCACTCTCGAGCAATACCTGCACCCTTCGCCCCTCGTGCCGCTGTTGCCGGCGGCCCGGGCCCTTGCAGGCGAGCTCGCCGGGGACCTCGATCCAGCCACGTCCGTCATGGATTGGCTTTCGATCTTCGGCGAACGCTTTAACCGTGCCTTTGTCTTCGACAGGGGGGCAACGCTTGTATCGACGCCCCTGGCCGACGTGATCGCCGAGCGCAGGGGCGTGTGCCAGGATTTTGCACACCTGCTGATAAGCTGCCTTCGCCAGAACGGGCTCCCCGCCGCATACGTGAGCGGATACCTCCTCACAAAGCCGCCCTCGGGCCGGACCAGGCTCGTCGGCGCCGACGCCTCCCATGCGTGGGTTTCCTGCTTTATACCGGGAACCGGCTGGGTCGATTTTGATCCGACCAACGCCTGTTTTGTCGGGGCGGGACACGTCGTGGTGGCCCGGGGAAGGGACTTTTTTGATGTAAGTCCGGTGAAGGGCCTTTTCAGCGGCGGCGGAGAGCATCTGCTAGAGACGGGGGTGACCGTTGAGGAGGCGGAGTGGGCAGGCCGCACGGAGTGAATGGGTTGCGGGAAGGGCGCCTGCTCCAATGCCCTTCCTAGGCGGGCCGACGCTCAGTGCGGCACGGCACAAACAGCGCCTGGGTGCGACGCAACCGCCGGAGCACGGACTGTCCCTCCGGGCGGTTCGAATCGGCGGGATTGGGTCGAGGTCATTTCGAGCCGCTTGGGATTTGAATCCTGACTCATTAAGGGCTGCGTTTTCCTGAAGGGCTGAACACCCTCACGGGTGTTATGATGGTGGAGGTCTAAGACCGTTATGAATGCTGGAATATCCCCATTCGGGCCTAGCTGCCGGATTCGCCACATCCGGTTGGTTCTCCTTTGCTGCGGCGCCCTTTGGGCCGTGCAGTCTGCATCGCGTGCAGATGAAGGGGTGATCACCGCCGTATCCTCGCAGGTGAGCCCCAATTACTCGAGAGCCAGGCTTGCGGATGGCTCGTTCGCGCCGGAGACGTATTCTTTCGGTGTCGGCGGCCGAATGACCGGCATGATGAGGGATGACTCGATCGACAAGCTTGATTTTATGAAGCTCGCCCGGATGGTCGCGGTGCCCCTTGCCGGCCGCAATTTCATCCCAAGCCCCAACAAGGATCCCAAAGAGACGAAGCTCCTGATCATGGTCTATTGGGGCAAGACCAACGGGACCGAGACTTCATCGGCGTCCCTTGAGTTTCTAAACCTCCAGGATGCCCAGCTTGCGCTGCCGACCCCCCAACCCATGCAGACAAGCAACCTGAAGACCGGACCTTCGGCCGTCGATTCCGACAACTCCAAAATGCTCGATGCCGCTCGGCAGGACAGCTACATGGGGGCCCTGCAGGCGGTGTCGGCGGAGAACAACATGCGTGATCTGATGGATTCGCGGAACGCGGCGATCCTCGGCTACGATTCAGAGCTGGCCGCGACCAATGGACTTGAAATGACGGCATTCCGCACCCGCCGAAACGACATCCTCGCCGAGATAGAGGAGAACCGCTATTTTGTCGTGCTCATGGCTTATGATTTCCAGGCCATGTGGAAACAGAAGAAACATGTCTTGCTCTGGGCCACCCGGATGAGCGTCAGGGAGCGCGGCACGAATTTCAGCAACGTCCTTCCCGTCATGGTGCAGTACTCCTCGCAGTACTTCGGCGAGGACACTCACGGGCTGCTGCGCAAACCCCTTCCCGAAGCACACGTTGAGATGGGAGAAGTCGAATCCTTGGGCGTGGTTCCGGAGAAGTAATTGGCCGTCGATTGCCCCCGAGGGCGGAATCGGCTCCGCAAACCAGCTTTTCCCCTGTGGGGGCGACACCCGCGCGCCCGGCCCTCAGTGGAAAAGCATATTCGGGGTCACGTCACCGCCGTACTTGGCCGAACCGTCGGGAAACTGAAGATAGGGCGAACCCCGTCCCGGGATATACTTGAGGGCGATGGCTTGAAACGTGAAAAGCTGCTTTGCGGCCGCCAGCTTTGCCGTATAGCCGGGGAACAGCTCGCCAAGCCGGCTCCTCAGCTCTTTGGAGTTGTGGGTGATGAGCTCATCTCGAAACAGGTTCAGCTGAGCGAACACGGTCGCGAACTGCTCCTGCGGCGTGCCCGGAACCGATAGGATCGCAGCCAGAACATCGATGGTGTCAGACGATGTGTTGAAGGGAGCGTAGACGAATATCTTCGGCCCTTTGAGTGTGCCTATATGGGGATGCGTGAGCGTATCCTCGAGCAGATCGAGGCAATGGGAGCACTGGAAGCTGACGATCAGGACGGGCGATTGCTCATGGTCAAATTCCCCGAGCCAGCTGAACGCCACCTTGTCTATGCTGGGGGGTAGCGCGGGGGCCACCGCCTTCGACGCAACCGCCAGGCCCGTTTCGGAATGTTGCGGCGCAACCGGCGAAGTTTGTGGCCTGACCTCCCAGGACTCGACTTGCGATTGCTCCACGAGCTTGACGGTGAATATGAGGGGCATGGTCGCCGCGAGCACCGCCGCCGGCAACCACGAGTGCGCCCTTCCCCGCCACGGCACCGTAGATGCGGCTACCAAGGCCGCAGCCGCGTGCAACGTGCAGTACGGGCAAAATCCGTGAAGAACAAAGAATTGAATGAACATGAGCGCCAACGCGCCGAGCGCCAACGCCGCGAGGGCGGCGAGCTGCAAGAGGTTCTGCCACGTGCGGGTCGCAGGGACGGTGAGCACCAGCCATAACGGGATCGCATACAACGGAAGTGGAACGTGGAAAAGCGTTCCGTATCGGGTGTTGATGATATTCGCGCAGCCGGAGAGGGGGCACGGCAGGTTGAGCAGCTTGAGAGCCGCCAGGAAGATGCAGGTCAACAGGCCCACTCCCACGAGAACCGTGGTGAGGGATGAGGTGCGGGGGGGTATGGTAGGCACGTCAAGATTCTCCGTCAATTTGTCGGCTGTGTGGCAATCCGGACCAGTGAATACGATTTGGACCTAGCTGTCGCGACCGAAGGTGCTTGCTGAGAACGAGCACCCCAGGATCCCTGAAGAAGGAATGTGCCGGCCTTGAGCGGCCGGTGAACCATCAAGGGGCCAAGCGCCGTCGAATCAGGGTGAACGCCCTTCCACAACGCAGGGAATCTGGGCGTCTTGCGACACCGAGGAGAAGCCAGTGGGTTTATCGAGCGCGGCTCCCTCGGGAAACGCAGCAGGCTTGTTTACATCCTTAGTTATTGGTGGGTATTATATTATATCATTCCCGGACGGCTGCGATCAATCGCCAGCAGGGTATGCTCCCCGGCGGCCGGGTGATGGATCGGCCTACCCCGGCAGCACGGCCGCAGCCCGTTGATGCGCGGCAATTCTTGGGCGCTCCTCGAAGAAGCCCGGCCTAGATCGCAACCCACGGCCCCTAACTTTTTGATCAGGGGAGATCCTGCCCATTCACGGCGATGTGGGATCGGGCCGTCCCTTTGTCCGTAACCATCTGCGACTCCAGGCCCGTCAAAAAATCCTCCCAGGTCGGCTGGGCGTCGGGATCGTCTGCGACCAACCCTTCTTTCCACATCTGCCTCCAAAATGGCAGGGCGTCACGCACGGGATGATCGATGTGGACGAATAGGTTCAGCCCCTTCATTGCCCGAAGAAATTCGCGTCCGATTCCCGAATGAAGCTGGGCCGCCCGGAGATTAAGGACCAATACCTCAGAATCGCTCAGAATCTCAACGGTGGTGTGGCAGTCGAGCTTTCCACATTGAACGTATTCACGAAGAAGATCGTTGATGCTTGGCGCCATCTGCTTGAATGCGACAGGGTCCGGGAAGAAAAGTTGCTCTTTCCCCCGGCCATTATCAGTCCGGCAACGACCTAATATTAGCACGGCCCAGCTCGCCTTCGGCCTCTGGCCACCGCACTGGCCCTTCCCGCGACAAAGTGCCGCCAGGCGCAGGAGCCGCATTCAGGCCCAACCTGAGATGCCCGCCAATGAACCCGGCAAGACAAATCCGATAAGGGTTCCCTTTCCAAAAAAGGCCTTTCTCGTGAGGCGCTGCACGCGCCGTGCCCCCGCTAAGATGCAACTATCAGTAGGTAATATGCTTATCCCATTTCACGGAGCGCATGTCACCATTCTTAGCGAACTCCAGGTGCATGCCGAAGGCCGCGCTCAACGTCTGCGGAGTATGTCCCGAGCCCGCGAGGCGCACGTAGTCGCGCAGGAGTCCGCGATAGTCCGGGTGGGCGCAATTGCTTATGATCGTCTCGGCGCGCTGCGATGGGCTCTTGCAGCGCAAGTCCGCGACGCCCTGTTCGGTCACGATGATCTGCACCGAATGCTCGCTATGGTCCAAATGGCTCACGAGCGGGACGATCGTGCTAATCTTCCCGCCCTTCGCGGTCGAGGGGCATGTGAAGACCGAAAGGAAGGCATTGCGGGCAAAATCGCCGGAACCTCCGATGCCGTTCATTATATTGCGCCCGAGGACGTGGGTGCTGTTCACGTTGCCCGCGATGTCGACCTCGATTGCCGTATTCACAGAAATGATACCAAGGCGCCTAACTATCTCGGGGCTGTTGCTGATCTCCTGGGGACGGAGCAGAAAACGCGATCTGAAGAATTCAAAGTTGGCGTAGATGTCCTTCAACACCGCATTGGTGACCGTAAGTGAGCACCCGCTCGCAAAGCGCACCTTTCCGGAACGCATAAGCTCGACCACGGCATCCTGGATCACCTCGGTGTACATCTCAAATACCGGAATCTCCGCGTTCTCGCCCATTGCCTGCAGCACCGCGTTGGCCGTGTCGCCCACCCCAGACTGAATCGGCAGGAAGCCCTTTGGGATCAGGCCACGGCGCAGCTCGCCCGCAAGGAACTCGGCGACATTGCGACCTATCTTTGCAGTCGTCTCACCGATCTCGCTGAACGACCCGGTTTCGTCCGGAGAATTGGTGCTGACAACCCCCACGATCTTCCTCGGGTTGACCTTGATCACGGGCGCCCCGATTCGATCCGACGGACGAAAGATCGGGAATGGATTGCGATAGGGCGGATCTTCCGGCTCGAAGATATCGTGCATCCCGCGAAGGGAATCGGGGTGGAATTCGTTCAGCTCGATGATGATCTTATCGGCCACCTTCGCATAAGTCGGCGCGGCGCCGACCGATGAAGTCAGTGTGATTTCTCCGGTGTCCGACAGGTCACAGGCCTCTATGACCGCCACGTGCACCGGCCCCAGAAAGCCGTATCGGACATTCTGTGGCGCCATTGAGAGGTGCATGTCGAAAAATTGCGTGCGGCCTTCGTTGATGCTCTTCCGAAGGGCCGGATCCGACTGGTAGGGAGTGCGAAACCTGACCGCATCGGCGACTGCCAGGGCGCCGTCGAGGGACTTTCCAGTCGATGCGCCGGTAATTACTCCGATCCTGAATGTTTTCCCCTCGGCGTGGAACTTCTTGGCCCGCTCGCCGATGGCCCGGGGAACATCCTTGGGGGCGCCGGCGGGGGTAAAGCCGCTGAATGCAACAGTCTGGCCGTCTTGAACGAATTCAGCCGCCTCTGCGGCCGTGAGCTTGGGATATGAAGTCATGTAATTGTTTATTTAGATCTCCCGCAACAGCGTGATCTGGTGCGGCTCGAACACGCTGGTATTTGAATCGCTTTCCTCCAGCAACAGCCGGCCGCTGGAATCGACGCCGGAAAACATGCCCACGCGCTCGTCCTTGCCTAACTCAAGGCGCACTTTGCGGTGTCCCGCCCAGAGCTCGTTGACCCGCGGTTCCAGGGTGGAAAAGCCCTCCGCCGTAAGTTGCTCGGCCGATTGCTTTAGCGAGCGAAGGATCTCTCCGCATAGGGTCAGGATTTCCGGGGGCTGATCGACGAGGTCCGCCAACCGCGTGGCCACATGCCGAAGCGATTCGTCACGGAGCGCGGGCTGGTTGCCGACATTTAAGCCCATACCCACAACCGCACGATCCGGCGAGAACCGGTCGACAAGAAGGCCAGCTAGCTTCCGGTCCTCAACCATGATGTCGTTCGGCCAACGCAGGCGCGCTCCTTTGATCCCGATCCTCTCCAATGCATTGATCAACGACAGTCCGGCCACCAAGGGGAGCATCCGGTTTTGCGCCCTGTCCGCTTCCAGCGGAACCACCGCTGAGAGCCAAAGGCCGCCCGCATCGGAAACCCATGAGCGCTGGTAGCGCCCGCGCCCGGCGGTCTGCGTGTCGGCCCGCACGGCATGCCATGCGGGAAGCTTTGCCGCAACCAGGTTGGTGGAATCGACGCATCCGTACTCCAGCAGCCTCCACCCACAAACATTTGAGGTCCGGAAGGGCGCGGGATTTCTCTGCTCCTGGTTGCTCATTCGTCTCAGCCAATGGTGACGAGCGATTTGCCCTCCTCAACAACGGCTCCCACCTCCGTGTTTACGGATATGACCTTGCCGCCCCTGGGCGCAAACACGAATGTGTTCATCTTCATGGCCTCGAGCGTGACCAGGTGGTCGCCCTCTTTAACCTCTTGTCCGGCTTGTACAACCACAGCTGTGACACGCCCGGATAAGGGACTCGGCACCTCACCAGCGCCCTGGGGGGCGACGGATTTCGGCGTTGGCGCAGGCGTCGGGCTGCTCTGGACGGGCAGCGTTGGAGCCGCCGGGGCGGCCGGAGCCGGCGCGCCGAGGAGGGCTTGAGCTGGTCCTTGGGTTGGGGAGGATTCCTCGGGAACCTCGACAGTGATGTCGTAGCTCTTCCCATCCACGGTGACACGTAGTCTTTTGATCATGCTATTGGGTGTATATTAGCGGACGCGATGTGACATGAAGATTTGGGTGCGGCCTTCCACAGCCCAGACGTTTAGGTGTGATACCACCGGCACCGACACCTGTTGAACGGAGACCAGCCGGTAGGGCCGGTCGAGATAGACGGACACGGCCGCGGCGATAATCGCTACGATGGGTGCTTCGACGGACGTCGAGGCCTTTTGGAGGCCCAGCGGCGTCGCTGGGCTGCCAACTTCGAGCGCCCGCCGTGCCGACTCAACGAAGCCTGCAGCCTGGCGAAGCACCGCCTGAACTTCTTCGCGCCGAGTGAAGTCGTCGATCCTGCCCGCGACGCGATGCAACAGAACAATCGCCTTGCCGAGGTCGGCCTCTGCAGGCGACAGGTCCGCTGCCGGGTTTTGTAATTGGCTCATGATTTGAGAGTTGGGTTCGTCACATCGGTATCGTCCCGTGTTTCTTCGGCGGACGCGTCTCACGCTTACTCAATGTGTTGCGCAGCGCCAATGAGACGGCAGCGCGGGTTTCAGCGGGGCTGATAACATCGGTGATCATCGCCTTCTTGGCCGCCTCGTACGGGGAGCAGAACTTTGCGCGGTACTCGGAAACCAATCGGGCTTCTTCTTTTGCGGGGTCCGCCGCGGCGGCAATTTCGCGCTTGTAGAGGATTTTTACCGCGCCCTCAGCACCCATGACGGCGATCTCTGCTGTGGGCCACGCGAATACAGCGTCCGCACCCATATCCGAGCTGCACATCGCTAGGTATGCGCCGCCGTATGCCTTGCGCAGGATGACCGTGATCTTTGGCACGGTGGCCGAGGCGTAGGCGAAGAGCATCTTTGCCCCGTGCCGGATGATGCCGCCCCGCTCCTGTTGAACGCCAGGTAGGAAGCCCGGCACGTCCACCAGAGTCACAATCGGAATGTTGAAGACATTGCAGAATCGGATGAACCGCGCCGTCTTGTCCGACGCGTCGATGTCAAGCGTTCCCGCCTTTACAGCCGATTGGTTGGCGACGATTCCAACTACGACACCCTGGATACGCGCAAAGCAAATCACCACGTTCTTTGCCCATTCCTTCATGACCTCGAGGTAGTCCCCGTTGTCGACCAGCCTCGCGATGACCTTCGTTACGTCCAGCGGATCCTTCAGGTTGTCGGGCACCAGCTTGTTCATCTCGAGGTCCGGCGAAAGATTGACCTCGGCGGTCGGCGTATGGGGCGGATCGACAAGATTGTTGGAAGGCAGATACGTGAGAAGCTTCTTAACGATCCGGACCGCGTCGGCGTCGCTGTCGGCGATGAAATGGACGTTCCCGCTCACGCTTGCGTTGGCCATCGCGCTGCCGATCTCCTCCATCGTGCATTTCTGCCCCGTGACGGCCTGGATCACCTCCGGCCCGCAAATGAACATGTTCGCGCTGCCCTTGACCATGATGATGAAGTCCATCAAGGCCGGCGAATAGGCGGCACCTCCGGCGCATGGCCCGGCAATCACTGCAATCTGCGGCACGACCCCCGAAACAAGGACGTTTCGGAAAAATACCTGCCCATAGCCGGACAGCGAATCATCGCCCTCCTGTATCCGCGCGCCGCCCGAATCGTTAAATGCAACGATGGGGCAGCCAGCTCGAAGCGCATAATCCATTATGTCGCAGATTTTTTTGGAGTGGATGCGGCCAAGCGCGCCGCCTCCGACCGTGAAATCCTGGCTGAATGCAGCCACGGCGCGGCCCTCGACAAGCCCCGTGCCCGTCACGACTCCGTCGCATGGCAGGCTTTTCTTCGCCAAGCCGAAGTTATGGCAATCGTGGTCGGCATGCATCCCCCACTCCTGGAAGGTCCCAACCTGATACAACGCGGCAAGCCGGTCGCGTGCTGTCATCAGCCCCTTGTCGCGCCGGGCCTTGAGCTTGTCCTCTCCACCTCCGGAGCGAGCAACGGCTCGTTTGGATTCAAGTTCGTTCAACAATTCTTTGAGTATGGCCATAAAGGGAAGGGGCGTTGACGGTTATCTTAGAGCGTTGATCGCTGATCAGTTTGGTTTCGGCATGCAGAGCTCTGTCAGCACGCCATAGGTCGATTTTGGATGGAGAAATGCGACAAGTTTGCCGCCGGCCCCGTCAAAAGGCTTCTCGTTTATCAGCCGAACGCCGGCTCCCGCGGCCTGCTTAAGCTGGGCCTCGACATCATCGGTGCCGAAGGCGATGTGGTGGATGCCGCCGGCCGGGTTCTTCTCAAGGAATTTCGCAATCGGGCTTTCGGGGTCGGTCGGCTCAAGAAGCTCGAGGTGAACCTCGCCACAATTGAAGAAGGCGGTGCGCACCTTCTGAGAGGCGACCTCCTCCCGGTGCTCGCATTTCAATCCGAGCGCCTTCTCGAAGTAGGGAACCGCCTCGTTCAGCGATTTAACGGCGATTCCAAGGTGATCGATTTTATTGATCATAGGTATTTTAAGATTCGGGCGATTGATGCGTCTTGAGCAGTTCCATTGCGGCTCGGACGGCCGTGATCTCGCCGCGCACAAGAAGCCGCCGCAATTCCGACAACCGGGCTGTCACACGGGGATCATCATAGAAGCGCCGATGAAGTTCGTCTTCCACCAAGGCTTCCAGCCAGGCAACCGATTGCTCCTGCCGTCTCCTCTGTATGAACCCCCTCGGCTCGAGCTCGGCGTAGTACCTGTCAACGCGCTGCCAAAGCTCCGGCACGCCCTCTCCCGTCAGTCCCGAACAAAGCACCACCTCGGTTTTCCACCCATCGGTCTCCGAGCGAACGTAGTGGAGGGCTGCCTCCTGGTCGCGTTGAGCCAACTCCGCCCTCCTCCTGTTGTCGCCATCGGCCTTGTTGATGGCAACTAGGTCCGCCATTTCGATTATCCCCTTCTTGATCCCTTGCAGCTCATCACCCGCACCCGGGAGAAGAAGCAGCAGGAAGAAATCCACCATCGACCGCAGGGTGATCTCGGACTGGCCGACCCCAACTGTTTCGACAATGATCGTGTCGAACCCAGCCGCTTCGCAGAGAAGCATGGTTTCGCGTGTACGCCTTGCCACGCCCCCGAGGCTCAACCCCGAGGGGGACGGGCGGATGAATGCGGCTGGAGACTGGCATAGCCGTTCCATTCGCGTCTTGTCGCCAAGTATGCTCCCTCCCGAACGGGCGCTCGTCGGATCGATCGTTAGGACTGCAATTCTATGTCCATGGTCGACCAAATGAACGCCGAGAGACTCGATGAATGTGCTCTTCCCCACGCCGGGAACGCCCGTGATGCCCACCCGCCTTGCTTTGCCCGTGTGCGCCAGGAGCCGCTGCAGCACTTCTTGGGCCAGAGCCTCATGTCGGCGCGAACTGCTTTCCACCAATGTAATGGCCCGCGCAAGGAGCGAGCGATCGCCGGCGAGCACGCCTTTTACGTAGTCGTCGGAAGTCAGCTCCCACGACTGTCGCGAAGCATGGGTGCCTTCATTCATGCGTTTCCTCGACTGCCTTTCGAAGGGCGCCCGAATACGCACCCCCCTGTGCATGGGACGGCGGGCGGGCGTTGAGCGGATGCTGGTCGAGCGGTCATTCATCAATCCAGCGTTTGCCTGAGCTTGGTCAGGATTTCTTTGGCCGCGTCCGGAATGAACGTACCCGGTCCGAAGACCGCCGCGGCGCCGTTGCTCTTTAGGAAATCGTAGTCCTGAGGGGGAATCACGCCACCGACCACGACCATTATGTCCCCCCGTCCTATCTTCTTCAGTTCCTCGCGGAGCTGAACGAGAAGAGTCTTGTGTCCGCCCGCCAGCGAACTGATGCCGACGATGTGCACGTCGTTCTCGGCAGCCATTCGCGCTGCCTCCTCCGGTTGCTGAAACAGCGGTCCGATGTCCACATCGAAGCCGAGGTCTGCATAGGCGGTGGCGACCACCTTTGCGCCCCGGTCGTGCCCATCCTGCCCCATCTTGGCAATGAGGATGCGCGGCCTGCGGCCGTGCTTCACGGCAAACTCGTCAGTGATTTGGCGCACCTGCTGAATTTGCGGGTCGCTTCCGAATTCAGATTGATAGACTCCACTCACGGAACGGATGACGGCTTTGTGTCGGTTGAATTGTTTTTCGAGCGCAAACGAAATCTCCCCGAGCGTTGCGCGAGCACGGGCTGCATCAATCGCGAGTGCAAGGAGATTGCCCTCTCCTGTTTCGGCGCTGCGGGTGAGCGCATCGAGGGCCGCATTGACCTTCCCGCCGTCCCGATCGGCCTTTACCTGGTGAAGGCGCTTCAGTTGCGACTCTCTAACCGAGGAGTTATCGACCTCCCGCACATCCAGCTGCTCAGCTTTTTCGAGCCTCAGTGTGTTGACGCCGATGATCGCCTCTTTGCCCGAGTCGATGTGCGCCTGGCGGCGGGCCGCCGCTTCTTCGATCCTTAGCTTCGGCAGCCCGGTCTCGATCGCCTTGGCCATGCCTCCAAGAGACTCGATTTCCTGAATGTGCCCCCAGGCACGCCGCATGATGGCGTCTGTCAGCGCTTCGACGAAAAATGATCCGCCCCAAGGGTCGATCACCTTGCAGATGCCTGTTTCTTCCTGCAGCAGAAGCTGGGTGTTGCGAGCTATCCGCGCTGAAAAGTCCGTGGGTAGCGCGATGGCCTCATCCAGCGAGTTCGTATGCAACGATTGGGTGTGGCCAAGCGCGGCCGCCATCGCCTCGATGCAGGTGCGCGCAACGTTGTTGAACGGATCCTGCTCGGTCAGTGACCACCCCGATGTCTGCGAATGGGTGCGCAGCGCCATGGACTTCGGGTTCTTTGGGTCGAATTGCTTGATGAGCTTGGCCCAGAGAGCCCGGGCCGCTCGCATCTTGGCGACCTCCATGAAATAATCCTTCCCCTGGGCCCAGAAAAATGAAAGACGCGGCGCGAACGCATCGATGTCGATGCCCGCTCGCAGACCGGTGCGAACGTATTCCACACCGTCGGCGAGGGTGTACGCCATCTCGAGGTCCGCCGTCGCGCCGGCTTCCTGCATATGGTAGCCGGAGATCGAAATCGAATTGAACTTCGGCATCAGCTTCGAGGTGAACGAGAAGATGTCCGCAATTATCCTCATCGAGGGACCCGGCGGATAGATGTACGTGTTGCGCACCATGTACTCCTTGAGGATGTCGTTCTGGATTGTACCCGATAGCTGCTCCAGCTTAACGCCCTGCTCCTCCGCCGCGACTATGTAGAATGCGAGAATCGGTAACACCGCCCCATTCATGGTCATGGACACTGATATGCGGTCCAGCGGGATATCCTTGAAGAGGATCTTCATGTCCGCGATGGAATCCACGGCGACGCCTGCCTTACCCACGTCGGCAAATGCCCTAGGATGGTCGGAATCGTAACCGCGATGCGTGGGGAGGTCGAACGCGACCGATAGGCCCTGTTGGCCGGCGGCGATATTGCGCCGATAAAAGGCGTTCGACTCCTCGGCCGTGGAAAATCCCGCGTACTGGCGGACCGTCCAAGGCTTTGTGACGTACATCGAGCCGTACGGCCCGCGCACATATGGCGCGATCCCAGGAAGAGAATCCAGGTGTTCGCAGCCCGCGATGTCCGATTTTGTGTAAAGCGGCTGCAGGTCGATTTGCTCGAGCGTCTTAAAAGCCCAGTCCTCGACGGTCTTGCCCGTCTCGGCTTCGAAGCGAGCGCGCCAATCGGCGTAGCTCACGTCCGCAGATGCGCTATCAAATGCGATGTTGGCGAAATCGGGGAAGGTTCTCATCAGGCTATTCCCAGTCGGGCTTGCATTTTGGATAGGACCTCGAGCGCGTCTGCTCGGATGTGGATGAATTCGTTTACGCCGGCGCGCTTGTGCGCATCGATTTGCTCGGCCGGGTATCCGGCAAGCACGATGATCGAATCAGGCTTTTGGGCTCTCAACGCGCCTATTAGCGGAGGCACGAGCACGGGGTATTTGTCGTCCACCGAACAAATGACCGCTATCTTGGCTTTGGAGGCCCCGAACGCCTCGGCGGCCGCCTCGGGCGTGTTGAAGCCGGCTGGTGAAAGAACCTCGAATCCCCCCACTGCAAAGAATCCGCGGGAGAAATCGGCCCTTGCCTTGTGCTCCTTTAACGGCCCCATGTTGCAAAGAAAGACCTGCGCGGGCTCCGATTGACGGTTCATTGCATCCCTCATGCGTTCGATGCCGGCAGCCGCGCGCGTCATGCATACCGGCGAAATCGGCACCGCCGGGGCGTCTTGAATGCGAATCGCACGCGTAATCTCGCCTAGGGTGGCGCCGGTGGACACACCCTCGATGCATGCCTCGAAAAGGCCCCCGTTTTTCATCGCGACTATCTGCGAGAGTTGGTCCAACACCAGTGCGTTGGCCTCGTCGTCGAGCGAGGTGCGGTGCGAAGCCACCTGCTGCACGCGGCGGCGGTGAAAGGAGGCGTCTGAGGCAGGACGGGGCGCGAGGGGTTTCTCCTTCGGATTGGCGTACTGGTTTACACCGACAATCGAATCCCTCCGGCGCGCGACCGCCTTTAGCTTCTTGTCCGCCGTGGCGGCAACAGCCTTCTGCGGGAATCCCTTCTCCATCGCCGCATGCATCCCTCCCATTTTCTCCACCTCCTGGAATAACGCCCAGGCGTGCTTTGCCAATTCGGCCGTAAGCGACTCCACGTACCACGATCCACCTGCCGGATCAATGACCTGAGTCAGATGGCACTCCTTCTGCAACACCAGCTGAGTATTGCGGGCTATCCGAAGGCTGAAATCATCTGGCTGGCGCACGACTTCGTCGAATGCCCCAACCTGCAGGCTATCGCATCCGCCTATAACTGCGGCAAATGACTCCACCGTCGCCCGCAAAAGATTATTATAGGGATCTACTTGCGTCTTGTTCCAGAGGGACGTCCGCACATGCAAGGAAATCCTTTGCGCCGAGGTATGCCCTCCCAACGACCCGACCATCTTCGACCAAAGCATCCGAAGGGCGCGTAGTTTCGCGATCTCCATGAAAAACTGCTCCCCCACCGTAACCGCAAAGCGGACTCTTGGGGCGACCAGATTCACTTCCAGCCCGCGCTTCTCCATTTCCCGTAGGTACTCCAGCGATGTCGCAAGAGTGAACGCTAGCTCCTCCACGGCGCTTCCTCCACCCTCGTGCCACGCCCGACTATGAATACAAATCGTCTGGAGGCTCGGAGCGTTCTCGCTAGACCAACGCGTGAGCGCGGCCATTTCTCTATACGCCTCGGCGAGCGACTGCGGGAGCCTGCCTTCGTGTGCTAATACCCCGAGAGGGTCCATCTCGATGCATCCCCTCAGATTTGCCGGCGATTTCCTCCTCTTGCGGGCCAAAGCGATCAGCAGCGCGGCAAAGGGCAGCGCCGAGGCGCCTGAGCGCACGAACAGCGAGGTTTTGTCGAGGTCGATTCCGTCCAACGCTCTCCCGAGGTCATCAAGGGTGGCGATCGACAATCCCCCAAGCCCCACGTCGCCGGGCTGCGCCCAGTCGGGGTCTCGGCCGTTGCGCGTTGCCCGGTCGAGCACGATGTTTAGCGCGTTCAAGCCGCGAGCTAACGAATTGCGAGCCGCCTCGTTAAACGCGCTCGGACTTGAAACCGTAATCTCCTGCGACACATCCCACGGCTGTCTCACATAACCGCTGGCGCCAGAGCCCCGGACATACGGAGGAAACCCCGGGAAAGACTCCACATGCCCAAGGCCGTCCAGGTCAACGGGACGATAGATGGGCTGGAGCTTAATGCCCTCATACGTATCCGTGAACATCCGCTTGTCGAAGGGGGCTCCCTTGAGCTCGGCCTCTACCAGCTTTTGCCAGTCTCCATAGCTGGGTTTGGAAAACCCAACCAAGAGCGCTTCCCTGGATTTTTCGGGCGAATTCATGGTCCCTTTAGCCAGCAATGGTTTCTACCGTCACGTCATGCCTTTTCCCGTCGACCGTGACGAAGAGCTTCCTGGCGCCGAGTCCGCTTACAGGCGCCGCTGAAATTCCGGGAGACGCGGCAGGTGCCGGCGCCGCTGGCTTGTTGGAAACTCCGTTGCTCTTCCCATTATGAAGGTCGTGGACCTGTTGAGGAAACATCGCAAAGAGAACCACGGTCTCATCATCCGTCGGAAGCTTCTTCTCGGCACATTGCTTGCGGTAGGTCTCCATTGCGGGGGGCAGCAAATCCGCAGGACGTTCGGTCACCGTCTTCTTGCCGGAAAGCTTCTCCACCTGTGCGAGCACATTCGCATCTATGGGACCAGGCGTGCGGCCATATTTCCCAAGCGCAATGTCCTGTGCGGGCTGGCAGATCATCTTCCACCTTCCAAACTTTACGTTCATCATCGCCTGCGTGCCCACGATCTGTGACGTCGGGGTCACGAGAGGGATCCATCCAAGAGCTTCGCGGACGACCGGGATCTCCTTCACAACCTGGTCGAATTTTTCCGACATTCCCTGCTCCTTGAGCTGGGTGCGGAAATTCGAAAGCATCCCGCCCGGCACCTGGTATATCAGAATATCGCTGTCCACCCTCTCGTTTGCGGGGCTGGTGAATTTTTCAAGCTGCTTGTAGACGCCCTCAAAGCAGTTGCGAAGCTTCGCAAGTTTCTCCTTGTCGAACTTCGGGCAACGCGGGTGCCCCTCCAGCAATGCAAGCATGCGCTGTGTGTCGGGCTGCGAGGTTCCGTTGGCGAACGGGACGATGGAAACCTCTACGCAGTCGACGCCCGCATCGACCGCGGCTAGATAACTAGCCGCCCCCAGTCCGGCTGTGTCGTGCGTATGAAGGGTTATCGGAATTCCGACTTTGCTCTTCAGCTCCTTTACCAGGCGATAGGCGATCTGGGGCTGAAGTATCCCCGACATGTCCTTAATCCCAATAGAGTCGCAGCCCATCTTCTCGAGCTCGACGCCCATTTTCACGAAGTTCTCGACCGTATGCACGGGGCTGATCGTGTAACAAAGCTCCCCGCGCGCATGTTTGCCGTACTTCTTCGTCGCTTTGATGGACGTCTGCAGGTTCCTCAGATCGTTCAAAGCGTCAAATATCCTCAGTATATCCTGTCCGTTCTCGCACGTTAGCCGGACGAATGTCTCGACAACATCGTCCGGGAAACTCGTGTATTGGACTATGTTCTGGCCCCGAAGGAGCATCAGCTGCGGTGTTTTGGGTGCGACCTTCTTGAGCGTCCGGAGGCGGTCGAATGGGTTCTCATTAAGGAAGCGCAGACATGAGTCGATCGTGGCGCCCCCCCATGTTTCCAGGCCAGCGAACCCCATTTCGTCCAAGATTGGCGCCGGTTCGAGCATCTGCGCTGTGGACATACGCGTAGCCGCCATCGACTGATGGCCGTCACGCAACACGGTATTGTTGAAGAGAACAGGTTTCATTTTGCGATTCCGATTCAATTGATGGTAATCTCCCGCCTGGCGCGCGAATCGGTTCGCGTCAGTCTTCAGTTCAAATTTCTGCTGCTCGCTGCAGCTTTGTGGGACATGTGATGCACTAGGACCGCAAGCCCTTCGGCCAGGTCCTCTTTTTGCACAATCACATCGTCGGGCATATCAAGCTTCACAGGAGCAAAATTCCAGATTCCTCTGATGCCGCTTCGCACCATGTAGGACGCCGTGTCCCGCGCAGAGCTCGCGGGAATCGTGAGCAACCCAAGGGTGACATTCCGGGTCCTCACGAACTTGGCCAGTTTCGTCATAGGCATGACCGGAAGTCCGTGAATCAATCGGCCAACCTTTCGTTCATCGTGGTCGAAAGCGCCGACAATCTCCAGGCCGAGCGTATTGAAGCGCCTATGGCCGAGTAGGGCACTGCCTAGGTTCCCACATCCGACAAGCACCCCTTTTGTCCGATGGTCCCATCCGATAAAATGCTCGATCGCGGCGATGAGTTCCTTGATCCGGAATCCAAGACGGGGGGTTCCGACGATTCCGGTGGCGGCAAGATCCTTGCGGACTATTACCGGCTCGAGGTGGTGGACGCCGGCGAGCACATTGCTTGAGACATATTCACGTCCCTCGTTCTGCAGAGATCGCAGCATCTGCAGATAAGCGGGCAGTCGCCTAAGGCACGCCACACTGGTCTTGTGCCGTGTCTGCCTGGCCGCCGATCTCCTTTTTTTTGCCATGCGGGTATCTGCTTCGCTAGTCGATAGTGTCGGAAATTTGTCGATATTCTTTTATCGATATTAATTGAAGACATCTTACGGCAATCTTGAGTCAACATAAGAAGGCGCCATTGATGCGCGATTGGGCCGGTATAATGGGATATTGTGTGCGATAGAAGGCAGGATATAAACACGCCGCATAATCGAATCGCTCTTGGAAAAACCGGCGGAAATGGTTGAATGACAAACCCGCGGATCGATGGCTGCTCACGTTCTCGAGGCGCACCCCACTAATGATTGCGATGATCTAAGTCCCGGAACCGCGTCTTCGTCCGCGATGCCTGGTGCGCGGCCGACGTTCGTTCCATTCGACCTGATCCGCTTGGTCGATTCGCTCGTGCCGGTTTTTGGGATCCGATGGGTTGTTTTTTCCGTGGGGCCAAGCTTTTGGCGTTAGGCGCCGGGATACCTTATTGTCTGATTGTCAGCTGAATAATTCATGCATTACACGGTGAACCCTCGTCCGACGGCATGGCGAACAAGGGCACTTAATCGGATGCTCCTCGAACGGAGGGCGAATAATGCCGGTCGACGGGCGGATCGCGCGTGACCTTTTCCATCCGGCGACGTTATTCCCAAAGATGGGCGATCTTCCTGACTGGACATCGACTGTCGCAGCAACTCATTGCCGAAGACCAACTTTGATGGGACAACAATTGATCATGAAACACCGTCATCGCAGGATTGTCTGTCGATGTTACGCTTTCGGCTCCATCATGGCCGGCCAGATCATGATGGCCGCGCCTTCCAAAATCTCAGATTCTATCGTTGTTGTCCGTAACGACTTCCATGCCGCCTGAAACCCTGACACCGCATGATCGAAGACAGCGGTGGCGGTTTGTCGCCGTGGGTGTCGGCATGCTTCTGATGGCGGGCGTTTATCTCTCTTGGCGCGCATTAAGCCGCCCAGTGGGTGCGGCAGAGCTCACGACGTTTCTTGAAAAACGAGCCGCCAATACGATTCACATCTCCTCTTTGGAGATTGGAACCGTGGCTGTGGGCGATGGCCGTCTGCGTATCTCGTTCGCCGCCAAGGGACGCACCGTCGAGCCGCTGTATGTGCGGGTCGATGCAGCTGAATACCTGAGCCGCGAGTTGCATATCACGATCGAGTCGGCAACGAATGCCGGTTCGGGGGCCAGCGCTTCACAGGCCGCTCCCATCCCTGAGTCCGGCAGTCTTGGTCCTCCGCCGCCCGATCCGCGGGATGCAACTATCCTCCAGCTGAGAAACCCGACTGGCACGCCCGTCCTCTATCAGGGAACCTTGGAGGCCGTGCGCAGCAACAACGGATGGGACTTAAAGGTCATTGACGAATCCTTTGGCGACGCCGGGACTTCTCTTGGGCGGAGCCGCGCCAGCTTCGGCAGTTCCACTTTTGTCGTTGGCGAGCCTTCGGATGCCGCCGAATTGCTGGCTCGGGCCGCGGCGCTAAGCAAATACGCCTCCCGCCTCGCGGATGCGAAACGCGTCGGGGCCGCCGCACGGAAGGACGAGCGTTCAGCCCGCCTCCAGTCGTTTATCGAGCACCTGGCTCCCGGGACACTCTACCGAGGAGCCGCCGTTGACCAAAACGGTCAAAGCAGTCCCGCACTGTTTCTTGAAATCACCGGTCTATCCGGCGGCAACCAAGTTAACGCCCTGCTTCGAAACGATGGCGGCTGGCACGATTCGCGGCGATTCCGAGGCGAATGGAGTGACGATCCCGATTGCAGGGTGTTGTCGATCACACTCTCAAGCCGGCCAAATGAAGCGATCCGCAATTCGGGCCCTATCCTTGAGGACGCGCAGTTGTGGCGCTTTAATTTCCAAGCGGACGCAAACGGCGATCTAACGGGAGCAGACCGAAATTATCGGTACCATTTCGCACGGCTTTCCGCCGGCCAGGCTGCATCCCTCAAAGAGGAACTTGCGGCCGACTTTGACGCCGTGTTCGCGGCAACCATGCCGGGCGCGGTCTACGATGGCGTCGCGGTTTCGAGGTCCACTCAGAATTCGGAGCCCCTTATTCTGCGCTTTGTCGAGCGAGACGAAGCGGGAACGTATCTCGCCGGCCGCTTCGAGTCGCCGACGCGGAAGATCCGTCGCGCGTTTACGGGTAGCCTTATTGGCAATTCCCATCGATCGGCGGGCCTGCCGGTCAGGCTTGTGTCTGCGGCCGCCAATGCAGCGCCAGATGCGGGCGGGGCTTCGATGCTGGGTTGCGAGAACGACCTCGCACTCCGCATGCGACTCGACGGTCAGAACCTCATCGGAGAGGATGCTCTCTTCTCCTACAGGTTCTCACCGGCAACGGCCGCGGACCTGCATGCATTCGACGCCGTCCGCGCCGAACGCTCGCGGCGCTTTTTGCAGGCGTTGAAACCGAGTATCGAGTATGACGGCACAATCCGTGACGATCAGGGTTATGTCGTCCATACTCGGCTCCACATCCTTCGGGTGGAGCCGGAGAAGCGACTTGTGGCAGCCACCATCGAGTCGCGCGGCCAGACACGGTTCTTCCGGGAATTCACGGGAAGCTGTGATCCGTCCGAGGGGTTGCTTGTCCTGGATACGACTTCGCGCGCAAACCTCGATTCGGACAGCGATCTCGGGGTGCCCCTGTTTTCCGCCGGGCGCAGGTTCTCCGTGCGATTCTTACTCTCGGAGGATGACCTCGTGGGGAAAATCGACAATGATGAACAGACGACGCTGGATTTTCCTCTTGGGACGTTCCTGCAAGAGACTCCCATACTGCCCTCCTACCCCGTTGCCGCCGGTGGGTATGTACTAAAGGGCGGCGTGTGGTTGGCCCTTCCGCGAAACGGGGGTCGCGCAATCCCGTACAAGCCCCCCTCAAAAACCAATCCTCTGGTCCGAGATCTTGGCGGAATTCTGAATTCGGCCACGGGCGGCCTGCTTCATGCGGGAGGAGATGCCTTGCGCCCCGGCGATTCCGGAGCGCCCGCGCCGCGTCCAGGCAAGGCCTCCGATCTGATGTTCGATGGAAGGGATCCGATTCCCGAAGTCGACGGAGCCCATTTAGTGGTGCTTTACGTTGGAGCGCCTCAATCTCCGCCCAAAGCGCCAGCGTCGGGTCAGCGGAATTCGAACGACCGCCCCTCCATTGAAATAGCGCCCACGACGACCGGCAAGGATGGCAAGAGGAGCGCGGATTTGATTCGAATCTCGCCGGACGTGCAGGGATTCGGAAACCAAAGGATTGCCGCCTACGTTTTTGAATCCGACAAAGGAACCGTCCTGCTTACAGCCACCGGCCCGGTGCCGGCCGGCACCTACGCTGTGGACGCTGATGAGCCCTTTGAGTTGGAGGTCCGCTGAGCCCAAGATTGCGCTCCAAACCGTGGGCCCCCGGATGAGGTCGGGAGGTTCGGCACGTCTCGTTCATTCGACGATGCGGCGCCCTGATTCCAATTCGTTGACTTTCTCTAGTGCTTGATAGAGAGAAGATAGCCAATGATAGCCCCTAGATTGGCTCCAATGGGAACTGTGCCTTGGCAGCCGCCGGACGACCCGAGGCAAGTCGTTGAACTCAATGGCCTAATCAAAATTGCTGATGAGCTCCCCTGAAAAGCCATCTGCACCGGCGGGTCCCAATCGCGGACGCTCGGGACCGGGCTCAATGATGAGCCTCTGGTTCGGAGTATCCGCGACAGCGGTAAAATTGTGTCTCGACGCACTCGGTCTCGATTATTCGGGTCTGAGCGGATTTCGTGAAACGGCGGACCTATCGTTCGACCTCCTGTGCTTTCTGCCCGCGTGTGTTGTCGCCTACGCAGCGGTGGCCAAGCTACCGCGCGTGTTGAGGGGACCCTTCCTCTCGCTTGTCCTCATTTTGATCTGGGTCGTCATCATCACTGACATCCTGACCTTAAAATATTTCCGGGAAAACGTTTTCGTGATTGTCCCGCAGCTTGCGAAACTTGGTGTTCTCGACGCCGCGGTAGGCAACCAATTCAACTATATTCCGGGGTGGCTTCTGATTGGATCAATCATCCTTGTTGCGGGCCTCTTCCGGCCCTTTTCAAGGATTCACTCCGAGCAGCGCAGCCTGATAGCCCCATCCTTTCTTGTCATTCTAGGTTTCTTCGTGGTCGTCGGGCACGACTCGCTGTTCCAAGCGTCCCTGAATGCGCTCGTTGACCATGGAATCTACTACAACGACGACGATTCCGGGTCCGTCCTTCCCGACAAACCCCTGCACAACGGGCAACACAGCACCCCCATAGCTGCATCGGCCCCTCTTCTTGCCCCCAAGACGATCATCATCTTCATAAATGAGTCGCTCCCCTGGAATTTTGGGTCGTCCGGAGATGTCCGTATCCCATTGTTCAATACGCTAATGGCCGAAAGCGGGCTTCCGGACAGCGAGTGGGTCGTTTTCCCGCGAGCGTTCACGAATAGCTCGGCCACCGACATAAGCGTCCCTTCCATTTTGACGGGAGCCGATCCAACCGCGGGCACCGATAACGTGCAGGCGATGCCGCTTGTCTATGCTATGGCAAAGATGCGCGGCTACCAAACCGCATTTTTCACATCCCAGGATTACGGGTGGCTGAACATGCGCCCTTTTTTCTCGAGCAAGCAGCTCGACGTGTTTCTTTCGGGCGAGATGACCGGCCAGCCCGGCGCCAACCTGCTTGGCATCGATGACCTTTATGTTGCCGACAAGATATGCGCCCTGATTCGAAGCGTGCCAAGGGACCGCCCGCTTTTCCTGGTGCTCAACAACAACGCGCTCCACGTCCCCTACCAGACCAAGGCCGAGATTCCCGTCCCCGATTTCGGTGGCGATTCGAAGCGAAAGGCCGCCTTCATACTCGAGGAGGATTACAGGCGCATCTATCGGAGCCTTCAGGAGACCGACCGGTTAAAGGGGAGTCTCATTTTTGTCACTTCGGATCATGGCGAGGGCCATCCGCTTCGCAAGCGGGTCAATGCCCGTCTCGATTCGCACTATGATGAAGTGATAAACATCCCGTACGCGGTCCGCCTTCCTTCCGGAATTCAGGGTGCGCTCCGGCGTTCCCTCGAGTCAAACAGGGACCGGTTGGTCGAGAATATGGATATCGCCCCGACCCTGGCACAGTTCTTCGGGCTCAGGCTCCCGGGTCCGCTCGCATACGGAGGCAGGAGCCTATTCGGTGCGCTGGGCGACGACAGGGTTAACGTATCGGTTTCAAATAACGAGTGGAAGCACTACCTCCCGAAGGCATTCGGGCTCGCCTGCCGGAATGATCGATTTGTCTATAGTGACCGTCTTGGACCTCAATATTTTGACGTGTCCAAGGATCCGGACGAGGCGCTGCCCATCACAAACGGCAAACGATTCGACTTCTATCTTGCCTACGTTCAACTGCACCCGCCGCTTCCCAAGTACATGACTCATGCTAGCGACCGCTGAACCGCGAGGAGGCATTCAGCTTCGTCTCGCCTTTGCGATAGCCGCTGGACTGCTGCTGACGGCGGTTGTCACCCATGCACCGTGGTTCGCCGACGAGGCGCTGCAACAGATCCGATCGGCGTTGAACCTGGCGCATTACGCAGACCCTGTGTTCAATGTCGGCCAGGCTTCTGCAGTGGGAGCTCAATCACCGTGGGTGTGGCTGCTTGGAGTGGAATATCTATTGGGCGCACCTGTCCTTTCTGCGGCAATCGCTTCGGAGGTCTGCCTCGTGATCGGAGCCATCATCCTGCTCGGGCGTGTTGCTTGGCTGTCATCCTCACCGGAAAGGACCGCGCTGGAATCCAGTCGGGATTTGGCAAAATGGATCGCGGTTGCGGCGTTTCTCGCAAGCAGCATTACCTTTCGTGCAAACCTAGCGGCCGGGCTTGAGTATTCGCTCGTGTTATTCCTCGCGAGCCTCCTGGGGGCGCTGCTTGCCGCGCCAAACTTCGAACTGGCGCGTTTTTCTAGGGGCAAATCGTTCGCCTCGGCGTTCGTCTCATCCTTGTTGGTTCTCACCCGGCCCGAGCTTGCCGCCGCAGTTGCAACGTTGGCGGTTATCATCTGCTGGCGCCGGCATCGGCACATTGCCCGACACATTGCTCCGATCCTGGTCGGATCCTCTCCCCTTCTCTTATGGTTCGGTTGTTGCCAATTCGGCGGCGCCTGCCTTGCGGGTAATTCCGCATGGAGCCGGCTCATGGGCAAACTCGCCTGGAACGATATATTCCGGCACGGCTCGCTTTACCTCGTGGATTGCGCCCTTCGCGAACCCATGTCCTTGATCCTGATCGGCGCGGGGGTCGCGTCGGGCCTTTGGAGCGTGAGGGCTCCATTCCGGGGCCCTCTCCCCCTATTGTTTTCCCTGGGATCCCTTTCTTCGGTCGCCCTCATCGTCGCCATGGGCGGAGGCGACCAGAGCGGACGTCTGTTCTGCGGGCCCCTGTGCATGTCCGCGGTCGCTCTCGCGGCTTCCCGTCCAATTCCTATCCGCGCGCTGCTGTTCTTCGGAGCCTACATCGCCGTTTTTTTTGACAGGGGCAAAGTCCTTTCGTCCATGGACGGCCGCCCGCCCGTGCCTAGGACCGTTGAGCTCTTTCGCCAATGGGGTATCTCGGACGAATATCTCCAGCGCCAGAGTCGCACCCTCGCGGTCTTTGGCCCCGAAGGTCGCCAGGCTCCAAGTTTATGGAGATCGACCGCCAAGCGAGCGGCATCGGGAAGATTCATCATTTCCGATGAACCCGGCCTCGACGGTCTGCGCCTTGGACCTGCCGTTGCGGTCTTTGACCGCCGGCTCATCGCCGACCCCCGGTCGATTGTGCCGGGAATTCTCACCGTTGACCGCCGCTGGAGCGCGGTCAACTCGCCCGAGCCTGCGGGCTCCATTGCGGCTTCGATTCGTTTTAAAGAGCGGGCCGCGGGGACGATCGAGCCCATACTGGTGGCGGGACAACACGGGGACAGGGTCGGCGTCTCTATAGAGCATCACAAAGGCGGCGCCGTGCGGTTCCGGATCCGGAAAGGCGATGCTGTCTATTTCAGCCCGATCGTGCGCACCCTTGAATACGGTGTCGCCCACGAACTCCTCGTTGAGTACGGGCAGGCGACCACAGGCCTTTCAGCGCCCACCTTGTTCCAACTCGCTCTTGACCGCGTGCGCTTGCGGGAGATCCCACTGGACCTCCCACGTTACTCGGTCGGCGAAGTGACGATGGGATGGAATCTCGGCTCGGAGCCGGGCTGTGAGGACCGATTTAGCGGCTCGATAGAAAGGGTGAAGTCAGCGGGCCCCGATGCATTCGCTCGTGCCCGGTGGCTGACCGTCGTGCCCGACGGGGCTGAGCTATCATTCAATGTTCGCTTCTCCAGCAGCGCCGCCGCCGAGCCGCTTGTCTCCACGGGGAAAGAGGGCTTTTCGGACATAATAATGGCCAAGCACATGGGACCCAGCAGTATCATGATCGGCCTGGTCCACGGCGTCCTTATGCCCCTAACGGGCCCGACTATCGCCGTCGACGATCAGGCGTTCCATCGGCTGGTGATCCGGCTTGGCCCCCTTTTTCTGAAGGACCCGGGGATCTTCCCATCTGATCGCGTCTCGGTCCAGATAGACGGAAAGACCGCTTTGCTACTTCAGCAGCCGATTTTCCCGTTTGAGCCTCATGAGATCTACCCCTTGGACAACCCGTTTGCCAACGCCTACTGCGGCAGGGACTTCACGGGCCAAATTGGGGCGATTTCGGTGCGCGAGTCACCGTTCTCGGGCAGTGCAGTCCGCAAGCTTCTCAGAAATGGACATGGTGCAATCACCATGGTCGTCCAGTTCGACGGAACCACCATTACTCGGGGAATGGGGCTGGTGGAGACTGGGCACTCGGGCGCGGGGGACGCCCTGTCGGTGACGCGCACGGATTCGAACCACGTTCAATTTGCATTCGACCATTGGTCATATGGGGGTCCTGTCGGGCCGGTAGTAGCCGTCGACGCTTCCACCACCCACGTGCTGACGATCGACATGGATTCGCTCCATGCGGGCGACGGGAGTGTGCCCAAGGGATTGGTCAGGGTCACCCTTGACGGCGCCGTGGCTCTCGAGGGCCATTCACCCTGCTACCCCTGCAAACCAGAGGAGATTTTCCTGCTTCAAAATGCGCTGCATAGTTCGGGAATCGCCGTTCCGTTCGACTGCACATGCCTGTCGGTGAGCCGCTCGCCTTGAGACCGGATTCGGCGGCGCTGGTGATATTCGCAAACGGCAGAGGTCAAAAGTGTTGAGGTTCACGGTTCCGATCGGGCGGGCTCGACCGGGTTTCGTGGGACAGGAAGCCTAGAATAAGGCCGGATGAGAAGCCCGCGAGGTGCGCGACCATATCCACCTGCATCCCTCCAGCCCCATAGAGAGCGAGCACGATCATTCCAGCCGCCAGCGGCACAAATGCTTCTCTCAGGCGATGCTTCGCGCCCGAGTTGAAAAAGATCCGAATAGCACGACCCGTTAGCAACCCGAGGCCCGCGAAGATCGCGGTCGAGGCCCCCATCGAGCGGTATGGCTGCGAGGACCACAGGACAACCGCGGCAAGGTTCCCTGCAGCCGAGGCGACCGTCAGCTGAAGCCAACCTCGGAGCCGGCCCATGGTGGTGGTTACGGCGGAGAATATGAATATGCCGCTTATCAAGTTCGACATCAAATGGCCGATGTCCACGTGGAGGAAAAGCGCGGTCAGAAGCCGCCACACTTCCCAGCGGCTGAGTACCCGCGAATCCAAGGCTCCCGCCTCCTCTAGGCGTTCATACCACCGAGTTTGGCACGCATACGCTGCTGTGGCCAAGCACGCCCAAACGAGCGGCGTGGCAAGGTCCGCCCCATGCCGCGAGCGAGGGTCCTCTCGGGGTCGGGGCGGCCAATGTTCGCTCTCCAGGTCATATCGGGCGAGCTGCTCGCGTGCCTGATCGACCGAATCTGGTTCCACCAGTAGCCGGAAACGGGAGCTAGAGGGCACAAGCCAATACGGCGAACCCATCGCGAGGACCACCAGTCCGTGTTCAAAGCCCTCGCCCGGCGTCTTGTAGACGCCCGCTTCGGCGAGTTTCTCCGGGACTCGCTCGCTGTCCGCAGCCTCGGGCCGCTCAGTTGGATGCATCTTGGCGCACCATATTCACCAACCGCACTTATTTCCAACGGAATCACGGTCTTCCCTGGTCTTGAGATACCCTGTGAGGAAGGACTCCCCTCTCTTCAGTCGAAAGTGGACTTGCGTCGCCAACTGGACCAACTTGGACGCGAGTCGAACGAAGAATGGACTCAAAGCCCCAGCATGTTGCCATCATAACCATGGAAACCGGATCCTTCTCCCGCAGGCTATTCACAGCCTGTTGTTTATTCGCGGTCCTGGCCTGCATCTTTGCCGTGGAGGCTCGCACCCACCGAAGGAGCAACCCGATTCCAGAAGTCGTGAAGAAGGATGGGCGATTCGCCTTGTTCGTCGACGGGGCGCCCTATCTGATGCTCGGCGCGCAGTCGCACAATTCCAGCGCTTGGCCCGCAATGCTGCCGAAGGTGTGGCCCGCCGTTGAATACCTGCACGCCAACACGCTCGAGATACCCATCTATTGGGAACAGTTTGAGCCCGAGGAAGGGGTGTATGACACGTCGCTCGTCGACACGATCCTCAAGCAGGCGCGAGACCACAGAACGCGCCTTGTGCTGCTTTGGTTCGGGACCTGGAAAAACGGTAGCTCCCATTACATTCCCCAATGGGCAAAGAGGCAGCCCGAGAAATTTCCGCGAATCATCGGGAAGACGGGAAAATCCGTGGATTCGCCTTCGCCCCATTCACAGGCCGCGCTCGAGGCTGATATGGCAGCATTTAGCGCCTTCATGCGACACCTCAGGTCGGCAGATCCCGAACGCACGGTGATCATGGTGCAGGTCGAGAATGAATCGGGGTCCTGGGACACCGTGCGGGACTACTCCCCCACCGCCGAAAAGCTCATCTCCCAGCCCGTCCCCGAGGAGCTTCTCAAGGCTCTCGGCTCTGGCGCCCCCGCCGGATCGAACTGGGCGGCGGCCTTCGGCAACGACGCCGACGAATATTTTCAAGCATGGTCCGTCGCTCGCTTCGTCGGGCAGGTGGCGGCCGCTGGGAAAATGGAATACCCGCTGCCGATGTATGCGAACGCCGCGCTGCGCGACCCGTTGACGCCGGGACCTGCCAGCACGTACGAGAGCGGAGGGCCCACCGACAACGTACTCGGAATATGGAGGGTGGCGGCCCCCGCCCTGGATATCCTTGCCCCGGACATCTACCAGAACGACAGCGAACGCTATCTGAAGGTACTCGAGCTCTATGCCCGACCGGACAATCCCCTATTCGTGCCCGAGACGGGCGGCCGCGCCGGCTACGCCCGCTTTTGCTTCGCTGCGATTGCACGCGGTGCGATCGGGTGGGCGCCGTTCGGACTCGACTATACAAGCTACTCCACGGATCCGCAGGGTGCGCCGCGAATGAGCGAGGAGGCCCTGTCTCCCATCGCGCTTAACTACAAGCTCCTGGAGCCCATGATGCGCGAGGTCGCGCGCCTGAACTTCGAGGGGAAGCTGCAGGCGGCAGCGGAGGAGGAGGACCAAGCCCGACAGACGCTGGATTTCGGCAATTGGAAGGCCGTGATAACATTTGGAGCCACCGGCCGAAACAATGGCACAAAGGGAAATCCGACTCCCATCGGCCGGGCCCTGGTGGCCAAGCTCGGGGAAAACGAGTTCCTCGTGGCGGGCCTGTACGGGAAGATTGATTTCAAGTCGATCACGGGCGGGAAGCGCGATTTTCTGCGCGTCGAGGAAGGCACGTTTGCGGGCGGCGTATTCAAACCCATTCGCATCTGGAACGGCGACGAGACGGACTACGGCCTCTGTTTTTATTCGGCACCGCAGATCGTGAAGGTCCTGCTAGGGACGTATTAACAGGCTCGGATTTGCCGGGGCTGGCCCTCCAAACCAGAGGAGGCCGAATTCGAGGGAACCGCCGCTCCCGTTGGCCCGCGGCGGCTACACAGGCATCAGGGGCCAAAAAAATGGAGCTCCCACGCGCCCTCACTTGCAGTCCGATGGAAAAATCAACAACCTCTCAAACGTTTTGGGCTCCTGTCGATACCTCCCGTGACGGAGGCAGTCCCTCAACGCAATGAATCCCTCAGACCATATTGTGCCGCAATCCAAGTATGCTTGGACGTTGGTATCGAGGGAAGCGCCCCCTAAGCGGGAGGCTGCGCAGAGGGTTCTGGATTACGACGAGATCTACGCCGGTTATGACGAACTGACGGTCCAGGAGCAGGCCAGCCGCTGCATCCAATGCCCGAACGCGCTATGCGCGCAGGCCTGCCCGCTCTCAAACCGCATCCCCGAGTGGCTGGCCCTTGCGGCCGAGGGCCGGTTCATTGAGGCTTCGCGCCTGTCGCACAGGACGAGCAACATGCCCGAGATCTGCTCGAGGGTCTGCCCCCAAGAGCGTCTTTGCGAGGGTGCCTGCATCCTTAACGCGCGGACGGATCCCGTGTCGATCGGAGCGATCGAGCGCTTCATCAATGAATATGCCTTCGCACATTGTCCGGAGGAGATCGTTCCCGCAGCCTCAAACGGCCTTCGGGCGGCCATCATCGGTTCCGGGCCCGCCGGAATGGCGTGTTCGGACGAGCTGGCGAAATTGGGCTACCAAGTCACAATGTTCGAATCGATGTCTCTGCCCGGAGGGCTGTTGGTCAACGGCATACCGTCGTTCAAGCTCGCAAAGTGGGTTGTGGATCGCCGCCTCGACGTCCTCGCCAAGCGCGGGGTGGAACTGAAATTAGGAGTAACGATTGGGAAGGACATTCCCCTTGCAGAGATCGTTCGAACCCATGACGCCGTCTTTCTTGGACACGGGGCGCAGAAGGCGAAGATTGCGGGAGTCACCGGTGAAGGCCTGGCCGGAGTCATCCAGGCACTGCCCTTCCTCATTCAGAAGAACGTCGGGCCCGAGGTCATGGACGGCCACGAGATTGACGTTCGCGGGCGCAACGTCGCCGTCCTGGGCGGAGGCGACACCGCTATGGACTGCCTTCGCACGGCCCTTCGTGCGGGCGCGAAATCCGCGACGTGTGTTTACCGCCGCGACTTCTCCAACATGCCCGGGAGTCGAAAGGAGTATTACAATGCCCTGGAGGAAGGGGCGACGTTCCAGTTTCTCACCAATCCGGTTGAGATCCTGGCCGACGGGAATGGCGCCATCGATCGGGTACGCTGCGTGCGAATGGCCCTTGGCGCCCCTGATGCGTCCGGCAGGAGCAAACCGTATGTCATCCCCGACTCAGAATTCACGCTTGAGACGGACCTGGTCATCGTCGCGTACGGGTTCGATCCCGTGGCGTTCCCAAGCGACAGCGATTTCGCCCGAATCAAGACCAATGAATGGGGAGCCATCGTGGTCGACCGCGACCAGATGACGACGTTGCCCAAGGTCTATGCCGGAGGCGATTCCGTGCGCGGCCCAAGCCTCGTCGTTCATGCCGTGCACGACGGGCGGAAGGCCGCCATGGCGATCCATCGCAGCATTGGACGCGCCAGATGAGCGCAGCTTCGGCGAGGCTGCGGAGCGCGGGGGCCGCTGCATTCATCGTCTGCGCCACCTTTCTCGCGTACCTGCCGTCGCTCACGGGGGCCTTCATCTGGAATGACAGCGACTATGTGACCGCTCCGTCCCTGCGCTCGTTCGCGGGCCTGGGCCGCATCTGGACCGAGATCGGTGCCACCCAGCAGTACTATCCTCTCCTGCACAGCGCCTTTTGGATCCAGCACCGGCTTTGGGGCGACAATCCGCTCGGTTACCATATCGTCACGTTGACCCTGCATGCGGGCGGCGCCGTCCTGTTCGCGTTTGTCCTGAGGAGGCTGGCCGTCCCGGGGGCATGGCTGGCCGCCCTGCTCTTCGCGCTGCATCCAGTTCACGTGGAGTCCGTCGCCTGGATCACCGAGCAGAAAAACACCTTCTCACTCGTTTTCTATCTCGCGGCGGCGAGGTGCTACCTGGATTTTGACGAGACCCGCAGGCCGCGAACGTATGCCGCGGCGCTGGTGTTGTTCGTGCTCTCGCTGCTTTGCAAGACGGTGACCGCGACGCTGCCCGCCGCCCTTCTGGTCGTCTTCTGGTGGAAGCGCGGCCGTATCCGGTGGAGGGAGGACGCCAGGCCGCTCATTCCCTGGCTGGCGCTGGGGGCGGCGGCAGGGGTTCTGAGCAGCTGGGTCGAAAAGCGCTACATTGGAGCGCAGGGCGCGGATTTTGATCTCTCGTTCCTTGGCCGCGTGCTCGTCGCCGGCCGCGCCGTCTGGTTCTATGCGGGGAAGCTCGCCTGGCCGGCAGACCTGAACTTCGTTTACCGACGCTGGATCGTGGACACTGCGGACCCCTGGCAGTGGCTCTTTCCCCTCGCAACGGCCGGCGTCGCAGCCGCGCTTTGGGCGGTCCGGCGGCGCGCGCGCGCCCCGCTCGCCGTTTTCCTGATCTTTTTGGGGACACTTTTCCCGGTGCTCGGCTTCGTCAACCTTTTCGGGGCAAGCTACTCGTGGGTCTGGGACCATTGGCAATACCTCGCCGACCTCGCGCCCCTCGCCCTGGCGGCAGCGGCCATCGCCAGTGTCTGGAGCCGCGTGGCCCCCCGCGCTCCCTGGCTGGGGCCCGCCTTCGTGGCGGCTCTCTCGCTCCTTCTCGGAGGACTGGCGTGGAGGCATTGCTCGATGTTCAGCGACGATCAGACCCTTTACCGCTCGACGATGGCCCGAAATCCGGATTGTTGGCTGGCCCACAACAATCTGGGGGTCCTCCTGGTGGACGTGCCGGGCCGGCTTCCTGAGGCAATTTCCGAATTTGAGGAGGCCCTCCGGGTCTCGCCCAATGACGCCCGGTCTCACAGGAACCGGGGAAAGGCCCTGGCAAGGATCCCCGGACGCCTTACGGAGGCCATTTCGGAGATCGGTGAAGCGGTTCGAATCAATCCCGCCGACCCGGAATCCCACAACGATCTGGGGAACGTGCTGTCGAAGGCCCCGGGCCGCCTGACCGAGGCGGTTGCGCAGTACCGGGAGGCGCTGAGGATAAAACCCGGCTATGCGGCGGCGCACTACAATCTGGGGCTCGCCCTGGCGAACATGCCCGGCCACCTGGACGACGCCGTCTCCGAGTATCGGGCAACGCTTCAGCTCACGCCGAACGACCCGGAGGCGCACAACAACCTCGGAATCGCCCTGGCGAGGATCCCCGGGCGCCTGACCGACGCGGTCTCGGAATACGAGGCGGCGCTAAGGATCAAGCCCGATTACCCCGAAGCGCACTTCAACCTGGGGATAGCCCTGGCGAATATTCCCGGGCGCATGCCGGATGCGATCGCCCATCTTAGGGAGACGCTGCGGATGAAGCCCGATGACCCGGAGGCACACAACAGCCTGGCGATCCTGCTGGCACACGACCCGGGGCGCCTGGCCGAGGCGGTCGAGCACTACGAAGCGGCTCTGCGGTTGAGACCCGAGTACGCCGAGGCGCATTTCAACCTGGGATGCGCGTTGGGTGCGATTCCCGGGCGCATGCCGGACGCGGTCGCCCAGTTTGAGGACGCCGTGAAGCTGAGACCCGACTATGCGGAGGCGCACTTCAACCTGGGATTGGCCTTGGCGAGGATCCCGGGACGCGTGCCGGAAGCCGTCGCCCAGTTTGAGGAGGTGCTGAGAATCAGGCCGGACTTCCTGCCGGCGCGCCAGATGCTCGACCGATTCCGGCCTTGAGCCGGAACGAGCTCCCCGGTTCCGGCGACCTTCGACGGGCGGATGCCCGCGGAGCCCCGGCAGGCCGCTTCCCGGGACAGGCGGGCCTGGCGGCTTGGCTTTGCCCCCAAATACTGCGTGGCTCGGAACGTGACAGACCTCTCCGAACACACGGTGGAATCCCTGAAGGGAAGGCTCGGAGCCCTTGGATTCAGGCCGTCGCACGCGGGCCCGCTCCTGCGCTCCTACTATTCGGGGTCTTCGGCTGAACCCGTCGAGCGGCGGTTTCCCAACCCGCTGGCGCAGCTCCTGGAGAATGAGGCCCGACGCATCGCCACAGCGGTCTGCGCACGCCAGGTGTCGGAGGACGGCACCACCAAGCTCCTGCTGCGAATGGGAGATGGGCGCACGGTGGAATCCGTGATGATGCCCGACTACAGGGCTGACCGAGCGGCCGGATGCCTTTCCTCGCAGGTCGGATGCGCCATGGGCTGCGATTTCTGCGCGACGACCAAGACCGGGTTTGAGCGCAACCTGACTTCGGGCGAGATCGTGGCCCAATTCCTGGCGTTGCGCAGGGAAGCCCAGTCTCTCGGCAGGCGCCTCCAGACCGTCGTCTTCATGGGTATGGGGGAGCCGATGCTCAACCTGGAAAACGTCTGCGCCGCCGTCGATCGAATGGCCAGCAACGAGATGGGCGCCCTGGGGTTCAGGCAGATCACGGTGTCCACCGTCGGGATCGTCTCGGGAATTGACGCCCTCGCAGCGTCAGGTCTCCGCGTCCATCTGGCGGTGTCGCTCCATGCTCCGGATGATTCTACCCGCGCGCGGTTATTGCCGACCGGACGCCGTTTCGCCGTGCACGACATTCTCGCCGCCGCCGACCGCTACCAGGCCTCGGTCGGCAGGCCCGTGTCCCTCCAATACTGCCTTCTTAGGGGGGTGAACGATTCGATGGCCCAGGCCGATCAGCTGGCGGGCCTGCTGAAGGGCAGGCGCATGCACGTCAACCTGTTGAGTTACAATTCCACGGGGTTAAGCCTGCGCGGTGAATCCTACGAGGCCTCCACCGAGGCCGCGACCGACGCATTCCGGGCCCGCCTCAAGGACTTGGGAGTGGTCGCTCATGTTCGGCGTCCGCGCGGACCCGACATCGACGCGGCGTGCGGGCAATTGCGCCGCCGCTCCTGATCTCTTCGGGCTGAGCGGGTTTCGGTGATTGCCCGGCCGTCCGCCTTGTCGTGAGCCGGGCAAGCGGGTTCTCGCAATCTCATGGCCAAGGGTTCCAAAGTCATCACATGGGCCATCTTGCGCCACTGGCGCGCGCAGTTTTTAGAGGCTGTGACGCCGGGCCTGACGTTCCCAAAGGCGTCGCCTGGAGAATAGGACCCACACTTATCCCTGCATAAGCGCACCCCATAAAGTCTCTTCTGGATCCACCCTTCTTGAAGAGAGGGGTGTGCTGTTATCCAATCGATCCGATAAATGCCGTTGATGAAATCGACGCCATCGACCCAAGAGCCCTTTCCCCACACTCCAACCCCAAGAACCCAATAGAACTAGAACACGAAGGCATTCAGGCAGATGCGCCACCGGAGCGACCCCCGAAGTCGAATCGCTGCCGCGCTCTCAGGCTTTTCCCAGTCCAAACCATGAAATCCCTAATCACGCTGCTCATACTCACAGGCGCATCCTTTGCGACAGCCTATCATCTGGGCCACCGGCCCGCTGCGCAGGATTCGATCGATCCCCTCTATCAGAGGATCGCCATCGCCTCGGGCGTCGTGTTTGGGGGCGGCACGCTGATCGCCGCCGTTTGCCTTCGCAAAGAGCCTGCGCCGACCATCGGCGAGTATACCCCCCAGCGTTGATTGTTTCTCATGCCTGGGTAAACAATTATTAGGTAATTCTTTACACAGGCCCTGTTCGCACCCTTCCGTCTGGCCGATGCCCGCACCTGCGTCGGATTGTGTCGGTTGCACGCACGCATGACGCGTGCGGGAATCGGCGCTCACGGGACCGGCGTCAGATGACCGGATGGGATCCCCCGTCCATCGGTATGATCGCACCTGTCACATAGCTCGAAAGCGGCGATGCCAGGAAAAGGGCCACTTGTGCGATCTCTTCGGGCTCCGCCATTCGGCCCGCCGGAATCTTATCGCGCGCCCTCGCGCGCACGTCCTCCAGAGCGAGCCCGCGTGCGCGCGCTTCAACCTCCAGCCTGTCCTCGACGCGGCCTGTCTTGGTCATCCCGGGGTTGATGCCGTTGATTCGCACGCCTCTTGGGGCGTATGCCGCGGCAAGGCCGGTCGTGGCGAGCATGAGCGCCGCATTGGCCGCGCCCCCCGCGAGGTGGAAGCTGTCCGCAACCCTGCCGCCGATGCCTATGATGTTGACGATCGCCCCCGACCGCCGGGCAGCCATGCCCGGAAGCACGGCATCCATCGCGTGCACATACGTGAAGAATTTCCCGTCCATCGCCTGTTTCCATGCAGCCGCGTTCAGTTCGCCCGGCGCATGGCGGCGGGCGGATCCGGCGCTGTTGACGAGCACATCGACCGGCCCGAGTTCGGTCTCCACGGCCTCAAACGCCTGGTCGGCCGAGGCTGCCTTGGAAAGGTCGACCGCATGCGTGAAGACGTCCGCCCCGAGCGCCGCGCGGGCGGACTCCAGGTTCGCCGGGTCGCGCGAGAACAGGGCGACCCGCGCCCCCTCGAGCAAAAAGGCCCTCGCGCAGGCAAGGCCGATGCCTTTGCTGCCGCCGGTGATGATGACTGTCCTGCCGGATAGCTGCAGATTCATGGGGTCGCTTGGTCGGTCGCTAAAGGTTGCGCCGCGATTCCAGGAGAGCGCGGGTACGGGAGCGGGAGCGCCTGGGAAGGTCGAATCGACGTCTCATGGGTTTTTCGAGGGCGTTTCAGGGATCGGCAATCCGAGTTCAAGCACGATTGGCCGCGGGTGAAGGCCGGGCCGACCCGCGTCAATTCGAGCGAAATCCCAGCGCTTCGAGCTCGCGCATGTGGAAAGGGGCGCAATCGAGCAGCTCATGGAGCTTGGCCAGCCCGGCAGCCAGGTCGGGTGCCTCGAAGAACGACGCCCCATCGTCGGAATCATGCACATGGACGGCCCAGGCACTGGACGCCGCGTCCGAGCCCGATTGGAAGAACGATCCGTAGAGGTAGTTGCCCGGCAGGCCGGGATGAATGCCGGTCCCGGGAAGGAGAAACAGGGAGTGGACGGGATCGTGATGAACGGAGATTGCGTCGCTCCCGTGATGCTTGCGGTGGTGGGAGGGCTTGCCCGTCGCCTTCGCGCGGTGCAGCTCCGCCCTCGGCCGATCGCCGGGAGGCAACGACTGCACATAACGGTCAAAGATCTTCGCGTTTGACTCAAGGGCCTCGGGCTTTGTCTGCCCTGAAGCCATGCCCTCCAGGTTGGCCGCGAAGTACGCCGGGCGCCCGGCGAGCGAGCGCGCCGTCACATGGCCGCCCTTGTGGTCCGCACTCGGGTAGACCTGGTGCGCCGCATAAAGGCGCGTCAGCGACTCCACATAGCTTGTGGTGTGAGGCACGGCTCCGATCGGGCTGCGTTCGATCATCTCCATCACCGACTGATCGAACTGCGCATGGGGATCTAGGGGCATGGCGCAGGTGATAAACCACGCGATAAGCCATGACGAGTCTCGTTATCGGTCACACCCGGACCACGATCGTCCGGCCGGAGAACGTCACCTGGTCGCCCGCTGCGAGCTTCCTGCTTCTACGGGTCTCGACCGCCCCGTTCAGCCGCACAAGCCCCTGGCCGACGGCCCGCTTTGCCTCGCCGCCGCTCTGAGCGAGGCCGCCGAATTTCAGGAATTGGCAGAGGTCAATCGGCATCTGCGCCACGGCAACCTCCCGCGGCGCTTCGGAATTGGAGAGAGGCATCGCCCGAACCTACACCGGGGGCGGCGCGTTGTCAGGCGAATGATGGCGCGGCAACGCATTTGCCTGCTCGCCCCATGCCAGTCCGCACGGTGGGTCAATTGGACGTGCCGCCCCGAAGCCGGCATCGCAGCGGGCCCAGCCGCCGACCCTCGCCAACAGGCGCACGCACGCCGCCGCGCGGTCCGAGCATGATTAAGCAAAATCCCGCTCGAAAACGGCCGCCCGCCCCTTTACCATTCGGAAACGCATTCGATGCGCCCAGTCTCCCCCACACAATGCCTCTGAAAGCCAAAGCAAGGATCGGTATCCTCACCGCCGGCGGCGACTGCCCCGGCCTAAACGCCGCAATTCGGGGGGTTGCCAAGGCCGCCATGCACTACGGGATGTCGGTCGTCGGAATCCGGGACGGATTCCGTGGCCTCGTCGAGAACCGCACGATGCCGATCGACAATCCCCTGGTGAGCGGAATCCTGACGCAGGGAGGGACCTTTCTCGGGAGCAGCCGCGACAGGCCGCACAAGATGAAGATCGACGGAAGGACCGTCGATATGACGGCGGCCGCTGTGCGCACCTACCGGAAGCTCAATTTGGACTGCCTCGTCTGCCTCGGGGGCAACGGCACGCAGAAATCGGCTTTGGCCCTGCATGAAAAAGGGGGAATCGACGTCATCACGCTTCCGAAGACGATCGACAACGATGTGGAGGAGACGGACATCACCTTCGGGTTCGACTCGGCCATGTCGATCGCGACGGAGGCGATAGACCGCCTCCATACGACGGCGACCAGCCACCAGAGGATCATCGTCTGCGAGATCATGGGCCACGACGCCGGGTGGCTGTGCCTCGGCGCCGGCATCGCCGGGGGTGCGGACGTGATCCTGATCCCTGAGATTCCCTACGACCTCTCTTCGGTCGTCCACCATCTGGTCCGCCGGCACAAGGCGGGGAAGCGGTTCTCGATCGTCGCCGTGGCGGAGGGGATCATCTCCGTCGAGGAGGCCGCCGCACGAAGCCAGTCCGGGGGCAAATCGAACGCCCTGCACCGAGCGCCATCGCACCTCGAGGCCTTTGCCGCGCCGGGAACGGAGGGCATTCGCCTGGTCCAGGAGCCCGTTGCGAGCCGGATCGCCCGCCAACTCCAGCAGCTTACAGGGACCGAGGCGCGCGTCACCTCCCTGGGCCATGTCCAGCGCGGTGGAACACCGACCCCTTTTGACCGGCTCCTCTGCACCCGCTTCGGCACGAAGGCGGCCGATCTCATCTCCAAGGGCCGCTACAACGTCATGGTGGCGCTGAAAGGCAACGACTGCGTCCCGGTCGCCCTGGAGAAGGTCGCCGGGTACAAGCGGACGGTTCCCGTGGACCATCCCTGGGTACGGACCGCAAGGCTGACCGAAACCTGCCTCGGCGACGAGTGAGGCGCGGGTGCGCCACCGGGCGCGGAGGGTTCCCTAAGAATCGCCTTGTGTTGGCCAACGGCCTTCTAGTGGATTCCTTTCCCTCGTTCGTTCGTCCTGCCGGGGAGAATCTCGTCCCGATTCCGAATGCTCCCTGTGCCGGCACCGGCCCCGCCCGCCGCCCCCCTTCGGATGCCCCCCCCTCCCGACAGCAGCCCAACCACACCCGCAGATTTCCTTCTGGTGCTGCCAGCCTATCGGGAGTTGAACCGGCTGCCCCGCTTTCTCCATTCGCTGACAAAGGCACTGGCCCCGGCACCCTGGGCGACCGAGATCCTGGTGGTCGACGACGGCTCTCCTGCCGATGAGCAAAAGGCGATGGCGGCCCTGATTCTCCCGGTGCGCGATGGCCACTGCCAGGTCCTGGCGCCGCGCCTCCTGGCGCGTAACCGCCTCAAGGGGGATGCGATTCTTGAGGGGTGGCGCTCGCGTCCCGCCCGCTGGCTGGCGTTTGCGGATGCCGACGGCGCGGCCGGCGCCGAGGAGGTGCTCAGAGTCTTCGGCGACATCAACTCACGCGATCCGTCGGGAGCGTCGGCGTACTTCGCGGACCGGCACGGACCCGGCAAGAGAGCCAACAGGAGAACCCCCTCGCGGCGTTTCCTCAGCAGCCTGTTCTCGGCGCTGGCCGGATTCGCGCTTCGCGTGCCGCCGATCGATTTTCAATGCGGCTTCAAGGTGGTACCGGGACCCATTCTGCCCCGGATTGCCGACCGCCTTGAGGGCCGCGGGCTCTGTTTTGACCTGGCCCTCTTCCTCGCCCTGCGTTCGGAGGGGGTGCCGGTGCGGCAATTCCCGGTCACGTGGAGGGACCAGCCCGAGGGCAAGGTGAGTCCCTGGCGAAACGGACCGGCCATGCTGGCGGGGCTTTGGAAGCTTGCGGTTCGCGGCGCCAACCCGAAGGCCCGCCCATGAGCCGAAGACCGGACGGCCCAGCCGGGGACCCTGGAACGCGAAGGCCGGCAATCCTCTGCGAAAAGCCGATTAAATGGGTTTGCCCCTCCCCGCCGAGTTCAGCCGTTATTTTTCCCATTAGCTCAGCTAAGGAACGGGAGCCTTTCCTTGCCACAATCCACACAATGCCGTACTCTGCCACGGCCATTTGCACCTCGGGCCCGCGTTAGGGCCGGCATCGTTCTCCAAAACCCCCGTATCGCCCGGACGCATTTTTCTTTTTTACTGAAAACACCATAAACCCCATGACCCAAATCAGCCGCCGCCGTTTCATCCAAGCAACCTCACTTGCCGCCCTGGCGGCCAGCTGTCCCGTCCTGAGGGCGGCCGAATCGGACCGCTACAAGAACCTGGTCACCTCGGGTCGCCGGCTCCGCATTGCCTGCGTCGGCGCGGGTGGAAAGGCGTTCAGCGACATCATGGCCTGTTCGGGCGAGGAGATCGTGGCCATTTGCGATGTCGATTTCGCAAACGGACTTGAGATCTTCGGCTTGTTCCCCGGGGCGGCGCGCTACCGCGACTACCGCCAGATGCTCAATGAGCGGGGCGACGACATCGATGCCGTGATCGTGACAACCCCGGACCACACCCATTTTCCAGCGGCCCTCATGGCAGTCGAAATGGGCAAGCACGTGTACGTCCAGAAGCCGCTTTGCCACACGATCAGCGAGGTGCGGGCCCTGAAGGCCGCCGTGGCCAAGGCAGGCGTCGTCTCGCAGATGGGAAACCAGGGGCACAGCAACGAGGGGACCCGCCTCCTCAAGGAATGGGTCGAGGCAGGCGTCATCGGCGACGTCCGGGAAGTCCACACGTGGACCAACCGCCCGATCTGGCCGCAGGGAATGACCCCTCCGGCGGACGACCCCGTGGTGCCGCCGACGATGGACTGGAACCTTTGGCTAGGCGTGGCCCCCGTCCGGGGTTACAGCTCGAAGATTGCGCCGTTTAACTGGCGCGGATATTGGGATTACGGATGCGGCGCCCTGGGCGACATGGGCTGCCACGGGATGGATGCCCCCTTCTGGGCGCTCAACCTGCGGGGCCCGGTGCACGTTAGCGCGCAGAGCGAGGGATCCACCGAGGTAGTCGCCCCCAAGTGGTCCATCGTCAAGCTCGAGTTTCCCCAGCGCGGCTCCCTGCCCCCGGTCACCTACACCTGGTACGACGGCGGCAAGCTGCCGCCGGTGCCGGAGGAACTGGGGCCGGGCGCGAAGCTCCCCCCCGGCGCGACCCTCTACCGGGGCGACAAGGGGGCGATCCTCTCGGAAGGCGACTACGGCGAATCCCCGCGGCTCATACCCGAGTCGAGGATGGCGACCTTCAAGCGACCGCCGAGGACGCTGCCACGAGTGCCGAAGTCCAACTCGCACCTTGAGTGGATCAACGGCTGCAAGGGCGGACCGGCCCCGAGCTCGAACATCGTCGACCATTCGGGGGACCTGACCCAGATGGTCCTCCTTGGAAACGTTGCCATCCGCGCCGGGAAGCCGATCGACTTCGACCCGGTCGAGGGAGTCTGCGTGGGCTCGCCGGAGGCCAGCCGCTTCCTTTCAGAGACCTACCGCCTGTTCTGAAGGAAACCCAATGCCTTCCCCGACAACCCCCATGAAAACTTCCATCACACTTAGACCCGTCCTTCTCGTCGCCGCGGCTTTTTTTGCCGGCTGCAACGCATCCCCTACCGCGCCCTCCGTCGCGCCCGGTTTCACCGCCGACGTGCACGGCGACATCGGCCCAGGCCACGGGGCCGACTCGAAGCGCTGGCCGGCCCCGCAGCCGGTGTTTGCCGCCGACCTGTCCAATGCGGAATTCAAACCGGGCTCCTGGGCCTGGGAGAACGGAGTGCTCGTCGCCAAGGGCGGAGGCGACCTCTGGACCAAGGAGAATTACGGCGACTTCGTGCTCAACCTGGATTTCCGCTGCGAGGAGCGCGCCAACAGCGGGGTCTTCCTTCGCTGCTCCGACGTGGCGAACTGGCTCAACACCGCGATGGAAGTCCAGATCCTCCAGGGCGACGCGCCCGAAAAGCATCTCGTCGGGGCCGTCTACGACTGCGTGGCGCCGACACGCCAGATCGAGATCGTTCCCGGCACCTGGTACCATTACACGATCACGGCCATCGGCAGCCACATAAAGGTCGTGCTCAACGGCGAGAAGCTTGTCGACATGAACCTGGATCTTTGGAAGGAGGCCGGAAAGAATCCCGACGGCACGCCGAACAAGTTCACGACGGCCTACAAGGACATGGCCCGGTCCGGGCGGATCGGCCTCCAGTACCACACCAACAAGGTCGAATTCCGCAACATCGTGATCGACCGTCTCTGAATCCAAGACCCCAAAGATCAAAGCACCCGAAGCCATGACAGAAACCCCCAACTCAAACCGCGACTGCGGGCCGATGCTGGCCCTGCTTCTTCTGCGCGTATGGCTCGGAGTGCGTGCCATCGCGACAGGAATCGAGAAGTTTTCCGACAGCCGCACCCTGCAGGTTCCCCTCCTAGACGCCGCGGGAAAGCCCGACTCCAGCGGCGCGGTCGTCGAGGTCACTCAGAAGTTCTACTCGCTGCACAGCTACCATGCGATCCCGGACTCAATGAAGGATAAGTTTGCGCAGGAGCCGTTCCTGCCGGCCTTCCTGACGGCACCGTATTACGGCATCCTCGGCTGGGCCCTGATTGCGCTCGGGATAGGCGTGCTTCTCGGAATCTTCACACGGGCGAGCCTCTTCCTGATGGGACTCCTCTATGTCAGCCTCACCTTTGGGCTGATCCTCATAAAACAGGACGCCGGGGTGTCGTGGCTTGCGATCCACGTGGCGATGATCGCCGTGGCCCTTAGCCTCTGCCGTCACAACCGGTTCGCCCTCACCTGTTCATGAGTCCACGCGACCCGGCTGCGGATGCCGAAGGCCTTGGCCGCCGACGGTTCTTGAAGACGGCCACGGCGGCGGGCCTCTCGCTGGCGCTGGCCCCGCTGCGTTCCGCCTACGGCCAGGGGGAGCCCGGCGCAGCCTCCGGCGGCGAGATCAACATCGCCCTGGTGGGCGTCGGGGCGCAGGGCCGCGTCCTCATGGACGCGATGCTCAAGATCCCCGGCGTGCGCTTCGCCGCAGTCTGCGACATCTGGCCCTATGCGCGCACGTACGGCCAACGCTACCTCAAAAAGAACGGGTTCGAGGTGCGCGCCTACGAAAGCCACCAGGACATGCTCTCAAAGGAGAAGGACCTTCAGGCGGTCGTCGTCGCATGCCCCGATTTCTGGCATGCGCCGATCACAAACGACTGCCTTCGGGCCGGCCACCATGTCTATTGCGAGAAAATGATGTCCAACACGATCGCGGGCGCCCGCTCCATGGTTCAGACCATGAAGGACACGGGCAAGCTCCTGCAGATCGGCCACCAGCGCCGCAGCAACCCCCGGTACCTGGTGGCGCGCAACCGGCTCATCAGGGACGCCCGGCTCCTCGGCCGGATCACCGCGGCCAACGGACAGTGGAACCGCGCCGTGAGCGCGGATCTTGGGTGGCCCAACCACACTGCGATGACCCGGGAGCTGCTCGCCCGCTATGGATACGGGGACATGCACCAGTTTCGCAACTGGAGGTGGTTCAAAAAATACGGCGGAGGCCCCCTCTCGGACCTGGGCGCCCATCAGATCGACATCTTCAATTGGTTCTTCGACACCATTCCCTCCACCGTGATCGGCTCCGGGGGGCGCGATTATTACACCGGCCACGAATGGCTCGATAACGCCATGGTCATCTATGAGTATCACCTGCCGGACGGCGTCGCCCGGGCCTTTTACCAGGTTCAGACAACCACCAGCGCCGGCGGAGGGTATTTCGAGCAGTTTATGGGGACCGAGGGAACCCTGAGGATGTCAGAGAATCCCAAGTACACGTCAATCTACCGGGAGGCGGCTGCGCCCCCTTGGGACGATTGGGTAAGCCGCCATTATCTCGCGCCCCAGAAGGCTCCGGCGGCGTCCGACGATGACAGCTCCTCGGCCAACGAGAAGGTCGATGCCCGCGAAACCGCCGAGCTCGCGTCCTACTACCTCCCCGTCGTCCTCACCAAGGCGATCCACCAGCCCCACCTCGAGAATTTCTTCAACGCCGTTCGCGGCAAGGCCTCGCTAAACTGCCCCGCGGACGAGGCGTTCAAGAGCGAGATGGCGGTCTTCAAGGCCATCGAGGCCGTGGAGACTCGAAGCCTCGTAACCTGCAACCCATCGGATTTCACCGCCTGAACCCATGACCCACCCGTACGCCCCTCCGACCAAAGCAAGACATCACCTATTCCTCGCCGCGGCCGCGGGCCTTGCGCTCGGCCTCCTTGCGCCGGCGAGCGCCGAGGACCTCGTGCCGCTCAAGCTCGAGCTTCCAAAGCCCATGTTTGTCGGCACCCCGGTGCCGGTGAGGCTTCCGAACCTCGAGACGCCGCGCGTCGGCCGCCGGCCCGACTTCATGGTCCCCAAGGGCGTCGTGAACCTGGCGCTCAACAAGAAGGTGACCAGCAGCGATATGGAGCCCGTCCTCGGTGACCTGAGCCTCATAACCGACGGGGAGAAGGACGGCGACGAGGGCAACTACGTCGAGCTCGGCAAGGGCAAGCAGTGGGTCCAGATAGATTTGGAGAAGCCCGCAAAACTCTATGCGATCGTCGTCTGGCACTTCCATTCCCAGGCGCGCGCCTACAAGGCGGTCGCCGTCCAAGTGTCGAACGACCCAAACTTCGTAGACGGGGTGAAGACGCTCTTCAACAGCGACGACCAGAACGTTCTCGGATTTGGCGTCGGCAAGGACCCCACCTACATCGAGACCTATGAGGGCAGGATTATCGACGCGCAGGGCGACACGGCGCGCTACGTTCGCCTCTACAGCGACGGCAACACCACCTCGGACATGAACCACTATATCGAGGTCGAAGTCTACGGGCTTCCGTAAGCAAAGTCTTCTCGCCGCGGTCGGGGCCGTGGGCGCCGCGCTCGCGCTGCGGCTGGCGGCGCCGGAGACCATGCCGGTGCACACGGACGAGGCCGTCAACGCCTCGATCCTTGGGGACATGCTCGATGGAAAACCCTACCGGTACGACCCGGTCGACCGCCATGGGCCGACCCTTTATTTTGCGACCTACCCCTGGGTTCGCGCATGCGGCGCCCGAACGCTTCGCGACCTCGAGGCCTGGCAGTTGCGGGCCGTCCCAGCCGTCTTCGGCGCGGCGCTCCTTGCGGCCGTCTTCCTGCTTCGGCCGGGCGTCCCGGCCGCGGCCCTTCTCGCCGCGGCCCTCTGGCTCGGGGCCGGAGCGCCGTTTGTGTACTACGGCCGCTATTGGATCCACGAGACCCTGTTTGTCCTGCTGACTTTCGTCGCGATCGGCGCCGCATGGAGGTACCTGAGGACCGGCAGGCTCGCCTGGACAATCGCAGCGGGCCTCGCCGTCGGCGGCCTGGTCGCGACAAAGGAGACGGCCGCCCTCACGCTGGCCGCGGCGCTGGCCGGCCTTGCCGGTGTCCGCCTCGCCGCGGGCCCCCTTGATCTCCCGGCCGGATGGGGGCGCGGCGCCGCCCTGGCGTTCGCCGCCGCCGCGCTCGCGGCCGCGCTCCTCTTCGCCTCGTTCGGCCGGAACCTGAGCGGACCCGCCGATGCCGCGCGGTCCCTTGTCCACGCATTCGCCCGGGCCGCAGGCCAGGGCCATGAGAAGCCCTGGTCCGCCTATCTCGGGTGGCTGATCCGGCCGGGGATTAGAAGCGCGCCGTGGTGCGGGTGGACGCTTGGCCTCTTTGGGGCCGCGGGGGCGCTGGCCGCGTGGAGGCGGCGCCGCGAGGCAAGGGCTCCCTTCTTTCTTCTCCTCTTCACGCTCGCCCTCGCGGTTCTCTACTGCGCCATTCCGTACAAGACGCCCTGGCTCGAGCTCAACGTCCTTGCACCGGCCGCAGTCCTTGCGGGCCTGGGGCTTGTGCGCCTTGGCGGGCTCGCCCCGCCGCACCTGCGCACAGGCTTGACCGCAAGCCTTGCGCTCCTGGTCGCATGTGCGCTCGGGGCCGAGACCGAGCGCCTCTGTTTCCGGTTTCCCGCCGACCCGGGCAATCCCCTCGCCTACTCACCCACCTCCCCTGACATACGGCGCCTGGAGGCCCGCGTGGAGCGCCTCACGGCCGGCCTTGGCCCGGATTCCCGGATAGTCGCGGTCGTCGGTTCCGACATCTGGCCGCTTCCCTGGTACCTGAGGCGCTGCCCTCAGGTCGGGTACTGGCCCGAACTTCCGGGCGCGCCGGCGCCCTTCCTCGTGGTCAGTTCGGCCGGCCAGGCGGAACGGGTGGCGCGCGCGCTCGGACCGGGATGGACGCCGGAGCTTTATGGCCTGAGGTCCGAGGTCCTGGCGGTCCTCTTCATCCCTCCGGCCCCGGCGCGCCTGGGAGGGGCTCGCGGCCCTTGAGCCCAGCACCCGCAAAGATCGAGGTGTTCCGGCACCACGCCATGGCCACGACGTTCGAGGTCCACGTCGCCGGCCAGCCCGGAGCCTATGCGCGGCAGGCGTCCGGCGCTGCATTCAGCACCCTCGACCGCCTTGAGGGGCTTCTCAGCCGATTTCAGGAATCGAGCGAGATCTCGTGCATCAACCAGCTGCCGCCTGGCGCCTCCCTGCGCGTCAGCGCCGACACCCTCGAGTGTCTCGGGGTGGCGCTGCGCATGCATTCGCTCACCGGGGGCGCCTTTGATCCGACCCTCGGCAGGCACACCGGCGAAGACGCGCCTGCGAGCGGCGAGCCCAAGGGCCGACTCGAGCTCGATCCCGACGCGTTCATGGTCACCGTGCGCGACGCGCCGGTTTCGCTGGACCTGGGCGCCATCGGCAAGGGTTTTGCGCTCGACCGGATGGCCGACGTCCTTGGCGAATGGGGCGTGGCCCAGGCGCTCCTTGTCGGAGGGGGAAGCAGCATCCTGGCGCTCGAGCGACCGGAAGGGAGCGCGGGCTGGGACATCACGCTCGGAAGCGGGCCGCTCCGCCATCACCTTTGGCTGGAACACCTGTCCGTCGGGAGTTCGGGGACATCGGTGAAGGGCCAGCATATTCTCGACCCGCTCACGCTGAGGCCCCCGAACCTCGTCCACCGCACCTGGGCCCTCTGTGACCGGGCCGCCGAGTCCGATGCGCTTTCCACGGCGTGGATGTGCCTGTCGCGGGAGGAAATCGGGGACATCTGCGGCTCCCGACCGCGCACGGGGGCCCTCCTGCAGCCGGAGGCCGGGTCGAAGGGCCTGGTCGTGATCGGCTTCGCCCGGGAGTTTGTCCCGGAGTCCTGAGACCGGACCCGGCCCCCCCGGGGCTCCGGTGGCGGGAGGGAATGCAACACCTCGCGGTCGACGCCTGATCCGGGAAATCCCTCACTGGCGATCTCCCCAGGCCGGGATTGGCGGCTGACACCGCAGCCCAGATTCGTTTCATTGAAACACCGTCCCGCTCTCGCGGTCGAAACCCTCGCCAGCAACGATTGAAACTCCTGCGCACCCTCCTCATCAGCCTCGCGCTGCTTGCCGCCATCGCCGTGACCCTCGCGGCCGTGGCCCTGGTTCCGGCTGTGCAGACCTGGGCCGTCCAATTCGCGCTTTCTGAAGCCAACATCAAGGGCTCCGTGGGCTCCGTGACGGCGGGCTTCGGCAGGGTGGACATCACCGACCTGAAGCTTGAGAGGAGCGGCGCCGTCCTGACGGTGCCGTCTCTGACGGCGCGGCTACCCGTGTGCGCCGCCCTCTGGAATAGACGCTTCCCGATCAACAGCCTCGAGGCGAAGGGCTGGACGCTCGACCTGAGCCGGGCAGGCGGCCCCCAGGGCCCGCGTCCGGCGGAGGCCCCGGCCCCGGCAACCGCGGCGTCCGGGTCGCCTGCCCCCGCTTCTGCTGCTCGAGGCGCCCTCCGCGCGTTTGGCGTCCTATTGGGCGCCTGGACTTTCCCATGCGACGGCTCGCTCGACGGGGCCGAGCTGGAGGGCGATGTCCTGGTCAGCACGGACGCAGCCAGGGCGCCCGCAAAGGTGCATGTCATCCTTGCCGGCGGAGGCCTTGGCGAGGACCGCGAAGGCTCGTTCGTGCTCGACGCGGCGACGACCGTGGCGGACAGGGAGTATGCGGCCAACGACATCTCGGCGCACGGCCGACTTGTCGTGGCGACGGGCCCGCAGCGAACCCTGAGTCGAATGACGATGGACGCCGAGCTGGCCGACACGAGCGGCAGAATCCCAAAGGGGCAAAACCTGTCGGTTGGGATCGCGCGGGGCCCGTCGGCGGGCGAAATCGACTGCGCGTTCGAGCTCGGACGGGCCAGCCAGCACCTCGTCAGCGTGCTGGCCCACATCCGCGGGGCGGCGCACGAGCTATCGGGTTCATGGACGCTGGACGTCAGGGACGCGGATCTGGCGGTCCTTTTCCCGGACAATCCGCTCCCCTCCTTCACCGCGGCGGGTTCCGGGACCTTTGACGCCGATTATACCCTCGATCGCATCCATCTGCTCGGGCGCCTGAACGCAAAGGCGAGCCACCTCGGGGTCCTCTACCCGGCCCTGGAACAGATGGGAGCTGTGGGGCTGGACGCCCGCTTCGACGGCATCCAGAAGGGCCTGTCGCTGCGGGTCGACCGCGCTTCCCTGTCGGTCGGGGGGGCCGAGCCCATCGCTTTGCTTCAATCCCTCCAAACCTTCGACGTCGACGAGGCCGAGGGCCGCGTGTCGGTGGCCGATCCGGCAAAGGATTGGATGGAGGTTTCCTTGCACGAGGTTCCCCTGGCATGGCTCTCCGAGGTCGCCGAGCCGTGGGCCTTCAACGGAGGGGTGGCCTCCGGCAGCTTCGTTGTGCGCGCGGGCGACAAGGGCCTCTCGGCCCACTCTACGCTGCCCGTGACGGCGACCGGAGTCACCCTGAGCCGCTCGGGGGCCGTTTTTGGAAAAAACCTCGGCCTAACGGGTTCCCTCCAGGCCCATTGGTCAAACCCCTCGTGGTCCCTGCAGCTTTCGCAGCTCAAGGTCGCGAGCGGCGGCCGGGCGCTGGCCGCACTTGACCTGACGGCAACCCGGTCCGACGGAGCGGACCCGCAGGTCCAGCTTTCGGGAACCTGGAGCGCCGACCTGGACTCGCTGACCGCGGCGCCCGCGTTCCCTTTTCTCGCAGGGATCACTGCGCACTCGGCTTCGGGCGCCTTTACCGCCATCCTCGGGCCCGTGACCAAGTTTGACGGGACCGTCGCCCTCGTCGGTCACGATCCGGCCCACAAGCTCGATGCCACTCCCCACCTGGACGTGTACGGGGACGGCTCGGTTGAATTCAAGGTTCCGGCCAAGATCAGCCTCGGGCCGTCCGTGTCCGACGTGTCCCTTGACGGGACCTGGACGCCGGACCCAGCCGGTGCCCAGTTGGGCGTAGAACTCTCCGGGAGCCGCGTCGAGCTGGGGCACCTAAAGCTCCTAGCCGCCTCTCTCGGCAGGCTTCGAGGCGGTCAATCCGCGCCAGCCCAGGCCCCCGAACCCCTTGGGTCGGGCGCCAGGCTGCCCTTTTGGGGCGCGGACGCCGGAAGCGTCATGGTCGTCATCGACCGACTGATTTCGGAGGAGGACGAGTACAAGGACGTGCGCGGAACGCTGGAATTCGAGCGGGCGGCCATTCACATCAAGCGCGGCCGGTGCTCACTCGCCCACCACACCCTTGAGAACATCGATGGGCTGCTCTCGTTCGACGCATCGGCTGAGGTCCCCTATAGCCTGACTGCGGCGGCCTCCGCCTACGACGTGGATGCGGCCGCCCTGTTTGCCGCTCCCAAGGACGGACCGGGCCCCACGGTGGAGGGCCACTTCTCCGTAGTGAGCACCCTTGTGGGAAAGGGGCGGAATTTCGAGGATCTGGTCGCCCAAACCCGGGTTGAATACCGGATGAAGAGCCCGGGAGGCATCTTCCGGGCGCTCGACACAAACGTGGGTGACGCGATTCCCGAGGCCAAGACCCCGGTCGCGGACACGCTCGGGTCCGTGGGCAACGCGATGGTCACGATCTTCGGGGTCAAGGGGGACCTGGGAGCGAAGAATCGGGTCAGCAAGACCGCGGAGGCGATCATGCAGTTCACGTACAATGTCGCGGAGATCGGGTATGACCAGGCGACGCTGACGGCCATCGAGGAACCCGACCGTTCCATCCGGATCGAAGGCCTTTCGTTGACCGCCCCGGAGGAACGCATCAGCGGATCGGGCCGAATCTCCTTCGCCAAGGGGTTGCCCCTCAGGGACCAGCCGCTCTCGCTCGACCTGGACATCTGGGTCCGGGGGAAGACTGCGGAGCTCCTGTCCTCGACGGGCCTCCTCTCCACGCGGAAGGACGCCCAGGGCTACACGCTCCTCGTTCAGCCGGTCCATTTCGCCGGGACCCCGGGCAACATCGACCAGAGCCAATGGCACGATCTGCTGGCAAAGGCGGCCAGGCCAAACCCCGACGCCCCCAAGAAGGTTGATTGACCGGCTGGCGGACACCGTTCCCGGGCCCTCTCGCATCGCCAAATTGACAAGGTCCGGCGCCCCGACTGCCATGGCATGCGCGACATGAGCGACACGACCTGCATCGCGCAAAAACCGAGGCCAAAGGTCTTCCGTGTCGTCTTCGCAGCAGGGGTTGCGGCATTGATCTTCCTCGGATTCATCCGGACCCAGGGCCGTGGGGGGGCACCTGGCCACTTCACGCTGGCACCCCTTTACCTGGCGCAAGCGGCCGTGATGGTCCTTTGGCTCGCGTACTATGTGCTGCAGGTGTGGTTGGCCGCCTCGGGCCGCATCGCACTTCACAAGAGGATCGGCTTGTACGGCTTCGGCCTGGCGGGAGTCCTGGCGCTTTCCGGATCCATGCTTGCCGTCGAATCCGCGAGGGCCGTGGACGGCGGCACGGCAACGCTTGAAGCCCTCGCGATCCCCCTGGGGGATACGGCCGTATTCAGCGCGCTAACCCTCGCGGGATTCGTCCTTCGGGAGGAGGGCGGCTATCACAAGCGGTACATGCAGCTTGCGATGCTCGGAATCCTGCCCTCGGCGCTTGGGCAGCTTCCGCTGCCGTGGGGCCTCGCGCAGAGTCCCTATGGCATCTTTGGCGTCGCGGACCTCTTCATCCTCGCATTCGTGCTGACCGATGTGTTTCGCAAGAGGCGCCTCCACCCCGCATTCGTTTGGGGATTCGCCTTGATCCTTCTGAGCGAGCCCGGCCGGTGTCTCCTCGCGCGAACGCAGCATTGGCACCGCCTTGCAGCCTGGCTCACCCGAGGGTAAGCGGGCGGGGCGGACCGCCGCCAAATGGCGATAGCCGGCGCCCACGGGGAGGATTCCGGCAACCGGGACAGTACGATCGTCCGGGCCGGCCCTCGTGAAGGGAAGTCCGTCAGTGAAACGGGAGGCATCCGGACCAATCGTCGCGTCACACCCTTTTTCTGAGCTCCATCCAATCCAGTTTGCCAAAACCGTATCCGGCCCTAGAGCATCACCTACCACACATGAACTTCCCGGGGCTGGTGTCTCGAAATAATGCCGTTTCCCGAAGCTCGAGCCCGCCAAATCCCGCCTCGACAGGGGATTGCCTGCCGAGGGCAGCTTCCGGGGAGCCTGCAGAAATCCGCACCACCCCATGATCGCCGCGATCATCCGACTGGTTGAAGCGAGCCGGCGTCACAGCGTTGCCGTGATAACGGCTGCTTTGGTCCTTTCCGCAGCGGTCGGCTATTACACGGCGCGGCACATCTCAATCGACACCGACACCGACAAGCTGATCTCGCCGGACCTGCCATGGCGCAGGCACGAGACGGAGGTGAACAGGAACTTTCCCCAGAATGACAACCTCCTTGCCGTCGTCGTCGAGGGCGCGACCCCCGATCAGGCCTCGGATGCCGCGTCGGCCCTGGCGGCCGGCATGCGCGCAAGGCCCGACCTGTTCCATGAGGTACGGCAGCCCGATGGGGCCCTGTTCTTCCGGACCCAAGGGCTCCTCTTCCTCTCCCGGGAGGAGGTCCAGAAATTTTCCGACGACATGATCGCAGCCCAGCCCCTTCTCGGCACCGTCGCGGCGGACCCAAGCCTACGGGGGGTGTTTGGGGCCGTCGATCTCCTAGCCCAAGGGGTCGTCCAGGGCGAAATCGCGCCCTCGACCCTGGACCCGGCCTTCAACGCCATCGCCGAGGCCACCGAGGCATCCCTCGACGGCCGCGTGGCTCCCCTCTCGTGGCAGACCCTCCTAAGCGGCCGGAAGGCGTCCATCCGGGAGCTCCGTCACATCATTCTGGCCCAACCCACGCTCGATTACGGCGCGGTGGAGCCCGGTCGCCGGGCCGTGGATGCCATCCGCTCGATCGCCCTGAGCGGGGGGTTCGAACCGTCAAAGGGCGTGCGGGTGCGCATCACAGGCCCTGCAGCCCTATCCGACGACCAGCTTTCGGCCCTCTCCGAGGGCGCCGGACTGACCTCCGCCATAGCCGTAGGCCTGCTCTGCTTCTGGCTGATCCTGGCCATGCGCTCCCTTCGGACGGTGGCCGCGATCCTGATCACGCTCGTCGTGGGACTTATATGCTGCGCCGGCTTCGCTACGTCCGCCCTTGGCCCCTTGAACCCGATCTCCCTCGCGTTTGCGCCCCTCTTCATCGGGATCGCAATCGATTTCGGGATCCAGTTTTCGGTGCGCTACCTGGCCGAGCGCGAGTCCACCGAAGCGGCACCCGAGGCCATCCTGAGGGCCGCGAAGGGCGTTGGTCTGCCGCTCACGGTGGCCGCGCTTGCGACGGCTGTCGGGTTTCTTTCGTTCGTGCCCACCGACTACGCGGGTGTCTCGAGCCTCGGCCTGATCGCAGGGGTCGGAATGCTGATTGCCCTTTTCCTGAATCTCACCCTTTTGCCCGCGCTTCTGAAGGCGCTCGACCCCAAGGGCAGGGCCGAAGCGGCGGGATTCGCCTTCGCAGGAGGCATCGACCGATTCATGTCCGAGAGGAGGAAGGCCGTCATCTATGCGGCGGTGATCCTCGCGGTGGTTTCCGCGGCGGCGATCCCCAGGATACGCTTCGACTTTAACCCGATACACCTGCAGAACCCGAGGTCCGAGTCGGTGGCGACGCTGAACGACCTGATGACAGATCCGGACTCGACGCCGTATACGATCAAGATTCTGGTGCCGACGGTGTCGGACGCGGTATCTTTGTCGCAGCGCCTCTCGAAACTCCCCGAGGTGTCCCAAGTGATCTCGCTCGCAAGCTTCGTGCCGCAGGATCAGGAGGCAAAACTCGCGATTCTGGAGGACGCCCGGTCCCTTCTTTCTCCAACGCTTTATGTTGCGACGCCCAAGCAGGGTCCAACCGCCGACGAGGTCATCGCCTCGATAAGGCGGTGCGCGGCGGACATCGACAAGGCGGGAAAGAAGGGAAGCGCCGCCGCTCGGCGGCTCTCCGATGCGCTGGCCCGGGTCCTGGCCGCCGGGACCGGTGTCCTGCCGACATTGGACGCCAACCTTGCAGCCGGCTTAAGCAGGCGCCTGGACGACATGCGGCTCGTGCTCCAGGCGTCGCCCGTCACCCTCGCCTCCATCCCCCAGGACGTCGCCAGGGACTGGGTCGGCGTTGACGGACGTCCCTGCGTCGTCGTGTTCCCGAAGGGTGACGCCCGGGACAATGAGGTGCTTCGCAGGTTTGCGGCGGCGGTGCGCGCCGTCGCACCGGACGCAACGGGGACTCCGATCTCAATCCAGGAATCGGCGAACACCGTCACGCACGCGTTTGCAACCGCGGGGATTGTGGCCGTCGGATCGATCACGCTCCTCCTTTGGGTTGCGCTCCGCAGGACCCGAGCCATCGCCATGGTGCTTGCGCCGCTCTTTCTCGCCGGCCTCCTTACTCTGGCGGCCAGCACGGTCCTCGGCATGTCCCTAAATTTTGCGAACATCATCACCCTGCCGTTGCTGCTTGGCATCGGCGTGGCCTTTGACATCTACTTTGTCATGCGCTGGCTCGCCGGTGAAGGCAGCCTTCTGAAGTCAAGCACCGCAAGAGGGGTCCTGTTCAGCGCGCTCACTACCGGGACAGCATTCGGAAGCCTGGCGTTCTCCAATTCTCCGGGCATGTCCGAGATGGGAAAGCTTCTGGGGCTGTCGCTGTTCTTCACGCTTGCGTGCACTCTCTTCGTCCTGCCAGCGCTTCTTGGTCCCAGAGCAGGCGGGAGTCCGGGGGAAAAGGAGCAACGGTGAAGCGGGGGCTCCTCCTGTTCGCGGCATGCGCAGGGCTGCTGGCCTCGGGGTGCGCGACCGCGCCCCGCGACCCGGCGGCGCTCGCGGAATTCAAGGCAAACAACGATCCACTCGAGCCCCTGAATCGCAGGGTCTTTGATTTCAATAGTTTCCTGGACAGGGTCTTCTGGAAGCCCGCGGCGAAGGCCTACCGGAGCGCGATTCCGGACGTGGGAAGAACCGCCGTGCGCAGCTTCCTCGCCAACTTGAACGAGCCGTTGATCTTCGGGAACGACGTTCTCCAGGGGCGCCTAGGCAGTGCGAGAATCACCCTGGAACGCCTCGTCATCAATACGACGGTCGGAATTGGGGGCCTGCATGATGTGGCAAAACACAACCGCCTCCCGCATCAAACGGGAGACTTCGGCCAGACACTCCACGTCTGGGGCTTCGGGGAGGGCCCCTATCTCGTCATTCCAGTGACGGGTCCCTCAAACCCCCGGGACCTTGTCGGTTTCGTCGTCAGCATCTACGGGGACCCCGTCCGTTATGTCACAAACACCACGAATTACCCCGAATCCTTCAGCATAGGCAGGACCTTCCTCAGCGGGATCGACGAGCGCGCCCAGAATCTTGACACGCTCGACGAGTTGCAGCGCGAGTCCGTCGACTATTATGCGGCTTTGCGGAGCCTGTTCCGCCAGAAACGGGCGGGCGAGCTGGAGATAACGAACCCGGGCAGGACGCCCCAGCCCGAGAATTTCTACGACGACCCTGGCGCAGCGCCGGCCCCATCAGGCAACGCGGCCCAAACGGTCACCCACTGATCTCGGCCGTCTTCTTGTGCAGGAGCTCGATAAGCCCGCCGGCCCCGCCGCTCTTTAGGACCGCCGAATATTCCGATCGGCGGGCGGCAAGCTCGCTTATGGTTCCGCTCAGGAAGACGTCGATCACCTGCCATTGCCCGTTGCTTTGGCGCATCAGGTAGTCGAGGTGGACCGGATCCCCCTCCTTTGGCACGAGCGTCGATTTCACGATCACGTCCCCACTGCCGAGGGTGGTGGCGGCCGGATCGACCACAAACCTCTCTCCGGAATAGGCCGAAAAGCGACTCGCGTAGTTTGCAATGCTGAAATCGGAAAATGCCTGGACGAGCCCGTCGCGCTCCGCGCTCGTGAACGCCAGCCATTTCGAGCCCACCACGATGCGCGTCATTAGGGGGAGATTCATGTCGCGCCCGATCTCGGGCGCAAGGAGGTCGCGCCGAGCCGCGAAACCCAGCGCCTTCCCCTGCTTCATCGCCCCGATAAGGGCGTCGCAGAGGCGCTGCGCCGTGGCAACCGGCGCAGACTGGGCGTGGGTCGACGCCGTCGTAGCGACGACAAGCGTGGCGCAGATGAGGGGAAGTATCCTGTATTTATGATTCATGGCGGGTATGCCGCGGACGGCCCGGCCCTCCTCGACACGGCTTTGCGTTTATAAAGGGGCACGGCCAATCGGGAGCAAGCTCAGTCGTCGGCCAAGGAATTGGACCCGCGGCCCATGAGCGTTCGAGGCCGGCCGGCGTTGCTCCGTCCCGCCGATCCACTCGTCGGAATAAGGGTCCACTTCGGTCCCGCTTCCTCCAAAGACTGGCAGCCCCCCCCTTCGACCGATCGGGCGAAGGGGCACCCTACGTGCCGGCAAAATACAGGAGAATCCGACCATGCCGCTCATGGCTGGCAATCGTTTCCTGTTCTCCGGCGGGCTCCTGCTCCCGCGGTGTCGAATCGGGTCCGCCGACCTGCAGGCCATCTCGATGGCCATCGATAACGCGGCCTTTGCCGGCGGACCACGCCACTCAATCCTATTGAGGAAAATCCGCCGATCTGCATACATGCCGGCCGTCCATTCCACCCGGGCGGGTCCCGTTCCCCCAAAAATTTCGTCCATGAAACTGGCAAAGTACTTCGCCTGCTTGCTCATCGCGGCGGCCGCATTCGGCACAGATGTCGGCGACACCTACCAGCAGGTGATCTCCGAGAACGGGAAGCCAAAAAGCCAGATCGAGGCCGGGGCGGTGAAGATCCTCAATTACCCCAACGAAACCATCAAGCTGAGGGACGACGTGGTCGTTTCCGTGACCGCCGTCCAGCACGCGTCGGCACAGAGCGCCGGACCCACACCGCAGCCCTCTCCTTCCGACCGAATCGCCGCGACACAACGAGAGGCGAATGACGCGATGACCAAGGTCAGAAACATCGTCAACCAGCCGGCACCCACCTCGGAGCGCTCGCCCGAGATGAGGGTGTGGGACTATGACCTCTGGTTCCACCCGGGCTCAACGAAGCCGGATTTTAACACCGTGGACATCCGCAATTCCCAGGAATTGCCCTACGAGAAATTCGACTATGTGAGCCTAAAGTCGAACCCGAACGTGGTTTGGGCGGGCCGCGACCTTGAGTTCAATTCGATGACAAAGTTCTTCTACGTGGACCGGTCGGTGCCAAAGAAGAAGCTGACCGAGGAGGAGATGATCCAGATCAACAAACTCTATCGGATCATAGGCCGCTGCGAAAGGGTGCTCAACCAGGCCGGTATTGAGCTCAAGCCCTCTAGCTGAGCCGCCCGTCGCAAGCCAATTTCTCGCCTTTTTGCGGGGCACCGCTACAGGCTTCCGGGACCATGTCGAAAGTATACTTCTACTACTCGGCCATGAACGCTGGGAAGAGCACCGTCCTCCTCCAGTCGAGCTACAATTACCAGGAGCGCGGGATGAGAACGATGATGTTCATGCCGGCGCTCGACAGCCGGGCGGGATACGGGCGGATCCAATCGCGGATCGGGCTCACTTCGGATGCGATCGCCCTCAAGGCGGGCGACAATCTTCTGGAACAGGTCCGCCGGGCGCACACCGAGAAGCCGGTGGCCTGCGTCCTCATCGACGAGGCCCAATTTCTGACGCCCGCCCAGGTGGGTCAGGCCACGGACATCGCGGACATGCTGCGAATTCCGGTCCTCTGCTACGGCCTTAGGACGGATTTCCAGGGCAGGCTGTTCCCTGGCAGCGCGGAATTGCTTGCCGTCGCGGACAACCTTATCGAGCTGAAGACCATCTGCCACTGCGGGCGAAAGGCGACCATGAACCTGCGGGTTGGAGAGGATGGGAAGGCCGTGACGGTGGGGGCCCAGGTCGAGATCGGAGGCAATGACCGCTATGTCGCCATGTGCCGCCGCCATTTCAAGGAGGCCTTCGGGGCGGCCTCCCCGGGAGATCCCACTAATCGTCACCCACCCGGCCGCGCGACGCCTTGTTCATAGCGCGGTGTTTCTTCATCTCGATCATCCGGACTTTCTGGCCCCTGCTCTTCTGGCGGACCTGTCGGCGCGCCTTTTCGCGCGACTGCCTGGCCTCGTCCCTTGCTTCCTTAGCCCGCAACTCGAGCTTGAAGCAGAGCTCGCGCCATGCGAGTTCACGGTTCTCGGATTGAGAACGCTCGGCCTGGCAGCGCACCTCAATCCCCGTTGGGCGGTGGCGCAGCCATACTGTTGACGATGTCTTGTTGATCTTCTGGCCACCGGCGCCGCTTCCGCGCACGAACCTCTCGTCAATATCGAGGAGGCGTACACCAAGGGCCGCGAGTCTGGATTGGAGTGACAAGGGGGGAATCATGGTCTTCGGCGGGCCGCTGGTTTATCGTCCGCCGCCGCCTTGCGGACAAGCCAATCCAAAGGGCCCAGCAAATATGCGGGCGCGCAGCACCTCAGGAAACCACGGCGGCCACGAAAGGTTTGTTCCGCCGGCCGAGACCGACTACGGAATCCGGAGCGACAAGCGACACCCGACCCCCTTCACCTATGAAGTCCAAGCTCATCGTCCCCATTGCGGCGTGCCTCCTCGGGCTCTCCGCCCTCACCTACTCCGTCCGTGGGCAGGCAACGGCGATAACGCCCCTACCCACCCAGCCCGAGGTTCCTGGAACACAACCGGTACCCCGTCCGCCGAGAGTCCGGCATCCAGCCATCCATGTCGCAATCGGCGCCCTCGAACGAGCAAAGGCAGATTTGCAGGCGGCGTCCCATGATTTCGGGGGGCACAGGGTTGACGCCATTAATGCCTGCGACAATGCGATAGCCCAGCTTAGGATTGCCCTGCAGTTCGCAAACCAGAACGGAACACCGACCCCCGCCCAGCCTTAGGGCCCGGTTCTCGCGGCACCCGGACGCCGGGGAAATTTGGAGAGCGCGGACGTTCGCTCCGCCGAGGGGCCGGCGATGACTGGTCCATGATTTTTCGGTATCGTCCTTGTAATCGGCTGCGGAAGGGATTGCTTACGATTTCCCCGACTGCCGGCGGCATGCTTCCATCGTCGAACGTTGCCGCCGCGACCCCCAACACCTTTCGCTTTATGAAGAAATTCCACCCATTGGTCGTAACGCTTGCCTTTTTGGCCGCGGCCGCCGCGACGCCCTCAAACTTGAGGGCGTCGGACGATGCCCTTTCGATCAACGATCAGGAATACCTGGAGATGACCGGTCTCAACGTCATGCTCGCGCACGATTTCTATCCCGAGGGGCACCAGGGGGGGGTGGGAATTATCCAGAACGGCCTCCGCGTCGCAACAAACGGCGACCTTCGCCTTGAGCCCACTCCCGGCCAGTGGCAGCCGAAGCCCGCTGTCGGTCCTCGCAGGGTCGACCGAGCCGTTCAGGAGATCTCGGTCCACATGGCCTATCCGAATCCGGCCGACAACCGTAAGGGGCTCAACCCGGTCACCTATCCCGACCTTAACCTTGGCTACGTGCTCAAGGTGAAGCCGGATGGACGCTCTTTCCGGATCATCGTCGACCTCGACAAGCCCCTGCCGGCAGCCTGGGTTGGAAAGGTGGGCTTCAACCTCGAGCTCTTCCCGGGCATCCTGTTTGGAAAGTCCTTCGAAATCGGCAGCCAGTTCGGCACGTTCCCGCGCCAGGCGAACGGCCCTGGATCCGTCACAGATGGCGACTACGAAGTGGATCCGCTCGGCCACGGACCGAAGCTCACGGTCGCGCCCGAATCCGACCTCCAGCGCATGACCATTGAGTCCGTGCGCGGCGGCGAGATCCAGCTGCTCGATGGCCGCGCACAGCACAACAACGGATGGTTCGTGGTCCGGGCGCTCGTCCCCGGCGGCGTCACGGAAGGGGCCATCGAATGGAAGGTCACGCCCAACGCCATACCCGGCTGGAGATCCGATCCGGTCATCCAGGTGTCACAGGTAGGATATCACCCGAAACAGCCGAAGGTCGCCGTCATCGAGCTCGACCGCCATGAGACCGAATTCAAGCCCGTCACGCTCTACAGGATCACCGACGAGGGCCCGGTTAAGGTCGCCGAGCGGCAGGCGAAGGACTGGGGACGCTTCCTGCGCTACCGCTATCTCCAATGCGACTTCTCCGACGTCACGCAGCTCGGGATGTACGAGGTAGGATATGGAAACCAGCGTTCGAACATCTTTCAAATCAGCGAGCACGTCTATGAGCGCAACGTATGGCAGCCGACCGTCGAGTACTTCCTTGCCGTGCAGATGGACCACATGCGCGTGAACGACCACTACCGCGTCTGGCACGGCCTTTCGCACATGGACGACGCCCTCATGGCGCCTGTGAACCACAACCACTTCGACGGGTACGTGCAGGGGCCGTCCACGCTCACCAAGTACAAGCCAGGTGAACACGTGCCCGGACTTGACCGGGGCGGATGGTTCGATGCGGGCGACCATGACTTCCGGATCGAGTCGCAGATCGACACGGTGCACGGCCTGGCGCTTGCCTGGGAGCTTTTCCACCCGACTCTCGACAACACGACGATCGACCAGGACTCCCACATCGTCGAGATCCACCGGCCCGACGGGAAACCCGACGTGCTGCAGCAGATCGAGCACGGGGTTCTCACGGTGGTTGGCGGCTACAACTCAATGGGGCGGCTTTACCGCGGGATCCAGGACGCGTCGCTCCACCAGTACACCATACTGGGCGACGCGACCAACATGACCGATAACCAGGTCTTCCACGACACCGACGGGATCGCGATGAAGGTCCTTGCGGAGGCAGCAATCGCCGGAGACCAGTCGGAGCCGAAAATCGACCACCTCCCTCCCCTCGGCTCGCCGGGCTCAGCCGACGACCGCTGGGTTTTCACCGAGGAGAATCCGCGCCGCGAATTGGACACCGCCGGCGGCCTCGCCGCGGCCTCCCGCGCGCTTGCCGGCTATAACGAACCGCTTTCAAAGGACTGCCTGCGCATCGCGGTCGAGCTTTGGAACAGTGCGCAGGCTTCCCCCACGTCTCCCGCCCGACTTGAACCCGCCATCGAGCTCTACCAGACGACCGGCGATCAGAAGTACGCCGATGCCATCGTGGGCCTTGGAGACAAGGTTGTGGCCAACGTCGGGCGGCTCGGCTGGCTTGGTGCGCGATCGCTCGGCTTGATCAAGGATCCCGCCTATGTCGCTAAGATTAGGGCTGCCCTATTCACCTACCGCTCGCAGGTGGACGCCCTGGAAAAGAAGACGCCCTACGGGATTCCCTACGAACCCGAGATCTGGGGTGCTGGCTGGGACATTGAGCGGTTTGGGGTGCAGCAGTATTTCCTGCATGTCGGGGCCCCTGACATCTTTCCGACGAGCTACATGCTGCACGCCCTCGATTTCATCCTAGGATGCCATCCCGGGCCGAACACGGCCTCCTTTGTTTCGGGGGTCGGAGCAAAGTCGATGATTCCCGCCTATGGCCTGAACCGCGCGGACTGGTCCTATATCCCCGGAGGAATCGTCTCGGGAACGGCGCTCATCAGACCCGACTTCCCCGAGCTTCTCGAATGGCCCTTCCTATGGCAGCAGGGCGAGTACTGCCTTGGATACGCGACCTCGGACTACGTCTTCCTGGTCCTTGCGGCCGACAACCTGCTCAACCACTGACCGCCGTGAGCCGCTTGAGCCCAAAGCACGTCAGAGCACGCATGGAGGCGGTGCCTCGCTGGGCCAGGCGGACGCGAGTGATTCAACGGCAGTTCCAGTTCGCCGGTTTTTTGGAGGCCATGGACTTCGTCAATCGGATCGCAAAGACGGCGGAGAAAGCCGATCACCATCCCGACATCGATATCCGCTGGAACAAGGTGACGCTCGCCCTCACGACCCATTCCGAGGGGGGCCTGACGGAAAAGGATTTCTCGATGGCCTCCGAGGCCGACCGCGTCTTTTCGAGGTTCCAGGGGCGCGATGGCGCCCCGGGCTGAGTCAATCTGATCCGGCCCAGGCCAATCCGTCGTCGACGGGGCCCACGTCAATCAGCTTATGGACCGTCCAATTCTGGAGGTCTATCGCCGCCACTTTTCCGCTCGAATCGCACGATACATAGGCCACTTTCCCGTCGGGACGGACCAGGACCTCCTGCGGCGCCTTCGGCACCTCAAGGGTGCGCACAACCCTCATCGACGAGAGATCGACAAGGCCGACCAAGTTGACCGCCGGCATCGCCACGATCAGCCACCTACCGTCAGGGGTGGGCGCTGTTCCGTATGCAAGACCAGGCAACGGGATCGACCTGCTCACGGAATTGCTCGACGTGTCGATGACCGCTAGGCGCAGGGCCGTCTGGTCGGCTGTAAAGGCCCAGCGGCCATCCGTCGAGAGTGAGATCCGCTGGACAACAGGCGCGACAGGTATGGTTGCGATAAGCGTCCTGGCAACAAGGTCGAGGACCGAGACCGTGCCCGACTTCACATTCGCCGTGTATCCGCGCCTGCCGTCGCTCGAGATCGCCAGCATGTGCGATTCGGCGCGCCCCGTCGGGATTGAGCCCACAATCCTGAGGCTCTGCGGGTCGATGATCGTCACCGAATTCTCGAGCTCCGTCGTCACGTAGAGCAATCCGTCCTTGGGTCCGATCACCGGGCGGTGGGGGCGGACCCCCATTCCGAAGTCGACCGTTCCCACGATCGCGCGTTTCTCGAGGTCGATCACCCGCAGGAGGCGTCCGTCCGAGCCCGCCTTCCCCACCCCCGAGTTGCCATAGATCGGGACAAAGGCGCGCTTGCCATCCGGCGATGCGGCGACCTCGTGGCCGGTGTTGCCGTCCTCGGGCACCACGGCCACCTCGCGCTCGGTCGCCGGATCAACGATGGAAAGGCTCATGCTGCCCTTGTCAGCCACCAGGAGGAAGCCCTTGGACGCGCCCGCCTCGGCGGCGCCTAAAGATGCCGACAACCCAGCCAGGAGTCCGGCGCAGAGCGCCGCGCGATACGGGGATGGTCTTTTCATCCGCCAAATATCGAAAATGCGCGCCGTGAAAGTCAAACGCCGCGAGCAAAAGGGCCCTATTTGAGCTCCCGTTCCCCTGCACCCGCCCGACTAAGCTTCAGCGAGTGGCCGCGGATGCGGATGCCGTTCAGCTTCTTGAGAATCAGCTCGGCGTGCTCGTCGGCCACGTCCACCAGGGAGTGTCTTTGGTGAATGTCGATCGCACCGACGGCGTCCGACGGAAGCCGGGTCACGCCCGTAATCTTCCCGACAATCTCTCCGGTCGTGACCAGCTGCTTTCGCCCCGCGTCCACGAAGAGCGTCGTCATGCCCTCCTCCCGGCCCGTACGGCCCGCAGCAGCCGGCCCGGACGGCTCCTCTTCGCGGATCTCCACGGCCTCAGCCCGGCGCTCCTCGACGGGCGCTTTCGCCTCGGCCGGGGCCGGCTTGGGGCCCGGTCCGCCTTTGAGGAGTTGAATCAGCGCGGAGCAGATGTCGGTGCTCGAGTACCCCTGGTCGAGGAGTCGGTCCACGATGCGGTCCTGCTTTTCAAATGTGCCCGCGTCTATCACGCTGCGTATCTTCTCGAAAAGAAGCCCGGCGCGCGCCTCGTCCACCTGGCCAAGTGATGGCACGGTCTCGCGGCGTATCTTCAGGTTTGCGAACCTCACCATGCTCTGGAGCCGGTAGAGCTCGCGCCCCGATACGAATGTCACGGCCCGCCCCGTCTTGCCCGCCCTTGCGGTGCGCCCTATGCGATGGGTGTAGTCCTCGGCGTCGTTCGGGAGGTCGAAATTGAAGACAACCTCGAGGTCGTCGACGTCGAGCCCGCGGGCCGCGACGTCCGTTGCCACCAGGAATTCGAAGGCGCGCTTTCGAAATTTCTCCATGACCCGCGTGCGCTGCATCTGGCTGAGGTCGCCGTGCAGGCGGTCGGTAGCATATCCCCGCGCATGGAGCTGCTGGTCAAGTTCGTCCACCATAACCTTCGTGCTGCAGAAAATGAGCCCATAGCGGAAGTCGTTCAGGTCGATGAGGCGCGTGAGCACCTCGAGCTTCGAGCGCCGGTCGACCTCGAAATAGACCTGGTCGACCTGGGGAGCATTGCTCGCATGCGCCTCGATCCTAATCCAGGCCGGGTCCTTTGAGTATCTGCCGATGAGCTCCTGGATTGCGCGCGGCATCGTAGCCGAGAAAAAGAGCAGCTGGCGTTGAGCCGGCACCGCCGAAAGTATCCGCTCGATGTCGTCGCGGAATCCCATGTCGAGCATCCGGTCCGCCTCGTCGAGGACGACGAGGCCGAGATTATCCAGCCTCAGCGTGCCGCGCTCCATGTGGTCCATGACTCGGCCCGGCGTCCCGATGACGATCTGGACGCCCGCCTCGAGCGCCCGGAACTGCCGGTCGTAGGACTGTCCGCCGTAGATCGGAACGACATGGACTCCCCGCTTGAACAGCAGGAGCTTCCCCGTCTCTTCAGCCACCTGAACGGCAAGCTCGCGCGTGGGGCACAGGATCAGGCACTGGACCTTGTGCAGCTGCGCCTTCACCCTCTCAATTGCCGGAATGGCGAACGCAGCCGTCTTGCCGGATCCCGTGGACGACTGTCCAACGACATCCCGGCCCTTGAGGGCCGTGGGGATCACGGCCGTCTGTATCGGGGTCGCCTCCTCGTAGCCGAGTTTGTGCACGGCCCTCAATATTTCGGGTGAAACTCCAAGCTCGGCAAAAGGGCGCTTTTCCATGGTTTAGGGTGGCACGCTTCCGGGACCGTGTCGATCAACTGCACCCCGTAATGTTTTGACGAATCTCGGGGTTTACCGCCAAAGCTTTAAGGCAGAATGGATTCGAGGCTTTTCATCAAGGGATTGGCCGTTGGCCTTTCAATCGCGGCGCCCGTGGGCCCCATAGGCGTCCTGTGCATACGCCGATCGCTCAGGGACGGAGCGTGGGCGGGATTCACGGCAGGAATGGGGGCGGCCACCGCCGATGCCGCGTACGGTTGCGTTGCCGGATTCGGTCTTACGGCCATTTCGGGAGCCCTGATCCGGCAGCAGTTCTGGCTCAGGTTGATAGGCGGACTGTTTCTTTGCTACCTCGGCGTGCGCTCGTTCCTGAGCCGGCCCTCGACGGAGGCGGCCCCGCAGGGCGAAGGAGGGCTCCTTTTTGTCTACGGGTCCACGCTCGCGCTGACGCTCGCCAATCCCGCGACCATCCTCTCATTTGCTGTCGTCTTTGCCGCCTTCGGGCTCGGGGCGTCGCTCAGCTACATGGCCGCCGCATCCCTGGTACTCGGGGTTTTCATGGGCTCCGCCCTTTGGTGGCTGACCTTGAGCACCTGCATCGGCGCGGTGCGCTCCCAGGTGAATTCGGCCTGGATGACCGCCGTCAACCGCCTTTCGGGCGCAACGCTTGTCGGATTCGGTCTTTATGCGCTGCTCGTCAGCTGAATCGCGGGCAGAAATCCTTGCCTAAACCGGCACCCAATCCCAGCCTCCCGTCGATCTCCCGCTTCCCCGAGTGTGAGTAGCCTCTTCCGGCGCCAGATCTCTCACATCAGCCCAAGACATGAATCGCGAACCCCTGCGCGTCCTCAATCTCGAAGCCAATGACAGGGATCACGAGCTGATACGGCGCAAAGCGTTGTCGACAGGGCTGAGCCTCAGTTTCCAGAGGGCCTCCAGCCGAGCCGAGTTCGAGGCCGCACTCAAGCTCGGGGATGTGGACGTGATCCTGGCAGACCATTGCATTCCCGGCTACGACGGAATGGCCTCCCTGGAGTCCGCCCTCCTTCAGCTTCCCGACGTCCCGTACGTGATCGTGTCCGGCTCGATCGGCGAGGACCGGGCCGTGGACTGCATAAGGCGCGGCGCAAGCGATTTCGTCCACAAGGACCGGCTGGAGCGCCTTCCAGCAGTCATACTCGATGTCACCGGGTCCCCCGACAGAACCGTGCGCCACACCGAGGTCGAGGAGCGGTTTCGCGAAATGGCCGAGACCATTCGGGACGTGTTCTGGGTATGCGCCGCCGATTCCGGCAAGGTCCTTTACGTGAGCCCGGCTTACGAGGAGATCTGGGGAAAGCCGCCCGAATTCCTTTTCACAAACCAGGGGGTATGGCCGGAATCCGTTCTCGAGGAGGATCAAAACGTGGTCGCCGAGGCTCGGATCAAGCGCTCCCTGTCGGCGCCGTTCGAGGTGGAGTACCGAATCAAGCGCCCGGACATGTCGGTGAGATGGATCCACGACCGCGGGTTTCCCGTCTCCGGAAAGGTGGGCAGCCAAGCCCGGATGGCTGGGGTGGCTACGGATGCCACGGAGCGAAAGCAGCTCGAGTCCGAGCTGTTCCAGGCCCAGAAGCTGGAGCTTGTGGGCAAGCTCGCGGGCGGGATCGCCCATGACTTTAACAACCTCCTGACGATCATTTCGGGCTACGTGAGCATGCTCCTCGACAAGGAAAGCCTAGCCCCTCCCACCACGGAGGCGCTCAAGCGGGTCTTCACCGCAAGCAGACATGCCACCGGGCTCGTCCGGCAGCTGCTTCTGTTCAGCCGCAAGCGCCACCCGAAGCGCGACGTGATAGACCTTAACGCCGAGGTTGAAATCATCGTTGCCATGCTGCGCCGGCTCCTGAGCGAATCGATCGTCATCGATTTTACGCCCGCGCAGGAGTCCCCGCGGGTGCATGCCGACGCCGGAATGCTCGAGCAGGCGCTGGTCAACCTCGCCGTGAACGCGCGCGACGCCATGGCGCGGGGCGGCCGCCTGAGCTTCAAGGTGGGCATGCTCCCTGCCGGCAGCCAACCTCACCCGGCGTCGCAGGCCCCACCCGTCGACTGCGCGTACATTTCCGTCAAAGACACTGGCTGCGGGATACCCGCCGAGGTGCTGCCGAAGATCTTCGACCCCTTCTTCACGACGAAGGACGAGGGACGGGGCACCGGACTCGGACTTGCCACGGCGAGGGACATTGCCAAGCGCCACGACGGGTGGATCGACGTGGAGACGCGGGTCGGCGTCGGCTCGACCTTCCGGATCCTGCTGCCGGTCACCCGGGCCGAGATGGAGCCTTTGAAGGAGGAGCAAACCGAGAGACCGCCGAAGCCGGGCAAGGGGACCATCCTGATCGTTGAGGACGAGACCAACGTGCGCGAGTTTGCCGCGGCCGTGCTTCAGCAGGACGGATACACCCTGCTCCAAGCCAAGTCGGGGGACAGCGCCCTCGAGGTCTGGAAGTGGCATTCGGGGAGGATCGACCTGCTGCTGACCGACGTCGTGTTGCCGGGGGAAATCTCGGGCCCGGTTCTTGGTGAACTCCTGAAGGAGGAGAAGCCTTCGCTCAGGGTGATCCTCACCACAGGCTACAGCCGCGAGGCGGTTGCCGCCAAGACGGCCGACGGGAAGCCCCCGTTCATCCTCAATAAACCTTACACCCCGCGCACCCTCCTCAAGGCCGTGCACGAGATCCTGGCCTGACGCGGCAAGCTTTTTGGAGCCTCAAGGGCCGTGCGCCGTTGACAGGCAGTCCGCCAGAAGATTTGTTTGCGGGCGCAATCATCGCTTAGACGGATTGTCCACGTCCGACCGCCTCAGGAGTCCCACGCCGACCATCCGCCCGCAATATTCCCCAGAATGCCCCTTGCGTTTTTTACGCTTCAAGACGGCGCGCTTACGATTCTAGCCCTATTGGGCTGGCTCGCTGCGGTCATCCTTTTCCTCCGTTCCCGCCGCCCGTCGCCCCTCGATTCCGGGGAAAAGGGGGACGAAACCGATGGTTACGAGAGCTACCAGCTCCTGCTGGACGCCCTCGACCGATCAAACATCCTGCTCTGGTGGGGCCGCGTCACACGGGAGGGCTCGACCTACAATTGGACGATCAGGACCCCGCCGAAGCTTCGCAACAACCCGATATACCAGTTGGCCGGCGAAAAGGATAGCGGGGGCCTCTGGAGGGATGACCAGGCTCCCGACAATGAGCGGACCAAGCTCGCAGCGGCCAAGGCGCTCGACGACGGCGCCCCAGGCTACCAGCAGGAGTTCCGGATCATCGGCCCGAACTCGACCCATTGGATGAGCGAGGAGGTTACCATACATCCGGTGGGCCCAAATGTTTGGAACCTGGCAGGCGTCATCATCGACGTTACGCAGCGCCACAATGCCGAGGAAGCCCATCGGCAGTCGGAAGATCAGATTGCAAAGATCCTGAAGGGCGCGGACTGCCTGCTCTGGCAGGCGTGCGTTACCGGCAATCCGAGAGAATCACAGGCATGGAGGATGTTCCTGCCGCAGTCCGTGCTCTATAAGAGAATATTCGGGAGGGACTCGACGGAGGGGCAGACGATCCTCTGGACCGAGGATATTGTTCCGGAGTGGGATCGGATCGGCCAGGCCTGCAGGACCGCGATGATCGAGGGAAAGCACGATTATGATCAGGAATTTCACGTCGTGGTCAGGGGCAAGGTCTTCTGCGTCCATGAGCACGTTGCCATCGACCAGGTCGGGCCAGAGGAATGGAACCTTGTCGGCGTGATCGTCGACATCACGCGCCTGAAGGAGGCAGAGGATGCGCTCGAGAAGGCGCGGGACGCGGCCCTCGAGTCCTCGCGCACGAAGAGCGAATTCCTGGCGAACATGAGCCATGAAATCCGCACGCCGATGAACGGGGTGATCGGGATGACCGGTCTTCTGCTGGACACGGAGCTCTCGGCAATCCAGCGGGAGTATGCCGAGACGATCCGCACCTCGGCCGATTCGTTGCTCACGATTATCAACGATATCCTCGACTTTTCAAAGATTGAGGCGGGAAAGCTGACATTCGAGACCGTCGACTTTGACCTGATCGAAACTGTCGAGGGGGCGCTCGACATGTTTGCCGAGCGGGCACGGCAGAAGGGAATTGAGCTGGCCTGCGAGCTTCCCGCCGACCTGCCGAGGCGCCTAAGGGGCGACCCGGGCCGTCTCAGGCAGGTGATCACCAACCTGATAGGAAACGCCATCAAATTCACGAACAAGGGCGAGGTGGTCGTGCGCGTCGCCAGGGACAGCGAGAGCGAGACTCACGCCGAAATCAGCTTCGCCATCAAGGACACGGGAATCGGAATCCCCGAGGAAGCCAGGTCGAAGCTCTTTCAGGCCTTCACCCAAGCGGACAGCTCGACAACCCGAAGGTTTGGCGGAACGGGCCTCGGACTGGCCATCTCGAAGCAGCTGGTCGAAAAGATGGGAGGGGCCATCGGCGTCACGAGCGAAACCGGGAAGGGATCCACGTTCTGGTTCAACGTCCGCCTCGAGAAACAGAGCGGGCCGCCGGAACCGGCGCCGTCCATCTATTTCCGCGACCTGTTCGACCTCCGGGTGCTCGTTGTAGACGACAATGCGACAAACCGGCAGATCCTTCGCCACCAGCTCTACGCTTGGAAGATGCAGAAGGGAAGCGCGGCCAACGGCTTTGAGGCCCTGGACCTGCTGCGGACGGCGGCCTCCGAGAACAAGCCTTACGACCTGGCTTTGCTCGATATGCAGATGCCCGAGATGGACGGGATGACGCTTGCGCGCGCAATCAAGGCCGATCCCTCGATTTCCTCTACGAGGCTCATCATCCTGACGTCCATGGGCCACATGCACTCGACGGAGGAGCTCAAGGCCGTCGGCGTGGACGCCTATCTGGTCAAGCCCGTCAAGCAGTCGCGCCTCTTCGACTGCCTTGTCACCGTGCTCGGAAGGGCAGCCGCCGAGCATGTCTTCGTCAAGCCGGAGAAGGGCACGGTGCTTAAGGAGACCTTGTCGGAGACCCGCGCCTCAAGCCACGCGCGAATCCTGCTCGCCGAGGACAACATTGTGAACCAGAAGGTGGCCTTGGCCCAGCTCAAGGGCCTCGGGTTTACGGCTGACGCCGTCGCAAATGGGCAGGAAGTGCTGAGCGCTCTCAAGAACGTGCCCTATGATATCATTTTCATGGATTGCCAAATGCCTGAAATGGACGGCTATGAAGCAGCAAGATTGATTCGCCAGGCGGAGCGGGCGGGCAATGTCAGCTGGAATTCTCCCGTACGCATCGTGGCCATGACCGCCCATGCCATGACGGGTGACCGCGAGAAATGCCTGGCCGTCGGCATGGACGACTACCTGTCCAAGCCGGTTCGCAAGGGCGACCTGCAATCCGCGCTTATCAAGTGGATCGTCCCGCAAAATTCGGGATAAGGGCCGGCGGATTTGACAACGCTTCGATGGGTCGTACGGTGCCGCACGGCAATCGCCGGAGCCTATGAGCCGATTCACACTCCAGGTAAACGGCCAGTCCCACGAGGTGGAGGTCGCACCCGACACCCCTCTTCTCTGGGTCCTTCGCGACCATCTCGACCTTGTCGGCACGAAGTTCGGATGCGGCATCGGTCAATGCGGCGCGTGCCTCGTCCACCTCGACGGCGAGCCCACCCGATCCTGCGTAACGCCGGTGTCGGATGCAGCGTCGGCAAAGGTCACCACCATCGAGGGCCTCTCCGGCGACGGGCTTCACCCGCTTCAAAAGGCCTGGTGCGAGCTTGATGTCGCGCAGTGCGGCTACTGCCAACCAGGCCAGATCATGTCGGCCGCCGCTCTCCTGGCGCACAACCCCAATCCGAGCGACCAGGACATCGATGATGCCATGGCGGGAAATCTCTGCCGGTGTGCCACCTACCACAGGATCCGCGCCGGTATCCACAGGGCCGCCGAACTGGCCCAGGCGGGGAAGGAGGCGCGGACATGAGCGCGCTCCTCGAACAGCCCATTGATCGGCGGTCGTTCCTAAGGATGACCGCACTGGCGGGCGGCGGCCTCGTTCTCGGGCATTACAGCCTGCCATCGGGACTTGCGGCGGCGTCCGATCCCGGCATGGAAAAGACGGACTCGCTGTTCATCCCCAATGCCTTCATCCGCATCGCCAGCGACGGGAGCGTAACCATCTTCTCGGCCCGCCCCGAGGTCGGCCAGGGAATCAAGACGTCCCTTCCCATGGTGGTCGCGGAGGAGCTTGGGGCCGACTGGAAGAGCATCAATGTCGTCTCGGGCAACCTCGACCCGGCCTTTGGCCCGCAGTTCGCCGGCGGAAGCATGTCGACTCCCATGTCCTACACCGCGATGAGGAAGATGGGGGCCACGGCGCGGACCGTTCTGGTCGAGGCCGCGGCGCAGACTTGGTCCGTGCCGGCGAGCGAGTGCGTTGCCGAGGGCGGGGTTGTCAGGCATGCGCCCTCGGGAAGGACGCTCAAGTTCGGGGAACTGGTTGCAAAGGCCTCGACGCTGCCTGTGCCGGCCGAAGCCTCCGTGGTGCTGAAGGACCCGAAGGATTTTTCACTGCTCGGATCGAGAATCGGCGGCGTTGACAACCCCAAGGTGGTGACCGGCCAGCCCCTCTTCGGAATCGACCAGAAGCGGCCCGGCATGGTGTTCGCGGTCTATGTGAAAAGCCCCGTTTGGGGAGCAAGCCCGAGGAACGCCAATCTGGACGCGGTGAAGGGACTACCGGGCGTGCGCGATGCTTTCATCGTGGACAGGACCGTGCCGGCGGGTCAACTGACGGGGCTCGTCCCCGGGGTCGCGATCGTCGCCGACTCCACGTGGGCCGCCTTCAGCGCCCGAAGGCGGCTCGAAGTGAGCTGGGCGGAAGGCCGGCTGCCGAACAGCAGCTGGGATGATTTCTCTCGGCAGGCCCGGGATCTCGCGGGCGCCGCCCCCGATTCGCCCAACGTCAAGGTGGCGAGGCGGGACGGGGACATCGACGCAGCCTTTGCGGCCGCCGCCAAGGTCGTCGAGGCCGACTATTCCTATCCGTTCATTTCCCACACGAACCTGGAGCCCCAGAACTGCCTCGTGCACGTGCAGGGGGACCATGCTGAAATTTGGGCGCCGACCCAAAATCCCGACGGGGCCCGCAGGCTCGCGGCCCAGGTTCTCGGTATCGCCCCGGAGAACATCCAGGTCGCGATCACGCGCATCGGTGGAGGATTCGGGCGCAGGCTGGATTCGGATCCGGTGGCCGAGTGCGCCGCGATCTCCCAGAGGGTGGGTGCACCCGTAAAGCTCGTCTGGGACCGGACCGACGACCTGCAGCACGACCATTTTCGCCCCGGCGGATTTCATTTTTTCAAAGGGGCCGTCGACTCCCAGGGCAAGCTGAGCGCATGGCGAAGCCATCACGTCTCGTTCGGCTCCAACATGGGCGAGGACGACTACCCGGCCCGCTTCGTCCCCAATTTCCTTCATCTGAACAGCGCGCTCGAGAACGGCGTTCCCCAGGGTCCCTGGAGGGCGCCGGGCAGTTGCACGTACGCATGGGTTACCTGTTGCTTTCTTGATGAGCTCGCCCACGCCGCCGGAAAGGATCCCGTCGACTTCAACCTCGCGCTGCTTGGCGACAGGGACCTCGTCGCCGGCACGGGGCCGCACGGCCGCCCCTACAACGCCGCCCGAATGCGCAACGTCGTGCGCGAGGTTGCGGAGAGATCGGGATGGGGGAAGCCGATGGCCCGGGGCCGCGGCATGGGGTTGGGTTATTTTTTCAGCCACCTGGGCTATATCGCCGAGGTGGCCGAGGTGACGGTCTCCCCTTCCGGAGAGCTGAAGGTGGACCGGGTGGTCGCGGCCGTCGACGTCGGTTCCCAGATCGTCAATTTGAGCGGCGCGGAAAACCAGGTCCAGGGCTCCATCATCGACGGACTTAACGCCGCATGGCGCCAGGAGCTTGACATACGCCAGGGCCGTGTCGTCCAGTCGAACTTCCACGAGTATCCCATGCTGCGCATCCCCGATGCGCCCAGAAATATCGAGATCCATTTCTTGAAGACCGACAACCCGCCGACGGGCCTGGGCGAGCCCGCACTGCCACCTCTCGCGCCTGCCGTGTGCAACGCGATCTTCGCCGCCATCGGAAAGCGCGTCCGGCGGCTTCCGTTTTCGAGGACGGACCTCTCATGGTCGTGACCCGAGTGCGCGCCCTTCCCCTGGGCCCGCTATGAAGGAGTTGCAGGCGATTGTCGGGCACCTTTGCGGGGCGGAGGGCCCCAGCGTCCTTGCGACGCTCGCCACGGTCGAGGGCTCATCCTACCGCCGCCCCGGAGCGCGGATGTTGCTCACTGCCGACGGCCGGCGCATCGGATCCATCAGCGGAGGGTGCCTTGAGGAGGATCTGCTCGAGCGATCGAAAAGGGTCGCCGCGACCGGGCGCGCGGAGCTGGTCGTTTACGACACAACGGCGGAGAACGACCTGGTCTGGGGAGTCGGTCTAGGATGCCATGGGGTGGTGAGGCTTCTTCTCGAGCCGCTCGGGCCCCACCCTGGGTGGGCCCGAGTTGTATCCGAGAATCTGCGCGCGGGCCGCGCGAGCGTCCTTGAGGTCGTCTGGCGGGCGGAGGGCGGCGCCCTCGGGACCCGCCTAGGCAACGATCCCGCGGGCAGGGCGCCCGGGGTCTTTTTCAACCGGATTCCGCCGCCGACGGCGCTAGCGATCTTCGGAGCGGGCGATGACGCCCAGCCCCTGGCCCGGTTGGCCATGGAGCTCGGCTGGAAGCTCACCGTGGCTGATCCGCGTTCCGCCATGGCGTCGGCGGACCGCTTTCCGGGGGCGCACGCACGCATCGTCGGACCCGCGGACGAATTGGTCGCGCGTGTCTCGCCGGCGCCCGGTTCGCTCGCGGTTGTGATGACCCACCACTACCGGCACGATCTGCCGCTGCTCCAGGGCCTTTTGCCTTTGCCCCTCGCCTATCTCGGACTCCTCGGGCCAAGGCGGCGTTCGGAAAAAATCCTCGCCGACATCTCCGACACGGGCCTCGTCGTCACCCCGGCGATGCGTTCGCGGCTCCACGCCCCCGTTGGACTCGACATCGGCGCCAACGTGCCCGAGGAGGTTGCATTGAGCATCATCGCCGAGATGAAGGCGGCCCTCATGGGCCGCAACGCGCGTCCGCTTCGCGACCGGGAGCTTCCCATCCATGCCTGAGGCGCCGCCCAGGCTGGCAGGGGTCATCCTCGCGGCCGGCGGCTCCTCGCGAATGGGGAGCGTGAAGCAGCTCCTGGATATAGGCGGCAGAACCCTCTTGGCGCACACCGTGGACGTCGTCCTTGATTCCGGGACGTGGCCCGTCTGCGTGGTGTTGGGCGCCCATGCGGGGGAGATCCGGACCCATCTCACCCATGCGGGGATCCTTGTTGTGGACAACGCCGACTGGCGGACGGGAATGGCATCGTCGATCCGCGCCGGCATATCGGCCGTCCTCGAGGCCTCCCCGGGTCTGGAAGCGCTCCTCGTGACCCCCGGCGACCTTCCTGCTCTGGCCGCCGGCGACATCGTCGCGCTTGCCGGCTTGCACCGCTCGAGCGGGCTCATCTCGGCCGCCCGCTATGCGGGGAGGCTGGGAGCCCCCGCGGTCTTCGGACGAAGCCATCTCGGGGATCTGATGAATCTCAAGGGAGACCAGGGTGCACGGCGCATTCTCAACGCCGATCCCTCTAGGGTCGCCGCAGCGGACCTTCCGTCCCTGGCCTTTGACCTGGACACGCCTTCCGATTACGCCGCCTGGAAGGGGCGCTAGGCTGCCTCCGGATTCCGTTCCCACCGTTCAGGCGCCGGACCCCGATTGGGGTAGGCAAACGTTTCGGACGGCGCGATGCATCCCGTTTCCCGCCACGCGCGTATGTATCTTGCGCCCATCGCCCATGGAAATTCGTCCACAAAGGTTCACGGTAGCCCTTTCTTGAAAAACAACCTATGACCAAGGTTGCCATCGTGGGAACCGGCATTGCGGGCCTGGGATGCGCCCACTTTCTGCACCGCAACTTTGATGTGACCCTGTTTGAGCGGAACGCCTACGCGGGCGGGCACTCGAACACGGTCCTCGTGGATGAATCCTCCACGGGCCGTTCGCTGCCAATCGACACAGGGTTCATGGTCTTCAACAAGGTCACTTATCCCCTCCTCGAACGGCTGTTCAGTCAGCTCGGCGTGGAATCCAAACCGACCCGTATGTCGTTCAGCGTCCGGCACGCGCCAACCGGCCTGGAATGCTGCGGATCGTCGCTCAACCGCCTCTTTGCGCAGCGCCGCAACCTGCTGCGCCCGCGCTTCTACCGGATGCTTGCAGCAATTGACCGATTCAACCGAGAGGCGCACGAGGCCCTCGGCGACCCGGCCACCCAGGCCATCACGCTTGGCGAATATGTGCGCAGGCGCTCCTATGGTGACGACTTCCTTTCGCTCTACCTCGCCCCGATGAGCTCGGCCGTCTGGAGCGTGCCGCCGGAGCTCATGGAGTGCTTTCCCGCCACCACCCTCCTGCGCTTCTTCCACAACCACGGTTTTCTCGGGCTCAACACCCAGCACCGCTGGCTCACGGTCTCCGGCGGCTCGAGAGCCTACGTCGAAAAGCTTGTCGCTCCCTGGAGGGATCGGTTGAGGCTGGGCGATCCGGTCTCGAGCATTTCACGCCTCGGCGACGGGGTGCCGGTAGGCCTCGAGTCCGGCTCGGAGCAGATATTCGACAAGGTCGTGCTGGCGTGCCACGCGGACCAGTCGTTGTCGCTGCTTTCGGACCCGACGCGAGACGAGTCCCGGATCCTGTGCGAATTCAAATATCAGGCGAACATCGCAACGCTCCACACCGACGCCTCTGTTATGCCGCGCACCCGCCTCGCGTGGGCCAGCTGGAACTACGAGATCAACCGCGAAGTCCCCGGAGAATCGCCGACGGCCACCCATTACTGGATGAATTCGCTTCAGGGCGTATCCGACAGCCAGGATTACTTGGTCTCCATCAACCGGCCGCACGCCATCGACCGCGCAAAGGTGATCCGCACGATCGCCTACGAGCATCCGCGGTTCAGCCTGGGGGCCCTCCGGGCCCAGGCGGAGCTTCCCGGCCTCAACGCTGCCGCGGCGGCTTCGACGCAGACCTATTTTGCCGGGAGCTATTTCCAGTACGGCTTCCACGAGGACGCGCACCGAGAGGAGATACTCCCCCTGTTCCGAAGAACCTACGGCACGGGCGCCGAAACCCGCTGGTGGGCGTACTGGCGAGTATTCTTCATGAGCTGCGCCGAACTCTGGGGGTACCGCGGCGGGGGCGAGTGGGGAGTGAACCACTACCTCTTTCGCAAGGCCGGACCGCACGCTTACTCCTCGGAGTCAAAGACCTGAACCCTGACCCACGACCGCTGGTTGCGCTCCACGAAGGCGAGGTGGATCGGGTCCACCTGGTAGGCGTCGTGGGCGGGACCGTCCTTGAAGACAATCGTCAGCGCCACATCGAAGCTCCTGTCGGTGACACTCCGCTCGGCGATGCCGGCCGGCTCACCCACGTAGATCTTTTCGATCGTGCGGACCGCGGCGAGCCTTGTGACCTCCTCGCGGAAGTGGGCGCGCTCCGCAGCCGTGAGTTCGGGTTTGAGCCAGAAATAGACGGAATGGACAAGCATGGCGGCCTTTGTATCAGACAAGGTTCATCGGGTCCACATCAAGCATCTGGGTAATATCGTCGGGCCACCCGAACGCCCCCCGGAGGCTTGACAGGTCCCCGATGACCTTGGTCACGCTTGTGACGAAGTACCAGAGCTGCCAGCGGTATTCGTCGCGGATCTTCTCGATGGGCGCCGGGGCCGGACCCCGGAGCTCCACGCGGTCGCCGAGCTCGTCACGGACCCTCTTCGCCCACTGTTCGGAGAAGAACTTCAGTTTGTCCGGATTCGGGCCCCTGAAAAGGTGGCGGATGAGGTGGCGTTGGGGCGGATAACCGAACCTCCGGCGGACTTCGAGCTCCGCAGCGGAAAATCCGTCGAAGTCGGCGTGCCGCGCGAACTGGATCGCCTCGGCCTGGGGGGTGAAGCTCTGGACGACGACCTCCCCCGCCTGGTCTCCCCTGCCCGCCCGGCCCGCCACCTGGACGAGCAGCTGGAAGGTCCTCTCGTTCGCGCGGAAGTCGGGAATGTGCATCGAGAGATCGGCATCCACGAGCCCGACCAGCGTGACATTGGGAAAATCAAGGCCCTTTCCTATCATCTGGGTTCCCACGAGGATATCGATCTTGCCCCGGCGGAATTCGCCGAGAATCTCACGGAATCGGTTCTTCTTGGACATGGTGTCCGTGTCCATGCGCTCGATCTTGGCCCTCGGAAGGAGCCGCCTCACGGCCTCCTCCACGCGCTGGGTCCCCAGCCCGCGCCAGCGGATGTCCGGCGCGCCGCACTTCGGGCACCGGACGGGGGCTGGGCGCTGCTCGCCGCACAGGTGGCAGCGAAGCGTCTCGTCCGTGCGGTGGTAGGTCATCGTGATGCTGCAGTGCGGGCACTCCTCGACGCTCCCGCACTTGCGGCACTGCATCGACGAGGAATAGCCCCGCCGGTTGATGAACAGGATCACCTGTTCCCTTCTCTCGAACCTGAGCCTCATGGCCTCCTCCAGGGTGCGCGACAACGCGGTGGCCCCGCGTTTGCGCGCGACCTCGATGCGCATGTCGACCACCGAGAAGGACGGCAGGCTGCGGGAGTCCACCCGCTTGGTGAGCCGTAGGAGCATGTATTTTCCCGCAAGGGCGTTGGCATGGCTCTCAAGGGAGGGCGTCGCCGAGCCCAGAAGGCAGTGGGCGCCGCAGAGCCTGGCGCGCATCACGGCGACGTCGCGGCCGTGGTAGCGCGGGCTCTCGTCCTGCTTGTAGGCGGGCTCGTGCTCCTCGTCGACAACGATGAGCCGCAGGTTGCGCACCGGCGCAAACACGGCCGACCGGGCGCCGACGGCGACCCGGACCTCTCCGGAGGCGAGCGCGAGCCAGCCGTCAAGGCGCTCGCCCTCGCCCAGATGGCTGTGCCAGACAACGCACCTGTGCCCCGGCGCTATCGCTTCCAGGCGCGATCTCAGGCGGGCGACCGTCTGCGGCGTCAGCGCAACCTCGGGGACAAGCAGGATCACCCCCCCGCCCGATTCGAGGGCGGACTGGATCGCGCGCAGATAGACCTCGGTCTTGCCGGAGCCCGTCACTCCATGCAGGAGGGTGACTCCGAACCTGGCCCCCGCGAGGCGGCCCTCGAGCGACGCGACGGCGGCGCCCTGCTCGGCGTTCAGGGCATGCGGCTGCGAGGGGACAAGCTCGCCGTGCCCAAGCTCGTCCGAATACGCGTCGCGCTCAATCCGGGTGACCGTCTCGGCAAGGACCCCGCGCTCGACGAGCGCACGCACGGTGACCGCCGATGTGCGTGCCCGCGAAAGCACCAACTCCTTCGGCTGCGGCCGTATCTGGTGCTCAAGGAAGGAATAGAGCCTGGCCTGCGCGGGCGCCCTGCGCCCGATTGCCGCCACCTCCTCGCGCGTCAGCTTCCGGGAGACGCTCAGGAATCGCCTCTGCTTGGCCCTGACACCCCTGCGAACGGCCGCCGGGATCATCGACTCGATGACGGTGTCGAGCGGAGCGGCATAATAGCCGGCCATCCAGCGCGCGAGCTCGAGAAGGTCGCGCGTGAGGGCCGGGAAGGGATAGATGACCTCCGCAACCGACTTCAGCCGGTCCACGGGAAAGTCATCCGGCGGCCCCACGACGCCAATCACACCGAGGCACATGGCGTGCCCGATCGGTACCCGGACAAGCGATCCCACCGCGGAGGCCGTACGGAGGGGTTCCGGCACCTTGTAGTGCAGGAGCTTGTCGAAACCGGCCAATGGATGCACGCCCACGATCATCGCCTGGGGAAGCGGTGATTGAGCTCGCACGGGGCGGCCCGCGCAACCCCATTGCGCACCGCAGGGATCGCATTGACAGGGCGGCCTCCTGCAGGCGACAGTCGCGACCGTGAGTATCCCCTCGGCCCGGGAAAAATTCCGGAAGTTCCTAGCCCAAAAAGGCCTTCGGGTAACCAGCCAGAGGCTGGCCATTTTTGACGCCGCATTTTCCAGACGGGAGCATTTCACGGCAGAGCAGCTGCTCGATTATGCCCGGTCGATCGACGACTCCGTGTCCAGGGCGACCGTGTACCGCACCCTCCCGATCATGACCGGCAGCGCCCTCCTCAGGGAGATCGACATCGGCAGCGGCGAGAAGTTCTACATGCCCAACCTTGAGCAGAACACCCAGGTTGCCCAGGTGGTCTGCATGGACTGCGACCGGATCTTCGAGATCAGCGCCCCGTTCATGGAGTGGTACGGAAGCACGGTGTCATCCAAGCTCGGGCTCTCCCCAATCTCCCAGCGGCTGCAGGTGAGCGCCCGCTGCAACTCCCTGCGCGACACCGGCTCGTGCCCCAAGAGGGACAAGAACTGACGTCCTCCATGGCTCAAGACACCCTGCGCGATACGGCCTTCGAGATGAGTTTCTTTGAGTCGGTCCTGCGGCACGACCCGCAGTGCGTCGAGGTGATCGAGATCCTCGGCGGCCTTTACACCAAGCTCGGGAGGGTTGCAGACGGGCTGAAGATGGACCGGAAGCTCGTGCGCCTTCAACCCTCAAACCCGACGGCCCATTACAACCTCGCCTGCAGCCTTGCGCTCAGCAAACGCAATTCGGACGCATTGCGGTCTTTGCGCCACGCGATCGGGCTCGGATACCGCGACTTTGAGTGGATGTCCCACGATCCCGATCTCCAGGGGCTGAAGCGCAACCCGGAGTTTGCCGCAATGGTCGCCCAGCTTAAGCCCCAAAGCTGACCCTGACCGTGTTCTGGCTCAAGAAGGTCATAGGTTTCTGGCTGATGCCCCTGCCCCTGTGCGTCGCCCTGCTGGTTGCGGGGCTCGTCCTGGGGCGGACCGCGCGCGGGTCCAAGCTCGGCCGCCGGCTTGTGTGGGCGGCCGCAGCGCTTCTCGTCTTTTTCTCAAACCGGTATGTGAGCCTCCATCTCCTGAATCCCCTCGAAGAGCGTTTCCCTGCCATTCCAGAGGCCTCGTCGCACGGATCCGCCCCGGCCGCGCTCTCGGGGTGCCGGTTCGTGGCGGTCCTCGGAAGCGGCAACACCGACACACCCGGCTTTCCAGCCACAAGCCGCCTCTCCCCCTCCGGCCTCGCCAGGATTGTCGAGGCAGTCAGGATCCTCGGAACGCTTCCCGGAGCCAGGCTGATCGTCAGCGGGCCGAGCGAGGGGGGGCACCCGACCCACGCGTCGGTGCTGGAGCAAGCCGCGGTCTCTCTCGGAGTCGACCCGCGGCGAATCACCCGGGTCGAGGACGCCCACGACACAGAGGACGAGGCGGGGGCCATCTCTCGCCTGGCGGGCGGGATGCGAATCGCCCTGGTGACCTCCGCGAGCCATATGCCGCGCGCCTCGTACCTATTCCGGAAGGCGGGCGCCGACATCGTCCCCTGCCCGGCGGCGTTCGAGTCGGAACCGGAGATCAAATCCGCCTGGGACCAGCTCGGCTTTGACTGCGAGTCGCTCGAGCGCAGCACCCTCGCCGCCCACGAATGGATCGGGCTCTTCTGGCTTGAACTTAGGCGCGCATAGGCCGCCCCCGGGGGCCCTCGCGACATCTTGCTCGCTGCCTTCGTAACCTTAATGTAACAAAGTCGGAGCTATGAATTTCCTCACGCGGATTAGCGGTAAGAGCGACCTGTTCTTCGACCTCCTCGAAGAGGGTGCGCAGGAGGCCAAGGTCAGTGTTGACCTGTTCGCCAAATTCCTGCGCCAGATGGACGAAGGCAAGCAGCCCGCGGGGCTCGACGACTTCATCCAGGCCCGCCGCAAGGAAAAGAGGATCAGGCACCTCATGACCGAGGCGCTCAGCCGCACCTTTGTGACGCCCCTCGACCGGGAGGACATCGAGGCCCTGTCGGTCGCGCTCTACCGCATCCCTAAGCAGGTCGAGAAGATCGTGGAACGCCTGTCGATCTACCCCGGGAGGGTGCCCCATGAGATGTTCAGCCGCCAGGCGCAGCTCATGAGCCAGGCTGCGGAAGCCCTCGCCTTCATGGTGAGGCAGCTTCGCCAGGGAACCACCCTAGACTCGATCCGCGAGGCCAACGACCGGCTGCAGTTCGCCGAGGGCGAGGCGGACAAGGTGATGCTTGAGCAGCTGCGAGGCCTGTACATTGGGCCGTGCGACGCCAAGGAGCTCGTCATCCTCCAGAAGCTTTTCGAGATGGTGGAGCAGGCTGTCGATCGTTGCCGGAACGCCGGCAACATCGTCGTCCAGGTGGCGCTCAAGCATTCCTGACGGAAAGCGCCCATGACGCTTCTCGTCCTCGTCCTCGCCGCGGCGGCGGTGTTCGAATACATCAACGGCTTCCACGACACCGCGAACGCCATCGCAACGGTGGTGTCCACAAAAGTGCTGACGCCGCGCCTGGCGGTCGCCTGGGCGTCCATCTGGAATCTGGTCGGCGCCCTGTCGGGTACCGCGGTCGCCGCAACCATTGCCAAGGGTTTGGTCGATGCGAACGCAGTCACCACCTCCGTTCTTTTTTGCGCGCTCCTTGCGGCCATCGCATGGGGGCTCCTTACATGGTGGTTCGGCCTGCCCTCCAGCTCTTCCCATGCCCTCGTCGGCGGCCTTTGCGGAGCGACCATCGCGGGCTCGGGGGGAAACTGGGGAGTCCTCCGCTGGTCGACCGGTATCTGGCCAAAGGTGGTGCTGCCGATGTTCTCCTCCCCAGTAATCGGCTTTGCGTCCGGCATGTTTCTCATGAGCCTGATCATGGTCGTTTTCTCCCGCTGGCGTCCGAGGACGGTCTCCACGGTCTTCGGCAAGGCTCAACTCGCGAGCGCTGGGTTCATGGGGTTTGCCCACGGCTCCAACGACGCGCAGAAGACCATGGGCATCGTCACCTTGACGCTCATGACGGCAACGCGCCAGGGATTGTTCGCCCATCTTCCGAATTGGGCCTCGTTCCTCCGGATTCCCGAGTCCAGCGGTGTGCCCAAATGGATTGTGGTCGTGTGTGCGCTGACCATGGCCGCCGGGACCGCCGGGGGCGGCATGAGGATCATCCGGACCATGGGCCAGAGGCTCGTGAAGCTTCAGCCGGTGCAGGGATTCGCCGCCGAGACGACCGCCGCCTGCGTTATCTACGGCGCATCCCTGATCGGGGTGCCCCTCTCCACGACCCACGTGATCTCGTCCTCGATCATGGGGGTCGGCGCCACCAAGCGCCTGAACGCCGTCAAATGGGGCGTGGCCGAGCAGATTGTCTTCGCGTGGATCCTCACGCTTCCCGTCACCGGGCTCCTAGGGGCTCTTTTTATCGGCCTGTCCAGATTGGGCTGATTCCAGGACCGAGGGGTTGTTCCCCTGGCGCGACCCTGGAACCGGGGGCATGCTGAGGATGAACCTGGCTCCGTGCCCAGGCTCGCTCTCTATCCTCACCTCGCCGCCGTGGGCCTGGATGACGTGCTTTACGATCGCAAGCCCCAGGCCCGTCCCCCCCTGCTCGCGCGACCGGGCCTTGTCCACCCTGAAGAAGCGCTCGAAGATCCGCTTCTGCGCCTCCTTGGGAATGCCCGGACCGTCATCGGTCACGATGATCTCCACTCGGCCGTCGGGAAGCTGCTGGGCGTCCACGGTGGTCGTGCCGCCGACGCGCCCGTATTTGATCGCGTTGTCCACCAGGTTTGAGATCACCTGGCGCATCCGGTCGTTGTCGGCGAAAACGACCAGCGCGGGGGGCACCCGGTTCTGGAGCCTCACATCGCGGGCATGGGAACGCGGCCCGAGGTCATCGATCGCATCCTGGACGCTGGAGCGCACGGGCAGCGGCTGCCGGTCGAGGCGAAGCCCGCCGGAGTCCAGCGTCGAGAGGAGAAGGAGATCGTCTATCAGCAGGGACAGGCGGTTCGCGTGCTTGTCAATGATCTGCAGAAATCTGAGCAGAGCCGCCGGATCGTCCTTGGCCCCGTCGAGGAGCGTTTCGGCTGCGCTCTTGATCAGCGATAGGGGGGTTCTCAGCTCGTGGCTCACATTTCCGACAAATTCCTGGCGGACACCCTCGAGCTGCCGTAGGCGCGTCATGTCATGGAAAACCAGGATCGCGCCGTCGTTTCCGCCGGCCGCATCCCGCATCGCAAGCGCATTGACCTGCAGGAATCGCGGCGAACCCGTTGAGTCTATCCGAAGCTCGTGCCCCAGCACTTCAAGCTCCTGGTCGAGGCGCGTGACCAGCGCAGCCACCTCGTGGTTGCGGGTGGCCTGCAGCACCGTCTTCCCGGCCGCATTTCCCTCGAACCCGAAAAATTGCTCGGCTGCGTGGTTCGCAAGGCGGATCTTCGAGGACCCGTCGATGACGATCAGCCCCTCGACCATGCGGTCAAACAGCGCCGCCGTCCGCTGAGCCTGCTCCTTCAGCTCGCTTTCACGCCGGGTCCGCTGTTCGACAATCTCGCGGCGGTTCCGCTCCGCTTCCGCCCGCCTCTCTGCGCGCTCCCTTTTCAGCGCAAATCCAAGCGCAATGACCGCCGCGACCAGGATGAGCAGGATCGCGTCCATTCGCGCCCCTAACCGTCCGCCGAAAACCGGTAGCCCACCCCCCGGACGGTCTCCAGATGCTGGGCCGCCGTGCCAAGCTTCTCGCGGAGCCGGCGCATGTGGGTGTCCACCGTCCGGCTGTCGATCGGGTTCGCGTATCCCCAAACGTCCTGCAGGAGGCGGTCGCGCGACTGGACGCGTCCCCTTCGGCGGGCCAGGATCTCGAGGAGCCTGAATTCCGTCGCGGTCAGAGTGATGCCGCGCGCGCCGACGTTTACGACATGTCGGGGCACATCGATCTCGATGTCGCCGATCCGCAGGTTGCTGCCCAGGTCTTCGCCCGTGCGCGCCCGGGAAAGCTGCTTTCGGATTCGGACCACCAGCTCCCGCGGGCTGAAAGGCTTGGTCACGTAATCGTCGGCGCCGAGTTCGAGCCCGAGCACACGGTCCATCTCGGCGGCGCGGGCCGTCAGCATGATCACGGGAATCGAGGCCGTCGACGGGTCGCGGCGAAGGATCTTGCACACCTCGAGCCCGTCGACCTCCGGGAGCATCAGGTCCAGGACGATAAGGTCGGGGTGCTCGTCCCTGGCTATGGCGATGGCGCGCGTGCCGTCCTTTGCAAAGATGGGCGTGTAGCCGGCCTCGCGCAGCTTGAATCCAAGGACTTCAAGCGCGTCAGGCTCGTCATCAACTACCAGTATCTTTGTCTTCATGAGTTTTCAGGCCGGAGTGCCTGATGTCGGTGGCCTCGTAGAGATAGACCACATCCTCGGCGATGTTGGTCGCGTGGTCGGCGATGCGCTCCAGGCATTTGGAGATAACCATAAGGTTCAGGCAGCGTGAGATGTTCGAAGGGCGCTCGACCATGAAGCTCGACAGCTCCCGGTGCAGCTGGCGGTTCAGGTCGTCGACCTCCATGTCCCTCGGTATGACCGCACGGGCCTTCTCCGGCTCCCGGTTGATGAACGCCGAGATGGAGTCCCTCAGCATCTCGAGGGTCATGGTGGCCATGCGCGGCAGGTCGATGTAGGGCTTAAGCTGAGGCTCCGTGCCCAGGTCGATCGCGCGCCGGGCGATCGTGACAGCCGAGTCCCCCACCCGCTCCAGATTCTGCGAGATCTTCATTGCCACGGTCGTCAGGCGCAGATCGGTGGCAACAGGCGCCTTTGCAAGGAGATGAATCGCGATGTCGTCGATCTCCACCTCGAACTGGTCGATGATGCTGTCGTCGTTCAACACCGCATGGGCAAGCGTGTCATCCCGCTCGACAAGAGCGCGCATGGCGCGGGTTAGGGCCGACTCAGCATGGCTTGCCATTGCGAGCAGGCTTTCCTTCAGCTGATTCATCTCTTCGGCGTAGTGGGTCATCGCGGGCTTTGGGTTGGGCTTGATCATCCGAACCGGCCAGAGACGTAAGCCTCTGTCTGGGGATTTCCTGGATTTGTGAACATATTGCGCGTGTTGCCGAACTCAATAAGGCGGCCCATGTAGAAAAATGCCGTTCGGTCCGAGCACCTGGCGGCTTGCTGCATGTTGTGGGTTACAATTACGACGGTATAGGATGCGCGCAACGCCTGGATGAGCTCCTCGATCTTCGCGGTTGCCAGGGGATCCAACGCCGAACAGGGCTCGTCCATGAGGAGCGTCTCCGGCTGCACGGCGAGCGAGCGTGCGATGCAGAGGCGCTGCTGCTGTCCGCCGGAAAGGCTGGTCCCCGGCCGATTTAGGTGATCCTTGACCTCGTCCCAGAGCGCCGCCATGTGCAGCGACTGCTCGAGGCGCTCCTGCAGGACGGCCTTGTCCTTCACGCCGTTGAGTCTCAGCCCGACAAGGACGTTCTCGGCGATGGACATCGTTGGGAACGGATTCGATTTCTGAAAGACCATGCCCACCCTGCGCCGGATGGCCACGGCCTCCACCCCGGGACCGTAAAGGTCGTGCCCGAAGTGGCGGAGCGAACCCTCGAGTCGCGTGCCCGGCGTCAGCTCATGCATCCGGTTGAGCGCTCTTAGAAACGTGGATTTTCCGCAGCCGCTCGGCCCGATGATGGCTGTCACCTTCCGCGCCGGAATCTGGATCGTGACGTCCTGGAGCGCCTGGCGCTGGCCGTACCAAAGGCTGAAGCCCTTGATGTCGAAGGCGATTTCGTCGGACTCCACCGGCAGGCCCACGGCTGCCGCCGGCGAAGGAGTCGCCGACGTTGGAATTGTCTCTGTCGCTACACGGGCCTTGGCCGCTTCTGAAAGGGAGGGCATAACGTTCAGTTTGTCGTGTTGCGGTCCCGCGACAGTACGCGGACCGTTATATTGAGGGCGAGAATCAAAGCCATCAGCACCAGCGCGCCCGCCCAGGCCTGCCGGTGCCAGTCGTCATAGGGCGAGATCGCGTACGCGAAAATCTGCAGGGGGAGCGCGGCAATCGGCTCCTTCAGGTTGTGATTCCAGAAGTTGTTGCCGAGCGCGGTGAAAAGCAGGGGCGCCGTCTCGCCTGCGATGCGAGCAAGGGCGACGATGACGCCCGTCGCTATCCCCTTAAGCGCCGTGCGCACAACGATAACCACAATCACCTTCCAACGCGCCACTCCCAGTGCCAGCGCCGCCTCGCGGTAGCTTTGCGGGACAAGAATGAGGACCTCCTCGGTCGTGCGCATAACAAGCGGAACCATCATGAGGCCGAGCGCGACGCCCCCGGCGTAGGCTGAAAACGTCTTAAAGGGGACCACCAGCATCAGGTAAACCACCATACCCCAGACGATCGACGGCACACCGTTCAGGACGTCGGCCGCGAACCGAAGCCAGTCGTTGGCCCGGTCTGATCCGTACTCGGCGAGGTAGATCCCCCCAAGGACGCCGATCGGAACTCCGACCACCGTGGCCATGGCGAGAAGCATGATCGTCCCGACAATCGCGTTGGCCATGCCGCCCCCGACCTCTCCCGTCGGCTTCGGCAGCTGCGTGAAGAAATTCCAGTCGAGCGAGCTGGCGCCATGAACCAAGAGGAAGTAGATGACCAGGAAAAGGGGCGCAATGACCGCGAGCGCGCAGACGACCAGCACGGCCGTGACGGCCGAACTCTTGAATTTGCGCCAGCGCGCAAACTGCTCGGTCGGGAGATAGGGCGAGGCGGCCACGGGGTCAATTCACCTTGATCGGCCCGGAGCCCGTCATGCTCTTGAGCATGATCTGCGCGGCGATGTTCACCATGATCGCGACCCCGAGAAGCACGAGCCCCAGCTCGAAGAGTGAGTTAAGGTAGAGATCGCTCGTCGCCTCCGTGAATTCGTTCGCGATGACGCTCGCCAGGGTATAGCCCGGGGCGAAAAGCGAGGCGCTTATCTGCGGCCGGTTTCCGATCACCATGGTGACGGCCATGGTCTCGCCAAGCGCCCGGCCCAAGCCAAGCACGGCCGCCCCGAAGAGGCCGCGTCTGGCGTAGCTGAGAACGGCAATCTTCAGGACTTCCCACCGGGTGGCGCCGAGCGCATAGGCCGCCTCGCGCTGAAGGTTCGGAACCGAACGGAGGATCTCGCGGGATATCGACGTGATGATCGGCAGGATCATGATCGCCACGATGATGCCCGCGGCCATCATGCTGACGCCATAGATCGGGCCCTGGAAAAGGGGCAGGTAGCCGAAATAGTGCTTTAGCCAAACGAACAGATAGTCCCGCAGCCACGGGATCAGGACGAAAATGCCCCACAGACCGAAAATGACGCTCGGGACGGCCGCGAGCATTTCGATCGCCATGACGATCGGCTGACGAAGCCTGAGCGGCGCCAGCTCCGTCAGGAAAAGGGCGGTGGCGACACCCAGGGGGACCGCGATCAGGAGCGCTAGAAGCGACGAAACAAGGGTGCCAAAAATGAAAGGAAGGGCGCCGTATTTGTCCAGGACGGGGTCCCATTCGGAGCTCCAAAGGAATCCGGGTCCGAACTTCGCCAGCGCAAGGCGCGAGCCGGCGTAAAGCTGCCATCCCACCATGACGATCAAAACCACGATTAGGCCCGCCGCCGCCGCCGCGATCCACTTGAACGCGATGTCGGGAGCCCGCGAACCCGGCTTAGGCAAAACGCTCGGCGTGGAAGGCAAGGTGCTCATCAGAAATGGAGGCGGGCGCAGGGCAACCCTACGCCCGCACTTCAGCCCCTGGTCAATACTTGATGCTATTCACCCGTTCAACGACTCGCTTGATGACCAGGTCTGGCAGGGGGGCGTAATCCAGACCCGCGGCGTATTTTTCACCATCGGTATAGGCCCACTTTAGAAACTGCACGAGCTTCTCCCCCTTCACATGGTCCTTCTGTTCGGCATACACGAGCAGCCATGTGGCCCCCGCGATGGGGTAGGCCTTTTCACCCGAGGAATTGACCATAGAGAATCGGAAATCCTCCGGGATCGTCGCGGCAGCCAACGCGGCCGTGACGGATTCGAGCGTAGGCGCGATGTAGATGCCCGAGGCGTTCTTCATGCTGGCGAACGGCAGATTGTTCTGGTGCGCGTAGGCGAGTTCAACATAGCCGATCGCCCCCGGTGTCTGCTTCACCTGGCCAGCAACGCCTGCATTGCCCTTGCCGCCAAGGCCGACCGGCCAGCTTACCGAAGTGCCCTTGCCGACCTTCTGCTTCCAATCGGCGCTCACACTGCTCAGGTAGTCCGTGAAGATGAAACTCGTGCCGCTGCCATCCGAACGGTGGACAACGACGATATCCGCCGCAGGGAGTTTTACGTTGGGATTCTGTCCGGCGATAGCGGGATCGTTCCACTTCGTGACGGTGCCGAGGAAGATGGATGCCAGCGTCGAGCCGTCGAGGTTGATCTGGGGATTCCCCTCCAGGTTGTAGCTCACGACCACGGCTCCGGCGACCGTCGGGATGTGCAAAAGAGGCCGGGAGGCCTTTGCAAGGTTTTCGTCCGACATCGGGCCGTCCGAAGCGCCAAAATCCACGGTTTCGGCGAGAATCTGCTTCTGTCCGCCGCCCGATCCGATCCCCTGGTAGTTAAACCGCACCGAGGGATCAATCTTCTGGTACTCATCGAACCATTTGGTGTAGATTTGCTGGGGGAAAGTGGCGCCTGCACCGTTTATAAGCATCTGGGCCGGAGCCGATACTGCACCAAGGGCCGCAAGGGCCGCCAGCAGGGCGAATCGAGTGATCTTAGGGGATATCATAGTAAAATGACGGACGAGGTTGTTCTTGTGACGGACTGGACCCGGCCAAGTTATACACGCCAGGTTACGAACGCGTGACGGCCAAGTGACACTACCGTTAAACAGCCCCCCGGGGAAGGTGCGTATAAATTAAGATCGCGCTTGCGCGGCACCCACCCCGATAAGAATCCTTCCGAATGGATAGTGTTACGGAACTCACCGAGGAAGTCGCGGCCATGGGACAGCACATGTTCAAGGTGAGGCTTCCATTCCTTGCCGAGCTGCGCACGTATTCGTGGGGCAAATTCAAGGCGGACCTGATTGCCGGCGCGACGGTCACGCTCGTGTCGATCCCCCAGGCGATTGGCTTCTCGCTGATCATGAACCTGCCTCCCACGCCGGTGATTGTGTCCGTCGTGATCGGCGGGTTCGTGGGGTCCCTCTTTTTCTCGTCGCGCCACCATGTATTCGGGCCAACGAGCTCAATCAGCCTGATCGTCGCGGCCACGATTGCCGCGAATTCGGCGTCGGGGCTGCCGCCACTCGAACTAGCGGTGTTTCTCTCATTCCTCATCGGCATCATCCAGCTGCTTTCCGGCCTCCTGAACTTTGGCGAGATCACAAAATTCATCTCTCGATCCGTCGTCATTGGATACAGCACGGGAATCGGCATTCTTCTAATTGCCAGCCAATTACACAATGTCCTGGGGTACCGGGTGGAATCCGGGCAGGATTTCTCGACCAATGTCCTGCAGGCGCTCTTCGATTTGGGAACGGCCCATGTCTACCCATGGGCGATCGGTATCGGAGCCCTCACGTTCGCGATCTTTTGGGTTGTCCGGAAAATTCGCCCAACGTGGCCCGAGGCGCTGATCGGCCTCGCGCTGCTGGGGATCGGAGCCAAGGTCTTCACGCTCTTTTTCCACTCGGTCCCCTTCTACATGGTCCGCGACGAGGGCTCCCTGACCGCGATTCTTCCCTCCTTTGCCGGATACCCGCTTGGCCCGCGGCGAATCCATCTTCTGCCGGAGCTCGCGGGGACCGCGATAGCGATTGCAATCCTCGGCATGCTAGAGGCCGCCTCGATAACGAAGGGTCTCGCGGCGAAGAGCGGCCAAAAGATAGAGCCCAACCAGGAGCTGATCGGCATGGGCGCAGCCAACATTGCGTGCGCCTTCTTTGGGGCGGTCCCGGGCTCCTCATCGTTCGCACGGTCCTCGGTCAACTTCCAGAGCGGCGCGAAGACCCAGATCTCCTCGATGCTGAGCAGCGCCGTCGTGCTCTTGGTCCTGATGTTTGTGACCCCCGTCTTTAATTTCATCCCGGTGGCGGCGCTCGCGGCGCACCTCATCCGTGTCGGCATAAAGATGATAAACTGGCACCAAATCCGGATCTCCTGCCGTTCGACGCCCTCGGACCTCGTCGTCTTTGTCGTCACGCTCGGTTCGTGCCTCTTTCTGAGGCTCGACACCGCCATCTACGTCGGGATCGGGGTCTCGCTGGCGCTCTTTCTCCGGAAGACCAGCACCCCGACCCTCGTTGAATACGCCATCGACGATCAGGGGAGCCTGGCCGAGCTCACCGACCCCAACCAGCGGCCCCATCCCCAGATTTCGATCATCCACGTCGAAGGGGAACTGTTCTTTGGCGCGGCCGACCTTTTTCAGGAGCAGGTGCGCAGCCTCGCAGAGAACCAGAACATCAGGGTGTTCATCCTCCGGATGAAGAATGCGCGCCACCTTGATGCGTCGACCGTGATGGCGATGGAGAACCTGCACGATTACCTGAGGGAAACCGGCCGCTACCTGCTGATCAGCGGGAGCAATCCGGATGTTACCCGAGTCCTGGAGAACAGCGGGCTGCTTCAGCAGATCGGACGGGAAAATATCTTCCCAGCCGAGGCCAATGCCACAGTTGCCACGCGAAACGCGCTCAAGCGGGCCAAGGAGTTGCTGCCGGGGGAGGCCGCCGACCTCCGCGTCTTTTACGACAAAAGGAAGCTCTGACCGGATTCTCGCAGGCCGCGATAGGTCGCAGGATGCTACAGGGCAAATGGTTGCGTTCATTAGGATGCAGCGCCTGAAGCCGCGGGCGCGGCCGCGCGGCGCTCAGGGCCCCTGATTTCGACAGGCCCCCCCGGGAGAGAAATAATGGAGGACTTTGGAGACCGTTGGTGTTATGCGGGTTGGCAGCCTTACCATCAACGCCACCATGCCCAACCCAAACGACCCGCTCGATCCTCTGCTTGACCGCTGGACCGAGCCGCACGGACCGGAGCCCAACCTTGCACCCGAGGTCTGGCGCCGCATTGCGGCCGAGGAAAATAGACGCCCCGGAATCGGACGATTCTGGGCGGAATTCGACGCATGGCTCTCGCGTCCTCCCTTTGCCGCCATGTTCGTGACGAGCTGCGCGCTTCTCGGGCTTTTCCTGGCCGAGGTACGCGTCAACCGCCAGCAGCGCGAGCAAAGTGCGCAGCTCGCTCGCAGCTACCTGCAACTGATCGATCCCCTGCTCCGGACGACCCCGGATGCCAAATTACCATGACGCGCGGCACCCTGGTTCTCCTGCTAGGCCTGGTCGTTGGCGTCGCTTCACACGTCGTTTATTTCAACGTCCATCGCCAATACGACCCCGATTCGCTCGACGGTCAGCTCGCCTGGATGAAGTCCGAGCTTCATCTGAGCAACGCCCAATTTGCCCGAATCAAGGAGCTCCACGAAGCTTCCAGTCCACGCCTGCGGGCGCTTGCCGCCCAAGTAGCGCAGATGCAGGCGGAGTTCGCGGCGTTTGAGAACACTCGGCGCACTTCCGACCGGGTCGATTTCATTGAATTCGCGCAGTTCGTCGAGGTACGCAGAAATATCGACCGCGAGTGCCTGGATTCAACGCGCAAGCTCGTGCTGGCGGCCGCAAGCGAGATGAACCCTAGCCAGCGCGAACATTATTTCGGAATAGTAGCCGCCGCAACGCCACCCACCGGTCCTTCGACAAACTGAGCGCAGCCCCGCGCGTCGTGTCAACCGACCCCGCCACCGATCGTGAGAACCTGCTCAGCTTGCAGCAGGGAGACACAGCCGCGCTCAACCGGTTGATCGCGCGGTGGCAGCGGCCGCTAATGGCCTTCGCCTACCGTTATGTCCAGAATTCGGCCGACGCGCAGGATCTTGTTGCCGAGGTTTTTGTGCGACTGTACCGGCGGCGATCCCTGCTTCGACCCGACACCAACCTTCCCGCCTGGCTCTTTACGACCCTATCGAATCTCTGCCACAACCACCACCGTTGGAAGCGAAGGCATCCGACCGTTTCGCTAGGCTGGTCCGGAGCCGGAACCCATTCGCAGGACAAGGAGGCGGACCGCGCGATCGATCCGGCGACCTCCGAAGACAGCCCGGACGCTGCGCTCGCGCGGGACGAGTCGATCGGAGCCTTAAAAGCGGCGATTGATGCGCTGCCGCACGACCTCAAGGTCTCGGTGCTTCTTCATCACTACGAGCACCTGTCATACAGGGAGATTGCCGCCGTGGCCGGCTGTTCCGAGCGGGGGGTGGAGACACGACTTTACCGGGCACGCCAGCAGCTGCGCCGCGATCTTGCCCAATTCTTCCACGAGGAGCCCGAATCCTAGGTCCCGGCGCTCGCCCCTGCTTCCCTCTTGTTCGAGAACCGGGGTTCGCCGGACGGTTGCCAACCCTTACTTCGCATCTCCGGAATCGACGGTCGTCACCGGCCCCACATCCACGTGACCCTCTCTTAGGCGCTTCACAACGAAGCCTCGGCTCTCCCGGCCGAAAAACTGGGAGGCGTACTTTGTGATCTGCGGCAGGTCCCGGTCGAATTCATTGCGGTGCTCCCTTATGCTGTACCGGGTGACCCAGAGGACTTTGCGTATGTTCTTGGTCCAAAGGAGCTGGAAGTCATAAGCAACAAGCCCGACGAAATAGCGGTTCGCCTCGATCTCCTGGAGCAGGCTCAAATCATCGAACTTGAACGGCGAGGACTCGTTCGGGAAATCGAAGCCGAGCATCCTGGCGTTTCTGATGTCAACCATCGTGCCCAAGCTGCCGCTGATCGGCAGAATACCCATTGCCGACGGAGCGGAGACCGACTGGGCGGGGCCATGGATGCCCGAAGAGTAATACGGCATCTGGTACCCCGGGGCCTCGGCTGAACCGCTCGTCGTCCCCCAGTAGACCACGATGAGGAGGTTGGTGTTCTCGGGCGCCTTGCCCGGGACGTAATTCTGCGCGGCCAAAGACGGTGCGATCGTTTGCGCTACCTGTTCGAAATTCAGGTCGTCCATCGTGGGGTCGCTCATCCCGATGTCCCACCTTGTGCCGTTTCCGAAAGCATAGGTCTCCGGCCGGTAGGAACCATCCTCCTGAGTCTCGCGAACGTACCCTTCGTAGGCGTGCGCCGAGACAATCGTATACCCCTGGGTTTCGACGGGCGTGCTTGCAGCAGGGGGATTAACAAATGGCAGGGCCTTCGATTCGAATGGATTCTCTAGCCGGGTCTGCGGCTTCGATGGGGCCGCATTGCCCGGAGGCGGAGCCGGCTTGAAATCGAAGTCCTGCTTCGCCTTTACGACCACCGGCTTCCCGCCGCTCAGGGGCGGCTCAAACTCCCATTGAGACACCGCCGTCACGGCAATTGCGGCAAGTTCCTCGTTCGCCTCGTCGGTTTCCTTGCTGACCGACGGTATTCTGACGTGGCCCGCCTCATCGATGTAGAATTCGACGGATACATGGCCTCCACGGCTGCTGCGGGCTAATTGAGCCGGGTAGATTGGATTGACGATTTTCTTCGGGGTCGGGATCCGGTCGAGCTGACGAAGCGTGCACGCGCTGTAGGCCATCGAATTCGGGGCGATCTTGAAGCGCACGAGTTCGGAATATGAAATCGGCGTCAGGGTCACGACGACGACTCCCTCAAGCTCGAAACGAAAAGTCAGGTCGACTTTTGAGTTGCGGCGCTCGCCATGGATCTCGGCCGGCCGGAAAATCCATTTCTTCATGGCCGCCACCGCGCTATCGGCAAACGCGGGATGGCTGTATGCGGTCACAAGGTAATCGGTAACCCTGCCGTCGGCATCGACCGCCACAGCGATGCTGGCCGCTCCGCTCTTAATCCCCACGTTGACGAGGCTCCTTGGGAAGGTCGCCTCCTCAGTCTGATTGATGCCCACGGGCTCGTAATCCGGCACTCCCACCTGCGCCGCCCCTGGAAGCGAGGTCCAGAGCCCGACGGCAAAAAGGAACTGGACCATGGAGCATTTCATCATCGTAGGGAGTACGCCCGGTATAACACCGTTAGGGCCCGATTCCCTTCAATTCTGAGCTTCATTGGGACAATCAACAACCCCGAAGAAATCGGCCTCTAGGATCGGTATAAGGCTCAAATCCGGGTGCCCCTGAATCGCCCGCCCATTTCGGGGTGAACGGGAATACTGCCTCATGCAACCGGTTGATAAACAGGGATAAAAGCCGTCGGTATTTAGGCCCCTAAGGCCTGAGCCCCGCAAGGCCTGATTCGACTTGCGAGCGCTTCACGTGGCTCCAGCGCCATGAATCCGGATCGGCCCAGCTGCCCACGGCGAGCCGAACGTCAATCTTGTCGCCGACACAGAAATCGTCCCGGTCGGTTCTTAGTATCCGGAAGCCCCAATGGGGCGCCCGGTTTGGATCCAGTGGGCTCGAGCTCAGCATCAGGTCATGGTCCACCCGCGCCCGAAAAAAGACCGCGTAACCGTCCAGTCTGCCCGCGTTCACAATCGTGCGGGTAATCGTGATCTCCCGCGGCAACGTGGATTCATCGAGCGTATGGAGGTCGATCGACAGTGCAGGTTCCGGATCGCCGAGAAAATGGTCGATTAGCCCCGGATCGCAGCTGGCGAGATGATAGTATCCCGGGTTCTGGGGCCTGTCCCGCTCGAGGCATGAAAAATCATAGCCCTGCACTTCGAGCTCCCAGATGAAAGGCACGAGGCGGACATCGTTCACCTTTATGGGCTCACAGTAGAAATCGAAAAGGCTGGGGAGGATCAATCCACCCGGCTTCAGCAGCCGGTCGCGCAGATCTGTGACGTTGGCGGCCATCGACTCGTCAAACAGACAGTCGCCCATCTGCTCGTGGAGGATTACATCGACGGGCTCGCGCGTCTTGAATTGCGTGCTGTGGATCGACTGGAACTCGACGTTTCTCACGCCGTTCGCCTTTGCCAGGGATCGCGCCTGGGAAAGTATCTCGGAATGGTCGATGGCATACACCTTGGAGGCCCCTCTGCGTGCGGCCAACGCGGCCAGAATCCCGGTTCCGGTCCCAAGATCCACCACCCGATCGCCCGGCTGGATGTGGCGGGCAATGGCCGCCGCGTAAAAGGCCATGCGACGCTGGTCCGCGAGCATCCGTTCCTGTTCATGGAAGTCCGCAAACAGGAGCCCATTGTGCTTCCTGCGTTCCGCCTCGGTCGCGGGCTCCACAGGAGGGAAGAACCAGGCGGCGAGCCGCGGCCTCGCCCGGATCCGCATGCCGATGCGGGTCAAAGCGCGCTGGAGGGCGGAAAAGCTTCGGGCGCAGGCGGACTGGAGGGTTTGCATGGGCATGGCTGACAGGGCCATTTGAGGGCAGAGCTATTGACGATGCCGCGCCTTGCATCCGAGTGCAACCTGAAGGATCGGCGCAAGGTCGAGTCAGACGCAACACCATCCCATGCCAACGGGTAGCGCGCCCGCCGTCATGGGCCTGCTGGCCCGGCATACGAATCCAAACGAATGCTATGACGCCCTCGTGCCTTCCCCAGGAAAGGACGGTCCAAACTGAAAGCGATCGCCGGCGGATCCGGTGCCAAGCTGGACATGGTTAAATGCTGCACCTATTAACGGCCGTCATGGCGCCGAACCAGCCTCAAGCCGATCCCGATTCCCTGGAGGAGATCGCGATGATCTCGATGGAGTTTGGCAAGATGCTAATGGAATGTGGAGCCGGTTCGGCGATTGTTGACGAGTACGCCACAAGGGTGGCAACCGCGCTCGGCGCCGAAAGCGTCGATCTAAGGATCGGGTACGCATCGCTCGCCATCACCGTTCGGGTCCAAGGAAAGGGGATCGCGCGAATGCGACGCGTTGGCTCGATCGGAGTAAACCAACGGCTGGATCAAGCCGTGCGCCAGCTCGCTCGGCGCGTGGAAGCCGGTGATCTTGCGATGTCCGATGTGGCCGGCGAGTTGGAACGGGTCACGAAGGATTCACCACGGTACCCCGGCTGGTTCATCGACCTTGCTGTCGGCCTTGCGTGCGCGTCCTTCGGCCGGCTGCTCGGCGTGGACTGGCTTGCGTTCGGTTTTGTCTTCGCGGCGGCTGCCATTGGGCAATTCATCCGGCGGCTCCTGTTGAGGCGAAACGTAAATGTTTTCATTACGGCCACCCTTGTGGCGTTCCTTGCCTCGGTGCTGAGCGGCATTGGATCGAGGTTTGCTGGAAGCGCCACGGTCGACACCGCCATGACTGCCGCCGTGCTGCTGCTGGTGCCGGGGGTGCCGTCGCTCAATGCGCAGTACGACATCCTTTACGGCCGCCCCACCCTCGGCAGTGCCCGAGCCGTATGGGTGGCCGTCATCATGATCTTTCTGACGATCGGCGTCTGGCTTGGCCAGATGGCTCTGGGGGAGGGCCTCTAGAATGCACATCGAAGTCGTGGTCGTCGCCCACCAAACCCTTTTCGGCAGCTTGGCCGCAATGGGGTTTGGCGTTCTATTCAATGTCAGCCAGCGGCACCTCTTGTGGTGCGGAGTCGCGGGCGGTCTCGCCCTGGCGGTTCGGACGCTCGGCCTTCAGCTGGGAGGAAGCCTGGAGTCGGCCTCCTTCGCCGCAGCGCTGTCAGTCGGCGCCGTGGCGCAGATGTTCCAGGAGCACATAGGAATTTCCCGCAACACGCTGGATGTAACGGGCTGCATTCCGATGGTGCCCGGCGGATTTGCGGCAAAGGCCATTTTGGGACTTTTCGCCCTCACCGCGCCGACACCGATAGAGCCGGACAAAACGCTCATCATCTCGGTCGAGTATTTTCTGCGGGTCACGTTTACGATCGGGGCAATCGGAACGGGATTGGCGATACCGTCACTCCTGTTGAAGGCCAAGCAGCTGGCTGTCCAAAGCATCCCCCGCCCCTCCTCCAAATAGGCGGGCGTTTCGCCCGACTCATGAAGAAGCCAAAATATGCTGGTCGATCGGCTGCGGGGTCCGCCTCGCTTATTCAATGGGCGCCGCCCGGAAAACGCGGAAGCGCAGATCAATAAAGTGGCGGAGAGGGAGGGATTCGAACCCTCCGGCCGCCGCGAAGCTAAGTCGTTAGGAAAAGCGGACTTTGTTGAGGGTTAGTTTCTTGAGAACGGCGAAGAGAAGCAGGGAGGGGCAAGGAGGGGAAGGGAAATCCAGAGTCTCGGGCAACCTAAGGGCAACCTACCCAGGCTAAGATCGGGACAGATAATTTCCAAGGCCTGGAACGTCCCCTGGAGGCAGCGGCGACCTACCTTCAAGATGCTCTCTGGTCACGAGCACGGCGAGCAACACCAGAGCGAATGTCGCAACAGTAAACGCCGCCTGGTTGATGTCTCCACCGACCTGATCACCCGCGATAGCCCACGTCGAAATGAAAGTAACAACTTGTAGAATGACGACCGGCACGATCAACCAAGCGCTGGCCAAATCCAACCACGCGGAAAGCAGGGCGAACAATGCGATGGGTAACGTGTAGCTGCCCTGGTGAATCACGGCATTATTGGGCATGAACATCAACGAACACCAGACGACCAGCGTTGAAATCGCCCACAACCCAAGAGTGAGATGGACCCTCCATTCGATTCGGCTCCGCCATCGCAGAAATGCGATTGGCAGCGCAAAGACTCCGAGCGACCACCACGTTGTGGCCGGAAGCAGGTGGAAAAACTCCTCGTGTCGCCTGTGCAGTGCATGAGATGCTGAAAAATCACGCCACCAGTTCCAGTCTTCGGGCAGCTGCATTTCAAGATTTGTGACCCTGGCGGATACAATCTGGCTCCAGCTCAGTTGGGCATAACTTTCTCGAAGGGTTTGCCAGGTTCCACGCGAGTCTATCTCCATCTGGCCGGCGAGATGCCACTTCAGGAGTCGGTTGCCTGGCGGGGCATAGAACTTTTGAAAGGCCATCCAGGGCACCGTAAGAATCAGGAAGAGCAAAAGTGCTACGCTCCAATCCTTCCATCGCGTCCGCATTCTCCAAGCGACCCAGGGAACAAGAGCGATCAAGGAAAAGGCCACGCCGCCGTGCGAAAGCAATGCCAAGCCAGCTAATGCGCCCCCAAGTGCGACGGCGCCCTGATCGACGGTGCCTTTTCTAGGCAATACCCAGAGTCCAAAAACTCCGCACCCAAATGCGGCCGCCGAGAGCTTTGGCCACGTGAATACCGAATTGAGGATGAAAAATCCGCAAAGCGACAGCGATGCAATCCAAGCGCAGGCGCGTGGCCGAGATAGGCCAAGCGATCGCAGAAGGCCGAAGCATGCAAAAACCCAAAGAAGTTGAAACCAAAGGGCAGCGGTTCCCCCAGCGACGTGTTCGTCGACGCCAAGGGCCGAATTGAAAGGCCAGGTCAAGAGCATCCACCCGCTTTGGAGTGGGGGCCGATCGCTAGAAAGCCAACCAGTTCTTGGCCATTGAAGGTTGTAACCCTGAACTAGGGTTTCTGCGACGGCATGCGGAAGGTAATTATCGCCGGGCAATTTCCTCCATCGACCGTTAGCTAGGGCGTAATAGTCAAAGTTCGATGGGAAAAGATTCAGAACCGCGACATAAAAGAATCCAATCACCGCCAGAAGCTTCGCCGCGGCGAATATATCCGGCCCGTATCTAGGTTTTCGACTCCGATTCAGAAGTAGGCTGATGCAAGCAACTGCGAAGACTCCGAAGGAAAAAACCTTTCCTAAAGTGGGACCGGCAAAATACGCCCAAAAGGCAAGATAGCCAACTGCGGCAACAGCCGCTGCCGCCACTAGCGGAATCCAAGTGGAGGGAACCTGCAATTTTCCTCCCAGAAAACTTAGTGCAGCAAGCCAATATATCCCAAACAATAATCCATTGAATGAAAATGCGGCAATTGCAGAAACGAGCTGCTCGTTCCCACCACCATTGACGGGCTCAGATATTCCGATCCATTCGCCCGGTCTAGCGCGGTCTTGGGCAACCAGCGAAATGGATCTCCCAAACCAATCCGATGGAAGGTCGGACCCGATGAGCCTCCATCGCTCGCCGACATCGGATTGCGCGTCAATAAGAAGCCGTTCGTGAGTATCCGCTCGTTCAACGAACAGTTCGTTTCCCTTACGTTTTGGATAGCCGCTCGCCCAAAAGCGCAAAATATGGGGAGCGTTGAAGGGTCCGATAATCGCTTCCCCCTCATTCTTGTTCGTGTCATTCCACGTAACCCAACACTGCACGTTTTCAGGGAAGGCAAAGGGCTTCTTGGGGTGACTCCCATACCGTGCAAACGCGCCCTCAGTATGGACCAATAGGTCGTAGAATAACGGCGGCGCCTTATGCTCGTGGCGGAGCCAACCAAAAAGCATCACGGTTAGGAGAACGCCGCCAGTGAAAATGCGATACCGCTTCAAAGCTTTGACCAAGGGTCTGTCTGGCTCGACACTGCTTGCGAAGTGCAATTTTGCACGATCATAAGGGTTCCGAAACACCAAGGCTCTTGTTGATTCCTGGCGCCGCTCAGGTCGCCTGGATTGGGGTGAATCATCAGGTCGGCTGCTCAATGGCGGGTTCGTGGGCTAGTTTCGTGGTCGATTCGGCCATGTCATGGGCTGAGACGCAATATGTCTAAGCGCCGTGCGACGCTGAGAATGGGGCCAATTCGGGCTTCCCTGCGGATAGCGCTGTGAGGCATTCGAGTGAACAATCTAGCCACGTACGCTTTAGCTACGTCCTAGATAAGCCAATGGACGAAGGGCATTAACGCCTCGTTGAATGCAGCACGAAATTCAACATGCTCGGAAATGCTCCTCCCGCAGGTTCCTACTCGGGAGCGCGAGATTGACTTAGCCGGGCCCCAAGTCTCGGTCTCTCGCTTTAGAACACGGCCAGGGAGTAGCCAAATTCCAGTCAATTTCTATACAGTTTTTTCAGTACGACGTTGTAAATTAACAACCTACAAAGTCCGCTCTAAACGGATCTCATTGCAGCTGGTCGCTCCCACCTGCAATTGTTGGGCCGGCACGACAGAGCGCCTTTGCCTTCGGAGCCAATCGGCCATGAATGAAACCGGCCCTCGCTGCCAGGACCATGCGGGCCGGCTCACATTTTTCGAGCTACGGCCTTTGGCCTATCTGGGGGCGTGCGCCCCCAGCCCCCCAACGGAAGGCCTTGCGCCTCTCAGACGGCCTTTGGAAAGGCGATAGCGCCCTGGCAAGGCCGCGGTCGAATGTTGAAGAATTCTTCGGCTTCGGCAGGTGTCTTGAGATCGAGGTAGTGCTTCCTGATGATCGCCTCGGAATTACCCGCTTGGAGGGCAGCTTCCCCCATCGAGCGGAACTTCGCGATGAAGAAGCTGATGAACGTGTGGCGCATGACGTCGTGCGAGAGCCCGAACAGTTTGGCGACCTTCGCCCTGTGTTTCTGCAGGGCCGAAACAATGATCGGAAATCGGTCGAGGGGGTAGGCTTGCAGCCAGGCTGAGAGGTTTGCCTGGATGGTTACATTTCGTTTCATCCGGACCTTCGAGACTTCGGGTTCGATTTGGATCACTCCGGTATCGAGCCTGACGTGCTCTGGGCGAAGCTTGAGTATCTCGCCGGTACGCAGGCACGGTCGGATGCCGGCAAAAAGGCAGAGCGCGAAGAACGGCACCAGGGCACCACCGCGGTAGTTTTCCACGTAGGTCATAAGCTCCTGGGCCTGCTTGGCACTCAGGGTCGGGGCGGAACCCCGCCTGTGCGCGATGCGGTGGTAGGCGATTTTCTCAATCGGGTTCACGGCGATCCAGTCCTGCTGGAAAGCAAACTTCAGGAAAGTGGAGACGACTCCCCGCCGGTTGTTGTACGTCTTTAGAGCTGGATGTCCGTGCTGAAGGTACTCTGTCAGGCGGGTTGCCGAAAGCTCGGCGACGGTGGCCCCAGGAAAGTGCGCCTTCAGGACCTCGAGGTGCCTGCGAATCGTTATGAGCTGCGGCGCCGAGATGACTTGCCGGTCGTGCTCCAGGGATTTTACCGCAAGATAGGCCTCGGCCGCCTCGGAAAGGGACTTCTGGCACACTGGCTCGCGGTAGGTCAAGAGGGCGAAATCGAGGTAGAAGGCCAGTGATCGTGTATTTCCGTCCAACCGTCGAAAGGCCGCCTCGGCCTCCCGGACTTGGTCCTCTGCCAGGACGGTGGTGACCGATCGGAGGTTCGAGACCAATTGCAGGCCTTTGAGTTCAAGGGCTGCCTTCTCGGTGGCGGCATCCTCCAGAGTCTTGAAATTCCGACGGATGCGGACGCCATTCAGACGTCCTTCCACACGGAACGAAAACACGCCATTCCGGTTCCTGAACCGGCTGACGGAAAACTGATTTTCGTGGTTCATGCTCAGGTTGCCCACGTCAACTGGCAACCTAGCTTCGATTTTTACCTCCTCAGAGGAGGAAAGTGGCGGAGAGGGAGGGATTCGAACCCCCGGTACCTTGCGGCACACCTGATTTCGAGTCAGGCGCATTCGACCACTCTGCCACCTCTCCTTGAAGGGCTCCGACGGGCGGAAAGTTGACCTGAATGCCCCGATTCAAGTGCGAGGTCAAGAGTGATGGTTTGCGAATTCGGGCGCTTGCGTTCCCGTCCGTGGCACTTCGGTCGACTGGGTTGTGGTGTAAAGGGTTAGCGCGGCCTTAATCCCGGCCCCAATTCCCTTCAATCCCGAGGGATTCCTCCGCCCTAATGCACGTTCTTAAGCCAATGGACCCAGTCCAGCGGATCCTGGTTTATCAGGAATGCAACGATGCGAAGAGGCAGGGGCCGCCACCAGATGACGAAGCCAGGGACGACGCAAAGGCTCGGCGTCAGAAAACACAGCCACGCCAGCCAAAGCCCCATCCTGTGGGCCCTCTCAGGCGCCGCCTCCATTAGCCATGAAAGCGACAGCAATATCGCCAGGTACGAGAAACCCACGCTCCGCGCTGAATCAAACACGAGCATCGAGGCCGCGACCGAAGCAGCGAGGAAGAGCACAAAAATCGGCACCTCCGGCCCCCGGATCCGCGAACGATAAACGACGGCCGCAGCAATCAAAGCCCAGGTCCAACGGAAGCCCATGAAGACATTGCCGAGCCACACCCCCCAACTCATATTGTAGGGATGAAGCGAGAGGAGCGTGTTGACGATATCCTCATAGGTCTTCGGCTCGACAATTCCCGGCCCTATCCAGCCGACTGTGAGCGCACGCCGGACCAAGAGGCAGAGGGCAAGTCCCGCGCCCGCGGGGAACCACGCTGCCCGAAGCCAGGATCCGTCCTTCGGGCTCCGCGCACTGAGGTGCCAGATCGCGACCAGAGGAAGCTCGAGAATGAAGCGCTCGTCGGTGAGCATGCCAGCGGCGACCAGGGCACCGATGAGCCAACGACGCCGCGCGATCAGCAGGCAGGCGGCAAGCAGGTGGGCGACGCTGTCGGGGTAGCCCGGCATGCAGTTTGGCCACGTCACCGCATAGGAGGTGGCCACCAGCATCGTAGCGATTGCCCCTATCCTGGGCCCGTGCCTCTCGGTCATCACAAAACAGACGACGGAGAGAAATGCTACGGTGGCCATGTAGGGCAGGGCCAGGGCCACATACATCCTCGCACCCAGCAGCCATGCAACCGTCGGAACAAAAACTCGGTAGGCGAGGATCGGCGGGCCGGTGAGGGTCCGCGTGAGGGGATCGGCGCATTGCCGGATGAAGTCACCCGCGCGCGACGAGGAGATTTGCGATTGTTCGAAGTAGTGAAGCGAGGGGGCGGCCGAGAAAAGCGCCAGGCTCCAGGCGCACAGGGCTATGAGGGCTGGACGGCCCCACGGCTTAATCCATTGCGGCATGGGTTCGTGTACATCAATCGACACGCACATCCAAGGAAACTGTCGAGGGCCGGGCAGCGGGGAAACCCCGGGACCCTAGATGTTCTCGTCGCCTTCGGCCGATTGTCCCGTCCCCTTGTTCGCCGGCAGGTGCAGGGGGAACATGACGTAGTACTGCATGAGCCACCAGCTTCGCGACGAACGGTAGAAGGCGACGGGAAACCCGACGGACCCTGCTCCCGCAAGGACGATCGCAAGGGTGGTGCCGATCACCCCGTTATAGGCGAGCAGCATCAGCGGTGTGAGGAAGCAGACGAGTGTCACCCCGTAATTGAGCGACATGGATCCGATGAAGAAACCCTCGTCCCTTTCAAGGCGAAGGCCACAATCGGGGCATTCCTTGTTCAGCTGGAACCACGATCCGCTTCGGAAGAGGTGGGAGCCCCCGCAGTTCGGGCACCGGTTGCGGAGCCCGCGGGAGACCACCTGAACCCGAGTGACCGTCATGGGAATCACCCAATTCCGGCCGTCAGGAACCCAGTTGGAAACGGACGAACCGGCGGATCTGGATATTCTCGCCGGTCTTGGCGATCGTCTCGGTAAGGAATTCCTTAACGGACTTCTCCGGAACCTTCACGAAGGACTGATCGAGGAGGCAGACGGTCGAGTAGAATTTCTCGAGCTTTCCATCCACGATCTTCTGGGCGGCGGCCGGGGGCTTGCCCTGGACTTGAGCCGCGGCGATTTCGCGCTCTTTCGCGAGTTCGGCCTCGGGGACCTGGTCGCGGGAGACATAGAGAGGGCTTGCGGCGGCAATCTGGAGGCAGAGGTCCCTGACGAACGCCTTGAACCCGTCATTGCGCGCAACAAAGTCCGTCTCGCAGTTAACCTCGATCAGGACACCGACCTTGCCGCCGACATGGATATAGCTCTCGATCAGGCCCTCCTTGGTCATGCGGTCGGCCTTTTTGGCGGCGGACGCGGCGCCCTTCTTTCGAAGGATCGTGATTGCCTCCTCGACATTGCCGTTGGACTCGGTGAGAGCCTTCTTGCAGTCGAGAAGACCCGCGCCGGTCTGGCCGCGGAGATCATTGACCATGATTGCTGTGATGGGAGTGCTCATATCATTCAGCCTTTACGGGCGCCTTGCGGATGCGGGCGACCTTGCGAAGATTCGCCGTGTCGGCCTCAACCGCCGCGATATCGATCGGAATGTCGATCTTGGAGAGGTCGATCTCGCCCTCCACGGTAATCGGCGCCACGACGGGCTCGGCCGCTGCCTGGGCGGCGGCCTTGGCATCGGCGCCGCGCTGGGCGCGGCGCGAATCGCGCTGGGAAAGGCCCGCCTGGATGGCGGCCACAACCGTCTCGACCACAATCCGGATCGACTTTACGGCGTCGTCATTGCCGGGGATCGGGTAGGTCACCAGCGACGGGTCCGAATTCGTGTCGACGAGCGCGATCGAGGGGATTCCGCAGCGCGCCGCCTCAGCGACCGCAATCTTCTCGTGGCCAACGTCGACGATGAAGAGCGCCGAGGGTAGCCCGCCCATCTCTGCGATTCCGTTGAAATTGCGCTGCATCCGGCTCATCTCGCGTTTGATGGCCGACTCCTCCTTGCGGGGAAGCTTGGCCATCTCTCCGCTCGTCTCCATCTGCTGGTACTTCTTGTACTTGGCGATGGAACGCTTGACGGTCTCGTAATTGGTCAAGGTGCCGCCCAGCCAGCGGTCCACGGAGAAGGGCATGCCGGTCGCCGCGGCGGCCTCGCGAACTAGGTCCTTGGCCTGGCGTTTTGTGCCGACAAGCAGGACGTTGCCACCGTTTGCCACGGTGTTCTCGAGGAAAGCGCAGGCCTTCTCGAGGTTCTCGTAGGTCTTGGCAAGGTCAATGATCGTGACTCCCTGCCGGTGATCGAAGATGAAGGGCTTTGAACGGGGGTTCCAGCGCTTGGTCTGGTGCCCGAAATGGACGCCCGCGTCCAGGAGGTCCTTAGGAGTGATGCTAATGCTCATGGTGATCTATGTATCTGTCGGTACACAGGCCGGCCAGAAAGGGCCGCCTTGCGATCGAGGTGATGACTGAGGTTGATGTTGTGGGTTCGAACTGACGAAGGGTCCAAAACAGGGTCTTAGGCTGCCGCTGGCAAGCGAGAAGTGTTTGCTCGGCTGGCCCAGGTCCCTGGGAACGCCCGACCGGTGCCGCCGAGGCCGCTGGACTACGTAGTAATACACATCGGCTACGTATTAATAAGCATTAACTTCCATCAGAAATCAGTCCAGTTTCCTTCGATGCGCCAAGGTATCCCAGGAGCCCGCGTTCCGAGCAAAGGACCGCCCAGGGGAGTCGTCGCCCCTCGCCTGCACTCGGGCAACATTTCGATTGGCTTCAAATTCGAAGCAAATCAGCTTCACTTTTCGGACCTTTTGGAGCCGATAAGGGAAGAATTCACTATTGTCAGACCCACGAAAACTAACGTCGTCGCGAGGCTTCACCATCATGGAGGTGGCGTTGGCCGCGACTGTGCTGGCCTTCACGCTCGTCGGCATGATCGGAGTCGTCGAGGCCGGCTCCCAGATGCTCGATCTATCCCGCAAACAGACGATCGCAGCCCAGATTCTCCACAGCGAGATCGACCAGCTTCGGATGCAAAGCTGGCCCACGGTGGCAGGGTATTCGGCGACAAACGTCGCTGTCGTGGGGCCGCCTGCCGTGTACGGGTATCCCTCGTCGACCACGTTGACGTCCTCAAACGACCCCTCGTTTGCGACGTTTGTCGCGAACTATCCCAATGCAGCTACGATCTACACGCTCACGCGAACCGTGTCCTGCGTCCAGCCGAGCCAGTCGAATCCGAATCCGTCGCAGCACTATACGAACCCGCCTCTGTTGTTGCTCGTCACCTTTACCATAACGTGGAACGGTGTGACTGGTCACAGCTATTCTCGCACCACATCGACCTACGTCGGATTTAATGGTCTCTACCAAGCGTATCAAAGGTCCTAGGCCCCACGCCGCGAGCCGGGGGGGGTTCACCCTGCTCGAGGTGATGCTGGTGACCTTCATTTCGTCGTTCGTTTTTGCCGGGGTGCTTTCGGCCTACATCTTCCTCGGCCGGGGGCTTGCGAGGCAGGTCAACGAAGAGGGCCTTGAATCGCGCACCCGCCAGGCGCTGTTTTATTTCACGCAGGATGTTTCACAGGCCTCGGCCGCTTCCGCACAGAACCCGGGAGCCGGCGTGACGGGAACCCTGTTGACCCTCACCGTGCCTTCAGGCTCGGTCACGTACGCCTGCAATTGGGCAGGGGGCACCGGAAGCGGAATACTCACCCGGCAAGTAAATGCTGGTACGGCTGTTACACTACTCAATGACCTGTCCAATTTCAGCTTTGGGTATTATGACCTGGCCGGGAATTCCATCACGGTTCCCTCGACGGCGCCCTCGAACCCACAGGTCGACATCAAGAGGATCTACATGGCCTACACGTCGACCGCCGGCGTTGCCTCGACCGGGGCCCAGTCAAATTTCACAGTGGTCTCGCCGACGGTGATCATGAAGAATAAACCCGTGCTGACAGATCCGACCACTCCATGAGACCCTTCTCCAAGAAAGGAGCTCTCCCAAAGAGCGAGCGCGGAGCCGCGATGTTGGCGGCGCTCTGCCTTGCGATGGTGTTTGCCATCAGCCTGTCGAGCTATCTCGCCCTTTGTTACACGTCGCTGAGCCTGAGCACCCGGACGGTGGCGATTTCGCACAGTTCGGAACTGGCTGAGGCGGGCGTGGAACAGGCCCTTTACGCCCTGAACAACAATGTTTGGACGAATTGGAACCTGTCCGGAAGCACCGCAAGCGCGACCATGACGATGACCTCGTCGGGTCTTGTGCTGACCAGCACGAATCCGACCCCGCTCAATTACGGCAACGGCATCCATGGGCAGGTGGCCATCACTGTCCAAAACTACTACACGAACCTTTACAGCACCGCCACACCAGGCCCATTGATCACCTCGCAGGCAACGATGACGCTGCCTGCTTACGCCGGAGTTTCGACGCCCAGTGTTTCCACCACGGTAAATTACGGAAACAGCTCTTCCATTTCCTCCGAGGCGGCCCCCTTATTCGTGAATGCGGTCGCCGCCACGTCGACGACGCTCCGTTTCAAGTCCGCAGGCACCGTGGACAGCTACAATTCGAACCCCTCATCGGGCGTTTACCAAAAATACAGCGCAGGCGTTGCCGGTTATTCCGCAATCGTCCTTTCCCAGGACAACGTGGCGTCAACGGCAACCGTCCGCCTGGGCAATGCGGTCGTGCACGGTTACGCCGCCGGATACGATTACTCGAGCCCCGGCACGACAAACTGGCTTTCGTATAGCGCCAGCGGCAAGATCATCGGGCCATCGACCCCTGGAACCACCTACATCGACTCAAGCAGGCTCGTAACTAGCCCGGTGCCCTACCAGCCGCTGTTCCTTGAGAATTTGCCGAGCAACTGGTCGAGCCTGCCAGCCGGCTGCACGACCGACGGAATGACCATCAACAAGACCTACACGCTCGGAAGCACCACGGCGTCTTCACCCACCATTCTCGACGCGGGCAACGGGATCAGCCTGTCCGGCAATCAGCTGCTCACGATCCAGGGGCCCGTGGTTGTCATTTGCTATGGAAATGTCACCATTACCGGGGCCGCAGGCATCCAGCTGACAACGCCTCAGGCCTCGCTCCAGATCTTCATTGAATATGGGAATCTGAGCCTGGGCGGGAATGGGATCACCAACACTAACCTCACCCCACTTCCTAAGAAGGTCTGCATATTGGACACGACGAACACCTGGAGCACCGTCACGTATTCCACGAATTCACCCTACTACGGGGTCATCTACTTCCCCTACCTGCCGATTTCAGTGACAAGCACGAACCCGGTGACCTACGGGTCTATCGTCGGTTCTTCGGTGACGTTCACCTATTCGCCGACAATCCATTATGATAGAGCCCTCAGATCGCCGACGACCGCCTACACCGTCTCGACCCCTTTGCAGAGTGGCGCAGCATTCGACTATTTGGAGGCGCCAGCGGCCTTCAGCGGCTTGGTAACATCGGTGCAGTAGGCCAAGTTAGGGTCCCGACGCCGATTGACAGGATAGGGCTGCTATTGCCTAATTCCCTGCGCATGTTCAAACGCAAGGAACGCCACGGTGTTCTGATAAACCTCACGGACCACTGTGTGCAGTTGGCCCGGTTGGGGCGGTTGGACGTTCGCCCGTTGACCGTCGACACGTTCGCCGAGGTCTCGGCCTCGGACACCGGGTCGGTGGCCCGCTGGCTTGACGTCAATTTTGGAGACCGGGCGGGGCGCTTCATCTCCGCCTATTGCGGTTTCCACCCGTCGGAGCGAATCTTCCAGCGGGACGCGATCAATGTCCGCCGGCTGGCCGAGCGGGATTTCCTCTATAACGTGATCGCCGAGCAGGCCAAGATCGTCTCCGCAAAGGCCTGGCATGTGGCGGCGCTCAATCCCAACGACGGGATGCCCCTCACCGTCGAATCCAACACGCGCATGGCCCTCTTTCTGGGTGTCCCTTGGTCCGCCGCCCGCGAGGCCCAGGTGCGCCTTCGGGACTGGGGTGTTCGCCCGAGAAGGCTCGAGCTCGGCACGCCCGTGCTCTTGGGGGGGCTCACCCGGTACGCTAGCCTGACCGGTTACCCGAATCTTATTGCCGTGTGCGAAATCTATCGCAACCAGACGCACCTTTACCTGATCGGAAAGGACGGGATTCACACGCCGCCTCCCCTGCCCCACGGGCTTCTCTCGATCGAGGAAGCCGCCATGAAGGAACTTTCGGCGCCCGACTCGGCAGCGGCCCGCAAACTGCTCGAGCAGCCCACCGAGGAGTTGAAGCACCACGGCCGACGGCTGATTAGGATGCTCTCCCGGCATCTTCGCCCGGCTGTCGACTATTTTGAGATGCAGACCGGCCAGCGAATCGGCGCGCTCTTCTGCGCGCACCTGCCAGAGCGCCTGGCTTGGCTCGAGGAGGCGCTGGCTGCGTCCGTGGATCTTGAGTATTTCTCGCCCGATTACAGCAAATGGCTCCCGTCCGTGGGCCTGGATGCGCCCGGCCACGCCATGCTCGGCCCCTCGTGGCTTCAACCGTTGTCCCTCGTGGCGCAGCTCGCGCCCGGGCCGGCTCCCACCTCCTCATGAGCCGCGAACGCCAATTAGCGGCCCCGCACTGGCACGTAGACTGTCGGCTCGTTGCGGAATTGCCTGAGGACAGCGTCGTAGGCGTACGGTTTATCACCTATGCCATCTCCTGCGCCATCGCGCTTGGGGCCGTCCTTTTCACGGGTTGGTACGCCTACGCCGACCTGACGCTCAGGCATCAGATAGAGGACGCGGAGCAACGGCTGGAGGACGACCGCTGGGAGGTCATCGAAATCCGCCGCCTCCAACGGTTTTACGAGATCGAGAGTAAGAAGATTGAAAGCGCCTATTCGGAGATGAAGAACCCGATTCTGATCTCGGGATTCGTCGCCGAATTGGGCCGCACGCTTCCCGCCCGGATGGCCGTCGACTCTATCGAATACAACGAAGGCAGGTTCATAATCCACGGGCGGATGCGGGAGGCTTCCGAGCGCGCGAGCCTGATGCTCGGGAGCTATCTGGACAAGCTTCGTGCCGACCCGGAGGTAGGGCCCCGTTTCAGCTCCATCAATGTGACCGGCCTCGACCGGTCCGTGGAGGACGACCAGGTGATGACCTACGCGATCACCATGCACCTTAAGCCTCGAGCCCTATGACCGTCGCCGACCTATTGCAGTGGCTCGCAGTCGTAAGACGCCATCCCTTAAGTGCGCTTTGCGCGGTCATTTGCATCATCTGCGGAATCATCTGTTGGTACATTTTGGGGAACATGAAATGGCTCGACCTGGAGCACAAGCAGGTGATGCAGGACACGGATCTGGCGCTTTCTTCGCTGATCTCCGGACCGTCGGTCAGGCAGGAGCTTGCCGCCTCCCGCGAAGTGACCCGCCGGATCGAGGACAACTTGGTCGTGGAGGACAACATGGCGGAGAATGTTTGGTACTTCTACAAGATCGAGGAGCAGACCAAGGCGCACATGGCCGAATTGAGGCCGCTGAACGGAATAATTTCAGATTCAAAGGCGTACTACAAAAGGATCCCCTTCTCGCTCAGAGTGACCGGCACCTATGAGCAGACAGCCGCATTCCTATACGCGATCGAAACCGGGCCCCGACTCTCCAACATCACCATGTTGAGCTGGAGGCGGGCCGAGCCGGAAAACGCAAATGTCATCCTCGATCTGGATGTCGAGCTGCTAGGCAAGCGATGAAGAATCAACGCAACCAGCTGATCGCGCTCGCCGTCCTGCTAATACTCTGGGCGATCAGCTGGCGCTTAACGCGGATCCCCCCTCCTCCACCGTCGGAGATCAAGACCACGGCCGCCGCGAAATCGATCCAACAGGACAGCCTGCTTAAGACGAGGTTTCACCGGGTCCGCTCGGAAATGGACAGTCTCTACCATTACAGGATAAAGCCCGCGCCCTTTGTCACCCATGGGAATCCGTTCCGCATTTCCGGCGTTGTCCCGGCCTCGCAAGGCGAAGGAGTGGGTTCCCAGTCTCTAAGGGCATCTTCGGCGGGCGCCATCGTGGCGTCCCCGTCGGATGTGCCCGAAAGGGGCGAAGCCCTTCTCAAACACGCGATCGAATTGGCCCGGATTGGAGGCGTCGTGACGATGGGTGACACAACCATGCTGACGGTGGATGGGCAGCTTCACAAGGAGGGGGAGGTTTTCACGACGAAGGTCAAGGCGGTGCAGGTCCTAATCCGAATAAAACATCTTTCGACAAGTTTCGTCACCTTGGCGCTTGACGACCCGGCGGCTGGAAGCGCCGAGGCCAAGGTTCGCCTAAAATAGGGGGATTGGATTTGACAGTCCCAGCGGTGCCCAGCACCCTTATCCCCCCACTGTTGCAGGGTGGAGCAGCCTGGTAGCTCGTCAGGCTCATAACCTGAAGGTCGCTGGTTCAAATCCAGCCCCTGCACCCAATTTAACTAACCTGTTACCAGCAGGTTAGTGTTTTTGGCGAAGCTAGGTTGCCAGTTGACGTGGGCAACCTAGACATGAACCAGTCCCCATTCGTCGTTAGCCGCTTCCAGAACCGGAACGGCTCATTCTCGTGGCGAGTCGATGGCCGCCTCTCTGGCGTCCGGATTCGCCGCAACTTCAAAACCCAGGAAGAGGCCTCCGCCGAGAAGGCGACCCTCGAAATCAAGGCGGCGCAAATCGAGTCCGGCCGCCCGAACCAGATCGTGACCTTTCTCACGCTCGAACAGGTGCGGGATGCCGAGGCGGCGTTTCGCCGGCTGCAAGCGGCAGGTATTTCGCTGCTTTTCTGCGCCGACTTCACGCTGGCGAATTACTCCAAGCCGGCGGGCGACATGGCGCTCGCCGACGCCGCGAAAGCCTATTACGCCGCCAAGGAGCGCGAGCGCGACCAGCACGCCCTCAGCGACGCCCAACTCCGAAACATCAGGAAGGAGCTGAAAACGCTCGGGGATGAGTTCAGGGAAGCGAAGCTCGCGGAACTGACGACGCAGCGGCTTGCGGCCTACTGCGAGCGCAGAAACCCTTCGCTCAAGACCGTCAGCCTGCGGCGCGGACTGATCGGCACGTTCTTCAAATTCGCCTACCAGCGCGATTGGATCGCGTCGAACCCGGTCGAGAAAATCCCGCGCTCGCGGATACCCCGGCGGAGCACTTCACCCGACGCGTTGACGGCGGCGAAGGCGCGCGAATTGATGGCCTTCGTCGAAGGCTTCCGGGACGGCGAACTGGTGCTCTTCTACGCCTTGTGCCTCTTCGCCGGCATCCGGCCGTGCCTTCGCAATGGGGAAATCATCAAGCTCAAGCCCGAGCACATCCGGCTCGACGGGGGCACGATCCTCATTCCGCCGGAAGTCTCCAAGGTGCACGAAAAGCGAATCATCACGATTCAGCCGAATCTCGCCGCCTGGTTGAAGGCCTATCCGCTCGACAAATACCCGCTCGTCCCATCGAAGCATGTCCGCAATGTCCGGGCGCACATCACCAAGCAGTTCGGGCTTTCGAGCGATGTCCTTCGACACTCGTTTATTTCGATGTTCGTCGCCAAATTCCGTTCGCTCGGCGAGGCGGCCATCCAGGCCGGCAACTCCGAGAGCATCATCCGCAAGCATTACCTCGACATCAAAAGTTCGGCCGAAGCGGCGGAATTCTGGAGCATCCTGCCGAAACGTGGGGCTGCTTCGGCCGAGTCCACGTCCCAAGCCTCGACTCCTTCGGCACTTCCCGCCGCCGCTTAGGGAAGGGAGGTCCGAGGCTTAGGTCCGGCCTCAGCCTCGGGCCGGACGCGCCAGCACGTCCACAAGTTGGCGGATAGCTTGCCGACCGAGCACGCAAAACGAGATTGAGAGGCAGAAGGAATGTGCTACGGTAACGGTATGACCAAGCTTGTGGAAATTCAGGAGGCTATTCAACACCTTCCCCCCCAGGAGCGTGCGGAACTCAGGACTTGGCTTCTCGAAGAAGAGACTCCCGAGATGCTGGCTGCGGTCGATGTAGGCATCCAATCCGTTGAGACGGAGCCGAAGCTGTCGGCCGAAGACTTGCGCCGTAAGTTAAAGGGATGGACTACAAGGTAGACTTCGCCGCTCAGACGGAGCGCGACCTGTTTTCCATCACCCGCTTTTTGGCCGAAAAGAATCCGGCCGCTGCCGAGCGCTTGGGGAATTCCCTTATCGACGCCGCTCTTTCGCTCCGCTCCCTTCCCCGACGCGGAAGCGCCCTGATGGGAAGGCCTGGCGTGTTTAAGCTCATCCATCCGCCCTACCATCTCATCTTTTACCGTATTCACGAAAGCCAACGGCTCGTGGAAATCTTACGTTTTTGGGACGGTCGCCAGAACCCGCGCGACCTTACGATCCCGTAATGCGGTCACCGAATGAGTTGACGTGCAGGGACTGGCATGGAAACGCCTTCATCTCCCGTTCTTGAAAGTCAGCTCACCGACATCACCGGCCTGCGCCAATGCGGGATATTTCCCGTCGGCAAAGAGCCGTCGATCCGCACGCTCCGCGCCTGGACCAAGCTCCGGCGCATCCCCTATCACAAAGTCGGCCACTTCGTTCTTTTCGACCCCGCCGAGGTCGCCTTGCATATCCGCACGAAGCTGAAGGTTCCCGCCCGAGGCTGACACCGGGCTTTCTCCGTTAGGTCGAAGATTGGTTTAATCACTCGCCCAAAAGGACATAATTGGGGGAGGCGTAGGCCTCGATCAACACCTGTCCCCCCTTGCCCGAGTAGTCGGTCACCTGGACCGTGTAGCTTCCGGGCTTGGCCTGCAGCACCGCATAGGTGTCTTGGGCTCCATTGACCAGCGCGAATGCCCCGACCGACGCAAAAATCGCATTCCAATTAGGCAGATTACCGGCCACAGGCAGGATAGTGGGTGGAAGCTGTCCCGGCTGGACCGTTCCCAGCACCTGCTGCCCTTGCGCATTGAATACCGTGAATTCCGGTTGTGGCGCCGGATTCGCTACCCCGTATGCGCTGAGGGAGGGGCCCACGGCCCGGATGAGATACAAGCCATAGGCCTGGCCGGCGGGAATGCTTGCGACCACAAACCCCATGGTCGCCGTTCCTCCGGGTGCCAGGGTGACCATGGCCGAGAAATTGGCGGTTGTGACGCCAGCCGTCTGGGCTTGCGAAAGCGTACCTGCCAGAACGACTGAGAGAAATAAGATGGAGCGGAAGAACTTTTTCATAGACTCAAAGTAAAGAGGGATAGGGGGCGCGCAAGTTACAAGGCCGCACATTCATCAAAGCAGGACACCGCTTACGTTCCCGTCGCAATCGCGCCGCGCCCGGTTTTGTACCGGCGCGGCGTTTGCTTTTGGTTCACAGGCCCAAGGACGGGCCACGGTCGGCATGAATGTTCGTCGAATGGCCGATATGATGGTTCCAGCCCGGGTGCGGCGTTTCCGCCCATTGGGCTTCGAGGGTTGCGTGCTTTCGGCGCCACATGCGCTCGGTGACTTCGCGCACGGCCTTCGGGAGCACCGCCGCCCGGCCGCCAAGGGCCTTGGCCCAGGCCAGGGTTCGGTCGAGAGCCGTTTTCGCCGTCAACCGTTCCGACGCGAGGAAGTCCAGGGCGGCGTCCCGGTTTCCGTTCGGCAGCCGGTCGAGCAAGGCGGCCTTGTCGGGCGTATGGACCACACAGGATATCCGGCCGCGCGAGCACGCCACATAGGCCGCCTTGGCGTTCAGGCACTCGGCCACGACAACGACATGCTCGACCGTCTTGCTTTGCGAAGCATGGCTCGTCACCGCGAAGCCGTGGGAAAATTCCCCGAACCGGCGGCTGTCGATCCTGCGGCCATCGGCCGTCTCTATCATGCCCGCTTTGACGCCGGCCACGGTCACGATTTCGCCGTTGAGAACGCCCGAGCCCCGGTCGTTGGCCCGGATAAGCAGCCGGTCGCCGGCCGCGACTTCCAGTTCCCGCGTCCGGGCAACGGAAAAGGCGCCGCTACGAAGCGGCAGACGCCGTTCAGCGCCGGGAGCGCCGACAAACACGCTTCCGTCCGCGATCCGGCTCACTTCGGACCTTTCCCCCGCCTTGAAGCCCTTCGCCGCCTGATTGAACGTGACGATCATGCCCGGCTCATAATTCCGAGCGTTCCGGGTCTGAACCGCAGTCCATTTCAAGGGCTCATGGGCGGTAATGGCCTCACCAGGGCCGAGAGCCCCGTTGGCCTTGAGCCGAGTCCGCAGCTCGGCGGTAAAGGCGTCATGCTCGGCCCAGGTGGGCGTTACGGCCAGGACTTGGCCCGGCTTGCGCCCCTCGTCGGATAGGCGCATAAAATCGTCCACGGCGCCCCGCAGATAGCCTGCGCGCCCTTCCTTGACCCAACCCAGATCATCGAGCCGTTCAAGCCCTACGCGGGCCGCGCCGCCCGCCAAACAGCGCACGGCGGCCCGATAGGCTTTGTTCTCCTGTCGGCGGATCGCGGTCAGTTGGACCCGGTGCAGCTTGGAATGGCTTTCCAACACCCGGAGGAAGTCCCCGGCTTCGACGGCGGTATGCTGCCGGCTGTCGCCCAGGAAAAGGACCCTGGCCTCGTGCTGCTCGGCAATGGCGAGCAATTCCGCGCCCTGGCGGTTGGAAGCGAGCCCCGCCTCATCGCAGATGATGACCGAGCCCCGGAGGTTTTCCTGTTCATGGTTGAGGCTGCCGCTCAGAAATGCGCTCAGGGTGGTCGCAGCAAGGCCGTCCTTGCGGAGCGTATCGGCGGCCGAACTGGTCGGCGCGCAACAAAAGACGGAGACGCCCGCGTTAGCCAGTTCCCCGTAGATTTCGCGCAGAACGGTGGATTTTCCGACGCCGGCCGCGCCCCGGAGGCAAACTACCTGATCCCGCGAGGCCAGGACCGCCTCGGCTGCCTGCCGCTGTTCGGCGCTCAAACGGGCCGATAGCTGGACGTTCTCCCCGCCCAAGGGCTCGCATTGCCCACGCGTCCGGTCCACGAAATCGACCGCCCATTTTTCGAGCACAAGGCCCTCGACGGTCGCAAACTTCTGATGCACCCACGGCTCATCCGTCAGCCCGACCAAGCCGGCTTCGTTGGCCTTGGCGTGCAGCCGCCGCAATTCCATCCCGCCCAGGTTTTGGTTCAACGCTTCGGCCAGGATGGCATGGCCGGCAACGACCGACTGCCGCTCGTACAGATGGGAAATCGAAGCAGCGAGGCTTTGGGTTTCGCGGCCGGGCGCCGGCACGCGCTGGCCGGCCCGGATACCAGCCTGCTCTTTCAGGGTTTGCAGTTCGCCCAGCTCGGCGGAAGAGAGCTGGGACCGCTGGGCGGCCAAAACCTCGGGGGTGGTGACTTCGGCGAGCTTGGCGTTGCGCGTCTCTGTTGTGATCGTATGAATCTCCGCTGGCGTCGGCTCCCGGCCATATTCCGCGCGGAATTCCGCGATCCCGGCCTCGACTTCCGCCCGGCGCTTGGAAAACCGCTCCCGAATGTCGGCGGAAACCCCCGCGATCTCGAAACCCGTCACCGCGCCCTTCTGGTCGCGGATGTGCTCGATGTCGTACCCAAGGGCCACGCAGGACCGCGCCATCTCGTTTTGATAGACCTTCCCAGCATACCGGATCGCCGAAACCATCTCAAACTCGGTCAGCGCCAGCCAGGACATGGCCCGCAAGTCCCAGGTTGCATTCGCGGTCACAAAATGGGTGTGCACCTGCGGATCAAGCGCCCGCGATGCCGTATGCCGGAAGGCGCCCGCGACCACGTTAGAGGTCCGCTGATTGGCCCGCCCGGCATAGGTGTTCGCCTGCCGGGCCGCGAACCGCTCCAATTCGCCAAAGGCGAGCGCGACGGCCGCATCGTGCGCCGCCAGGAGGCGGGTGTCGCCCATCGTGACCGCCATGATCGAAACCGACTTTTGGGCGCTGCACTGGAAGTCGAAAAACCTCACCCGGCCCTCTCCATCCCTCGGCGTCAGTTTTTCTGAGGAACCCGGGCGGCGGTTCTGCCTCAACGCCTCAAACGCCGGATCGCCCGCCGCAATTTCGCCGCGAAGGCCCAGATGCTCGGCACCCCTGCCGACCCATTGGCCAATCACCGTCTCCTTTTCAGAGTAATAGTCATTCGCCGTAAGATGCCGGCTCAAATACGTCCCTCCGTCCTTGATCTTTGCCATCGTGAACATGCGTGAATCCTCCTACGCGGAGTTCGCCGTCAAGCCGCAGTCTGCGGTTTCGCTGAGCGTGGTGCTTTTTTTCTTACGTCCTGATTTTTCGTGTCTCCATTTTTTTGATTCGAGACGCAATATGTCTTGCGATGGATCGCACGAGCCGAACAAAGCCGAACGAAGCCGAACGCTGTTCGGGCAAATTCGGGTCCATTCGGCTTTCGCGGCAGAAAGCCGCCGAACATTGCCGAATTTGCCCGAATAACCGCCGAATAAGCCCGAACAAAGCCGAACGGTTGACGCGGCCCTTTGGGCATGAACCTCGATGAACAGATTGCCAAATTCCTCGCCGATGCCGATGCCCTGCCGGCCCGCAGCAAGCTTGAGCCCTACGCGGAAATGATCCGCGAACTGCGCCAGCGTCGCTGGACGTTCAGGAAGATCGCCGACGCCCTGCGCGAGCGCTTCGCCGTTACGGCGAGCCCAAGCACCATCCATAATTTCGCCAAGGTCCGCGCCCGGCGGGCTAAAGCGGAAATTCAACCAGCCCGGTCGGACCGTCCGCAGCCTAAGGCAGTCGCGACGGAAGCCGCCAGCCGGCGGTTCTTCGTCGATGGTGAAGCCGCCCATACTCACTTCGGATCGGCGAAGTCAACATCAGCGCCATAGGATTGGCCGCTGGCGTCCTTTCGCCAAGTGATGCTCTGGATAGCGGGGCCGACGAACATGAGCCTATTGCCCGTGGCGGTCTCGACAACTTGCATATGAATTCCCGCGGCCGAAGCGCTGTCGTAAAACTTCTTATTTTGCTGCGCCACTTGATAAGGGGTCCAGTAGCGCCACACTGGCAGGGCCGCACCGAACCCGAAGGCGAGAATCACCAGAAAGACTGCGAGGCCGCTGCTGATGCCCGACTCGATCCTCTCCGCCGCTTTCCTCATCTCCGCCAAGAGACCCTTCAGGCAGTCAAGGCGGTCATTGATTTCCCGCACGGGCATGGAATTTGCCAGGCGCCCGGTTTCGTTCGCGATTGTGTCCTTGAACAATTGCCTGCGGTAAGCTTCGGCCTCTCCGAGTTGGTTAAGCACCATATGTATTCCGTCGATGACTTTGGCGCCCGCCTCCGTCATTTCCTTCGGAATCCGCTTCGCGTAGGCGCCATTGGCTTCAAGGATGACCAGCAGCTTGCTGAGGTAGCTGTCATCGCCCGTTTCCGAGATTTCGTAAAACGCGTCCAACGCGGCCTCCCGCTTTTCGGGCGGTAGGGACGCAATGCATAGGTCCAGATAAGAAATTTTGTTGTCGGGCATCATAGGTTCCCCCGGTTGATCTTCGCGCCCCGCCGGACTGCGGTCCTCTCAGACGGCGACGGCGCTTGCGGAGAATCGAAGCGAGCCGCCAGTTCCGCCGGCAGGAGCTTTCCGGCAATCCCGTCGAACTTCCTGAAAAGCCCCTTCAGCCAATCCTCGATCACCATCCGCACCAGGAAATCGACGGGCAGCTCGAGATTCATGACGGCCTCGGCGTGGCATACCCCGCGCCCAAGATCGGCTTCGAGGGCTGCCAGATGGTTGCGGGCAATGGACAAGAGCGCCGGAAATTCTAGCGTTTCGGCCCCCAGCGTTTGAAGGTCCGCTTCAAGCTCCGATCCGTCGAACATCCGCGTTCGCGGGGCGCGGGCGCGGTTTTTCACGACGACATAATCTACTGCGCCGCCGAGCCGGCTTACCGTCTGGTCCATGTCCGTCATGACCTCAAGATCGTCCGCTGGGAAGAGGAGGACCGTCACCCGACCCTCCGCCTCGGCGAAGGTCTCGGGAAACCGGATCATCTCAAAACCCCGGATCAGGATTTCGCTCAAGTGCGCCCTCGGGTCGATGACGGTGACGGGCAGGCCCGCGCACCCTCGCAGAAGCTTGATAAGGTCGCCCTCCGGCTCATCGCCCAACGGAACGAGCGCGACCTTTTCCGGGAAAAGCCGCGCAAAACTGCGGTGGTCGGGATCGAGGTCAAAGCCTCGCCATTCGATGCCGCGCTGTTCGAGCCAGCCGGCGATGACGCCCAGGATTGTGCTTTTGCCCACATTCCCCCGGGCCTGCATGGGAACGATGAGACGATGTTGGATGGATTTCATTGGATTTGGTTGCAAGGCGGTGCGCCTCGTTTCCCTTCTGGCGGTGTCAACTAGCCTTTGCCAAAGGCGCCCGGCGCGCCGCACGCGCGCTCAATTCAGAGAGGAAATCGGCGATGGGCTGCATTTCCGATAGAGCCAATTCGCAGGTCTCTGGGGACCATTCACGCCAGACTTCCCGACGATTTTTCACCAGCCGGCCCACCGCTCGCAATTCCCTCAAAAGGGCGAAGGGCGCCGCCGCCCCGGCTGGCGCCGGACCACCATCGGGTTCTGTCGGACCGGCCCGGTGTTGCCGGATGCGTTTCCTTAGAGCGACGACCGAAAGGCACTCCCGGGCGGCGGTATCCAGCCAGGTTTTGATTTCCGTTGGATCTTTGACCGCTTTGCCGACCTCGCAGTGATGCGACCAGGACAAAGCGTTGTGACGACATAACAGAGGGATTCGGGAACAGACGAGCTTGGCGACCCGCAGCGTTCCGGGATCGAGGTCCGCGGCCTTGGCGTACTCTGTGATTTGCCCGCGATACTTTCCGCCGCCGAAAGCGAGGAGATCGCCCAGCCAGGCCGTCAGCGTGTTTCGCCGGCTGCTCGCTTGGCCGGTCATCTGGACCACGGCGGCGACCAGCCGCGACCAGTTCTCCAGGTTCAGGTCGGGCTTGAGGAAGAGCCCAAGCCGCGAAGCCGTTTCGACGTGCTCCTGGGGCAGAGCAGCCAGCAACTCGGCGAGCACGGCAGCCGCTTGCGGCCTCAATTTTGGGGCCGCAGAGGTTCCGGCATCCACCGGAGGAAAGGGCAAGATGGTCTCAGGCGGCATCGTTTCTTCGATTGACGAGCCGGTGTTCGGCCCGGATCGCTTCGTCCCGTTGCGAAGGCAGAAGCGGCAGATCGAGCCGCTTTCTCATCTCTTCCGCTTTCCGGCGGAACCATTCGTGGGTGCAGCCGTGCTTGCGCCCGTAATCCCGGAGGCTGGCCGGCCCAAATTCGGCAATTCCGGTAACGTGGATAAAAAGATCGACCGCCATATCGCGATTTTTCTCTCCGGCGAATTCATAGGCGATGTCGCGGGCGATCCGAAGTTTGCCGGCCCCACTGTTCCCATTCTCCATGCCAAGCAGCTTCCGCAGATCGTCGAGCATGCCGAACTTGGCCGCATCGCGCAGTATATCGGCGGGGGAATCGAGCCCAGAAAAATCCGGTTCCACTCTGCCAGCAGAGGAAAAATCGGAGAATTCGTCGGAATTGGAAGTTGGTTTCGTCATCACTTAGATCGTAGCAACCCATATTGACGAAACGGGGGTCGGTTAAATAAGGGGACGACTGGGGGGTTATTTTCTCCTATTTTCGGGCCTAAAAGCCGCCGAAACCGACGCTGTTGCGGATTTCTCGTAGTCGCGACGACACTAAGATTCGCGAAATCGACTGACCGGGATAGGGGCGGCTTGGCGGGCTGATTTGTCCCAATCTGCGGCTGCTGCGAGCTTGCCGCTTACGGCTTGCGGGACCGCCCGGCCCGAAATGGGCCGGTTCTTTCGCCGCGTTATCTACTGGGTGAAACCTCCAGAAACCATGATCTCACCACCCAACGACAACGATGACCGATTTTCGCTCCTCCGCTTCTGCCGCGAGCACCCATTCGCCGCCTTCCTGACGCTTTTTTTTATCATGATGGCCGGCATGTGCATTGGCGCCGTTCATCAAACCGGCGGCGACCGCGAACTGCTCGGCTCCTGGTCCAATCTGGCCTGGTAGCCCGCCCCGACCTCAACCCCCAATCCAACCCACCATGCATAGGCACCCTGATAATCCCTTTCGCACCCTTATTACCGTCGGCCTTCTCTTTCTCGCCGGCTACTCCCTCGAAATCGCCGCCGATGTATGGGTGGTCAACCACCCGGCGCCAAATGACCCTTTCGCCCACTATATGCCCGTTCCGGTAACCCATATCCGGCACTACGTGCTGCCGTGGGGAGGATTCGCCTTGGCGGCCTTCCTTCTCGTCCGCCGGGCCATGCCGGCCGGGCGGGATGCGATTTGGACAATCGAGGTTGGAGGCACAATCGGGGAAGCATTTGGGCCCGCTGTGCGGGCCTTCGTGTGGACCGTCGCCGCTATCGCCATCTTTCAGACGGCGGCTTGGCTGCAATGCCGGCTATTCGGCTTTTTCCTGCCGCCGTAAGCCGGGCTGGCATTGGCTAGTCCGAATGGGTCAGGTGACGGAGGATGGCGGCGCGGTTCGATGGATAGAGGTGGTCAATCTCCGTGCGAAGGGCGCGAGCCAGGACAAAGACCTCGGCGTCGGAGACGCAACGCACCTGGGATTCGATCTTGGCGACCGTGCTTCGAGACAGCCTCCAGCCGAGCACGCCGCAACGGGCCGCAAACTCGTCCTGAGTGATATTTGCGGCGGTCCGCAGACGGTGCACCTGCGGGCCAATTGCATTGCGAGTTTTCATGCTCCGGTTTCGGAGCTTGACGGTATCCGCAACCCACCGCAGAAATGCTCCGATATCGGAGCATTCTTCTATTCCTTAACATTCCCATAGGCCGCGACTTCCCACGGCCCAGCGGGGGCGTCAGCGAAGCAGTTCCCCAACTGAAACCTTCAAAGCATCCGCCAATGCCTTCAATTCGTAGTCGAGGACATAGCGGTTATGGTTTTCGATCCTGCCGATGGCCGAGCGGTCGAGTGCGATTCCCCGAGCGGCAAGCCGGCCGGCCAAGTCTTCAAGCGTTATCTCCGGCTTGCGCCTTAAACGTATTTCCCGAATCCGCCGTCCGACCACATTGCGCCCAACGACTTGTGCGGTCTTTTTCATGGGCGGTGGGTGGACTTCACCCATTGACACTAGCGGAATATAAGCCCATCCGTGGGTGGACTTCACCCATGTGAAAACACGTCGACACCTTGACCGAGCCATCCGTCCCATTCCGCTGCCGCTGACTACGGCCTACGCCGGGACGGAATTAGCCTACCGCTTCCTTCCGGCGAAGCTCAATACCTCTTAGGATTAGGCCGACCGCGCCGAAACCGGCGCTCGCCTTGGCTGACTATCGCCGTGCGACAGCCCCAGCAAACCGGCGGCGAAGGCCTTTTTAAGAGCAGCGACCGATCCCTTTTTGCCTTGAACCATCGTGAATGAAGTCCCTGGCACAATCAAAGCCCAGCGCACTATGCTGATAGTTGACGACCAACAGTCCGTGCGCACGACGCTTGATTACCTCTTGGGGCTCGACGGTTATCGGGTGTTGACCGCCGAGTCCGGTGCCGCCGCGATTGCCCTCGCGGAAAAGGAGCCGATTGACGGCGCCATGATCGACATTCACATGCCGTTCATGGATGGTTTTGCCACTTGTGAGCGGTTGCAAGGCGTGGCAAAGACACTCGGGCGCCCACTGCGAATCTGGTTCATGAGCGGGGCGCTGTCGGGAGCGCTTAGGCGCCGGAGCGTCGAGCTTGGCGCATTGGGCTTCTTCTCGAAGCCATTCGATCCCTCCATGCTTTCTAATCAGCTCAAAGATGGCTTTTCGCCCGCGGCACCATTGGCCCCTGTTACGAAGCCCTCGGATGGGGAGGCGGACGTGGACTCTCAGCCATGACAGGCCATCGCACAGGACGGTCGCAGCCTTCCCATATCGAAGGCAGGAAGGCTTTGCGGGTGCTGTGTGTGGACGATGATGAGCCCATTGCGTTGCTCTTGCAACGCGTGTTGGAAAACGCAGGACATCACGCCGAGCGCGCCGGGAACGGGCGGGCAGCATTAGAGCGCATTGTGGCGGATTTGGAATTCTTCGACGTTATCGTAACCGACCACGACATGCCTGGGCTTCGCGGCCTACAGCTCGTTGAGAAACTTCGGGAGATTAAATTTCCCGGAAGGATCATTGTTCATAGCTCCGCCTTGCGCAAAGAGGATCTCGACGCCTATCGGGCTTTCGCGGTGGACCACATTCTCACGAAACCCACGCAATTGGCCGAGTTTCTTGAGGCGGTTTTCGAGAAGGGAGCTACCCCATGACAGACGAAAAGCTTCTAGAATTGGCGCTGAGCGGCGGCGAGACGGAATGGGAGGAACTGCATAAGCTCTGCCTAGATCGCGGCACCGCCGAACGGTTGGGAAAAGCCCTTGAACGCAGCGGAAAGGAATCCTTCGATATCGCCTCAGCGTGGGCCGGTGTGGTGGAGGAATTACACCCGGGCTTAAAGGTGAATCTCCAGCCGCCCGGACCGCCGCCGCCAACGAAAGCAACGCCGCGAGAGAAGCGGGCTCTAAGGATTCTCTGTGCAGAAGATCACGAGCAAATCTGTGAGCTTCTGAAAAAGGTCCTCTCGGATGCGGGCCATCACGTTGAGTGCGTCTTCGACGGTCAGGCTGCATGGGAGCGGCTTTCCGCCGATCCATTGGGCTTCGAGGTTCTGATCACCGATTATCAGATGCCATGCTTGAACGGCCTGGATTTGGTACGAAAGGTTAGAGGCACCGCCTTTGCCGGACGGATCGTCGTCGAGAGCGGCAATCTGACGCCGGAGATCGAGGCGGCATTCCATGCGCTGAAGGTTGATCGGATTGTTCGGAAGACATTCCGGCCGGAATTCATAACCGAATTGATCGCTGAATTGGTATGATCCGCGATCTTGGCCTGAGACACACGCAGACGCGACAGCCACCTTGACCAAAAGGAAAACCGAACTTGAATTCCATCCTCAGATAATCGTTCAGTGTCATCGACTGACGTGAACGAGACCCAATCTGCCAACACAATTTGCAATGACGAAGGATAATAAACCGCCCTCCCTGCAAGCTTCAGATGTCTGGAAGCCTGCGGACCTGACCTTCGCCGCCGCGGAATTGAGCCGGGAATTCTTGAAAGCGACGCCTGCCCAAGTGGCCGCGGCCGTGGATTCAGCAGCCGCGCACATTCCCGCCAGAGAAGGTCGCGTGAAGCTGCTCCAAACCGCTCGACGTTTTCTAAGGACGCTTTAGCGCGAGAGGGAGCTGGAACCAACAAGCCCGCCAACCGTGCGCTGCGATGAAACAGAAAATCAAATGCGCCAAGTGTGGAAAACTGCTGGCTGAAATTATCAAAAAGGGCGGCGCTAAAAAGCAGATGATTTCCTATGCAGTCAGCGTTGAATTCAATTTTGGGAATGGAAAAGATTTGGCTTGGGCTGTCTGTAGTTGCGGCCATAAAAATCCTTTCGACCCGACGATCCCAATGGTGCACGACCGATCCTGAGCATCGGAGCGCCCAAATCTGGCCTGCGCTCATTCCTTGGAATACGGTAGAGCACAGAAGTCCGAGGTGCAGGACACTTTCGGCAGCCATCGTTTGCGCGTTCATTTCGGATCTGATCAAAGTGCCTGTCTTTAGGCGGTTGCAGATCGGCTGATGGCAATGATCGTCAGAAGTGCTGGAAATCCGGCAGCGGATTTCTCGGACGGGTTACGGGTATAACCCCATATCGGATGGAGACACGATTGGCGTATGATTCGTCTGTGAAGAAGAGACCTTCGGGTAAAGCATTTCGGACACCCGGATCGGGCGGAGCTAAAAAGCTCCACGCGCTCAAAAAATGCTTACGTGAATTGCAGTCTCTCTACACCGAAGCCGCCACCATCCTCGATGACCTATTGCGCACACCGCCTGCTGAAATCATCCGCGAGTTGTGTGCTCGTTTTCGCATCATCCAGGAGTATTTCGCGATGCGGTACGAGGAGGCTCGTGCATATGCCGTTTCCGCCCTTGGGCGTGTCGAAGCGGCTATATCCTTCCCCTGAGAATTTGGGGTAGCGTATCAGCTTGAATCTGAGATTGCGCACAGGCCGTGACGGGTAGATTCCGGGGCATGGACAAGGCAGAGCGGGCAATCCTGCTCCGTAAGCGTCTTAGGGCGCGTGCATTATCCTGACGGCATTGCCGATCACTTCGGCGGGGCGCTTCCGGCCTTGGGCGGCTTTCTCATTTTCAAAAGAATAATCAGGCCAGCAAAAAAGCCGACGCCCGCGCCAATAAAAGCCCCCTTGGACAAATGATTGGTGAGTGCTCCAATGGCTAAACCGATCGAAAAGCAAACAGGCACAATTACAACGGGGAGAAACTTTGGGATCATGCTAGGGATGTTTAGCGAGCCGCGTCAGTTCCTCCGCAATGCCTTCCGGCGAGAGCACGAAATCGACCCACCCCGCCCTGATGGCGTTGCATGCCATCGAGGTATGTTCGGCCGATTCATCCTGCGCGAAGGTGATCCCGCCCCCCGCCTTGATTGCTTTTAAGCCCAGCGTGCCATCGGTCGCCAGACCGGAAAGAAGCACCCCGACGGCCCGCCCGCGTTGGTCCCGCGCGAGCGATTCCAAAAAAGGATCGATGGTGCGGGATGAAGTGCGCGACTTCAGTTTCAGCACACCATGCGCCACCCGCAGGCTGGTGTTGGGTGGAATGACGTAAACATGATCGGCGTCCACCCGCAGATTGTTTGTCACCTCGCACACCGGCATTGCCGTGGCCCGCGATAGAATCTGCGTGAGGGCACTCTTATAATTGGGATTGAGATGCTGCACGAGCACGAACCCCAAACCCGTTGTGGTCGGCAATCGCTTCAGCAACCTCGTGAAGGCCTCCAGTCCACCGGCGGATGCACCGACTCCAACGACACGCGGCCTGGATCGGTCGCGCTCGGAAGGGAGATCGGGGTCCGAAGCAGCCGTGGCCTTCAGGGAGCTCGACGACTTCTTGTGATTTGATGTCATGTAATTGAGTGTGCGAGAGGGGACCCAACCAGGTCCGCGAATCATCGACAGTATATTTCTTGAGCGCGACTATTATGGGTCAGATTTTGGGCGTTTCCCGCGTTTCATGCACCTCCACCGGGCGCCCGAAGGCGCGCCTCAGGATGGGCTCGCGGTCACTTCGCAATAGTCATAAATGCCCCGGTGCAGGCGTTGGATCGCCGCCTTCACGTCGAGCAAGCCATTCTCCTCGGTCGCGAGCAGCGAGAAGGCCGTAGCCGCGACCGCCAATGGGAACTGAGCCGCCGATTTGGCAATTTTGATTATCGGCGTTGAAAAGGTTGCCAGAAGGTTGCCAAAAATAATGTTTTTCACTTCACTTCGTTGAACACGTCTGCATTTATCTGCGCGTTCTAAAACATTAACCGTCAACTAAGCCCGCGAATACTCGCGACTTAGCTTCCACGTATGGGGCCGATTCAAATCCAGCCCCTGCACCCAATTTGA
>Ga0181517_10000055_pt1 | contig 146026 bp, 116 predicted proteins | sample PEATcosm2014_Bin_31_FD_119748 | JGI IMG/M metagenome (GOLD analysis project Ga0181517, IMG submission 119748) | Peatland microbial communities from MTU Mesocosm Facility, Houghton, MI, USA - PEATcosm2014_Bin01_30_metaG | ecosystem: Environmental > Terrestrial > Soil > Wetlands > Peat | place...
ACCAACATTCAATGAACAGGGGCTCAACTCGACAATCGGTTCTGTGTGCCGTGTCCGCCAGTCCGGAATGCCTAATGAACCGCGGAGAGCTCCACCGTCTTAGGACGGGTTCACCGGCGCATCGTCCACGGCCCAGTGGGCCGGATTCTACTTTTCCCGTAATCAATCGCCTCGTCGATTCGCTCGCCTCTTGATTTGCCGCCCCTGCCAACTTCGCTAGCCCCGCTGTCTTATCCTGTTCTGAAGTGCATCCAGTCCTCTTTCACATCGGCGCTATCGTCATCCCGTCCTATGGCGCGGTAACCGCGTTGGGCGTGCTGCTGGCGCTCGGGCTTGCGCAACGCACGGCGCGCGTGGCCGGCGTGGACGCGGGTAAGGTGTGGAATCTCTGCATTCTCAGCCTGTTTGCGGCGCTGGCCGCGGCGCGACTGCTGCTCGTCATCGTGAACTGGAGCGCCCTGCGCCTGCATCCCGCGTGGCTGCTGGGACTGGCGATGGTGCATCATCCGCTGCTGGCCGCGACAGGCTCGCTGGCGGGCGCGGGATGCGCGCTCTGGTATGCGCGGCGCAGCAAACTGCCGCTCCGCACCACCGCCGACGCGCTCGTCGCTCCACTGGCGTTGGGCCTCTCTTTTGAGCAACTGGGCGCGCTGGCTTCGGGATCGGGTTTCGGTGTCGCAGCAGGGTCAGGCGTACCCTGGACTGTCACCTACACCCATCCGCTCGCCACTATCTGGAGCGGCGCGCCCCTCGGGGTTCCGCTGCATCCGGTGCAAGCCTATGCCGCCCTCGCGTTTCTCTCCCTCGCCTTGCTGCTGCTGGTGGGTCTGCCCGCCGCGCGCCGCAAAGGCGACGTGGCCGGCCTGGGCCTGATGGGCTTGGGGGTCGCGATCTTCATCACCGAGCTCTGGCGCGATCCCGAGGGCCGCGGCTCGCTGCTGCATGGCGCGCTCGATGGACCGCAGATTGCCGCCATCCTGCTGGTCGTGGCCGGGGCCCTCGTGCTGCGAGAGCGCAAAGCCGCGCACCCATCCGCAGAGGAAGTCACGCCCGCCACCGCGCATGGAGGCCCAGCATGAGCGCCGCGTGCACGATCGACGTACCGGTGGAAGCAACCGGCCAGCGCCTCGATCACTTTCTGGCTGCACAACTCGAGGGCGTGAGCCGCTCGCGCGTGCAACTGCTCATCGACCAGGGCGACGTGCTGGTGGACGGCCGGCCGCACAAGGCTTCATTGAAGCTGCGCGGCGGCGAAAGCATTGCCATCACTGGCGAGCCGCATCCCGCGCCGCTCAAGGCTGTGGCAGAGGCGATTCCGCTGGATGTGGTGTACGAAGATGCCGACTTGGCCGTCGTGAACAAGCTCGCCGGCATGATGGTGCATGCGGGATCGGGCGCGACGGACGACGCACGCAGCCGCGGAACGCTTGTGAATGCGCTGCTGCATCGCTTCAAGGCTCTTTCCTCCACCGGCGGCGAATTGAGGCCGGGCATTGTGCACCGGCTCGACAAGGACACCAGTGGACTGATCGTGGTGGCCAAAAACGATCGCGCCCACGCAGCCCTGGGCGAAATGTTTGCCGGGCGGCGCGTGGAAAAAACCTACCTGGCGCTGGTGCAAGGGGCCGTGGAGCGGGAGAAAGGCACCATCAGCGCCGCGGTGAGCCGCGATCGGGTGCGGCGCACGCGCATGACCACGCGACCCAGTGAAGCCGCGCGCACGGCCATCTCGCACTACCAGGTGCTCCGGCGACTGGAGACGCGCTTCGGCAAATTCACGCTGGTCAGCGTGCGCATTGAAACCGGCCGGACCCACCAGATCCGCGTGCACATGGCGTCGACCGGGCATCCTGTAGTGGGCGACACGCTCTATGGCGGCGCGGCGCAGTTGCGCGACCAGTTGGCTCTGCAGGCTGCGCCTTCGCGCGCTGCGCGGCGCAAATCCCGGACCCACGACGACAGGCCTCCGTCGCAGGAACAGAAGTCCGAGCCGGAATCCCTCCGCCTCGGCCGCAACTTCCTGCACTCGGCCAGCCTCAAACTCACGCATCCGCTCACCGGCAAGCAACTCCAGCTCGAGGCGCCGCTGCCCCCGGAATTGAAGGCCTTCCTCGACCGCCTGGAATCCGCTTGAACGCGAAAACCCGCCAAAACGCACGCATTGACGGAGTGAGAACCCGCCCGGAGCCAACGCTCCCACGGGCAAGTGCGGGATTGCTAAAATAGAGAAGTCATGACCCAGCAACATTTCACCCCAACGGCAGGGCTTCGCCAGCGGGGCTCTCGCATTTTCCTGATCGCGCTTGCGGCACTGTTTGTTGCCGCGGCTTCCGTCGCCAGCCTTTCCGCGCAAACCCCCAGCGGACAACCCGCTCCCCGGGCAGTCGCGCCACCCGCGCCAGCGCAGCCGGACCAGAATGGCGCGCCCGCCGATGTGGGCACGCCAACCATCCGCACCGCCGTAAACGAGGTGAGCCTGATCTTTACGGTGACCGACCGGCATGGCCACTACATTCCCAACCTGAACCAGAGTGACTTTGCGCTTCTCGACGACCAGAAGGCGCCGGCCAGGGTCAACTCGTTCCATCAGCAGATCAATCTGCCGCTGCGCGTGGGCATCCTCATCGACACCAGCAGCTCCATCCGTTCCCGTTTCCAGTTTGAGCAGCAATCGGCCACCGAATTCCTGCTGCAGGTGCTGCGGGCCAAGAACGACCGCGCCTTCGTCATGGGATTCGACGTGACACCCACGGTAACCACGGACTGGACCAACGACCAGGACGCTCTGGAGACAGGCGTCAACAAGCTGCGCCCCGAAGGCGGCACCGCGCTCTTCGATGCCCTTTATGTCGCCTGCCGCGACAAGCTGCTGACCGAACGCGGCCCCGAGCCGGTGCGCAAGGCCATCATCCTGGTCTCGGACGGCGAGGACAATCAGAGCCGCGTGTATATGCCCGAAGCCATCAAGGAGTGCGAGCGCGCCGAGACCATCATCTACGCCATCAGCACCAACTGGACGCCCAGCCGCGGCGAAGGCGACAAGGTGATGCAGGAGCTGGCCGAACAGACCGGGGGCGAGGTTTTCTTTCCTCCCTCGGTGGAAGACATGGCAACGAGCTTCAAGGATATCGAGGAGGCGCTGCGCAGCCAGTATGCGCTCGTCTACACTCCCGCGGACTTCAAGTCCGACGGCGCATTCCGAACTATTTATTTATATTGCTACGATCGCAACTATCAAGTGCGCGCCAAGAAGGGCTACTTTGCGCCGCGCCCCTGAGGCAGACGCAGCCAATATGCGGCGCAAGTCAAGATGAGAGCGCGGTGAAAACCGCGCTCTTTCTGTTGATCTACAATTTCACCCTCCTATGATCTCTGCCGCGTGTCCCAATTCAGAACGATTTCCCGCTCACTTGTTCTGATCTGAACCACCTCTGAATTCGTCGATGGACAAACTCATCCATTTGCACTTCCGCACGATGAAATAAAAGTGGAGCTTCTCCGGAGGGCCGAGGTGCCTTCCGGCGCGTCCGGGAAAACTTGCACGTGCGCTCGTAAGGGGAGGGAGATGAATACGGTGGGCATCGGCGGTGCGCTAGGAAGCCTTAGCGGAGCGAGGGATTTGCGATGATCCGGCAAGCCATCTCGTGCGATATTTGCGCCGCGGAGAAGCGGCAGACCAACCATTGGTTTGTCGCCTACGAACAAGGTGGAGAATTGCGCGTGAGCGGATGGACCTCGCGCCATCGCCTGCGGCCGGACTCAAAGCACCTCTGCGGACAAACCTGCCTGCACAAGCTGGTGGATGAGTACATGGCTAAATGCATCGCCAGGCGCGCGCAACGCAATGATGAGGCCGCCGAAGTCGAAGCCGAGCCAACCATACTGGCGGACACCAGCCTGACGACTGCGGCAATGACACACGCTGCACTTGCGGCAGATGCCGCCGCGTCGTCGGCAGAAGTAGAATCGTCGGCGCGCCTGATCACGCCGCCCGTTTCCGTCCCGCCCAGGCCCGCCTATCGCCCCCAGCCCGAAATCGTGACCATGCCCTCGCGGCAGCCGCCTCACGAGTTTCCACCGCTCCCTGCCGATACATTGCGCTACGCCTCGCGCCGCTGGCACGCCGAAGCCTGGGAGCGGGAACGGGAACGCGAACTGCACGCGATCGAAAATCATCCGGACATTGCGGCACGCCGTCGCACCAGTGCGTGAAACGAATCATCGAAGGAAACATGGATGTGGTTTGATCTGATTCTGATATTCGTCGCCCTCACTCCTCTCGTGTTCACGAGGCCGGCCGCGTGCGTGTCCAGCCACCGGCGGTAGTTGCCGGCTGTGAACTGAGGGACGCAGGCATCTTCTAACGCGACGGCGTCTGCCCTGCGAGCAGCACCAGCAGTCCCGCTTCGTCGATCACGGGGACGCCAAGTTCGCGCGCCTTGTCGAGCTTCGAGCCCGCCTCTTCTCCGGCCACCACGTAACTGGTCTTCTTGCTCACCGAGCCCGCCGTCTTGCCGCCGGCAGACTCGATCTTCTGCTTGGCCTCGTCGCGCGTCAGGGTGGGTAGTGTGCCTGTCAAAACAAATGTCAGACCCTCAAGCTGCGAAGTCCGCTGCCGCTTCTCCGCTGTCATATCGACACCGGCACGCTTCAGGCTTTCCACGAGCCTGCGATTGGCCGATTGCGCAAAGAATTCCTGAATCGCCTGCGAGATGCGCGGGCCGACCTCTTCCACGCGCTCCAGTTCCTCGGCCGTTGCGGCCATCAGCGCGTCCATGGAGCCGAACTCCTGCGCCAGCAACTCGGCGGTACGTTCGCCGACAAAACGGATACCGAGGCCCATGAGCACACGCGCCAGCCCCGCGCGCTTCGAATCCTCAATCTCCATAAGCAGCGTATGGGAAGCTTTGGGGCCAAGCAGCCCCTCGATCTTCGCTTCGTCGAGACCCGTGGCCTTATTCTTGCGAGTTACCTGCTTCTCCAGCGAGAGTAGATCTTTCTCGTCAAGCCGGTAGAGATCCGCGACGCTCTTGACCAACCGCTTTTCCGTCAACTGCTCCACGACCGCATCGCCCAGTCCCTCAATGTTCATCACCTCGCGGCGGCCGAAATGCAGCAGCGTTTCACGCAGCTTCGCCGGACAATCGGCATTCACGCAGCGGTAGTCGACCTCGCCTTCTTCGCGAACCACTTTGCTGCCGCACTCGGGACAGGCGGACGGAAACTCGAAGAGCCGTTTCCCGCGCGGGTGATCGGCATCTTCAATCACCTCGACAACTTTGGGAATCACGTCGCCCCCGCGCTCGACTTTTACGTAGTCCCCAATCCTCAGTCCGAGACCAAAAATAAAATCGGCATTGTGCAGCGTGGCGCGGCTCACCGTGGTGCCACCGATGAAGACCGGCGCGAGTTCCGCCACCGGAGTGAGCTTCCCGGTGCGGCCTACCTGCACAGTAATGTCGTTCACCTGCGTGATACCCGCCTTGGCCGTGAACTTGTAGGCGATGGCCCAGCGCGGCGCGCGGCCTGTGTAGCCTAGGCGTTGCTGCGTGGCGTGCGCGTCGACCTTCAGCACCACGCCATCGATCTCGTAGCCGAGTGTCGCGCGGTGGCTTTCGACGTTATCGATGAACTTCATCATCTCTTCGACAGTGCTCACGAGCCGGCGATGCGGATTCACGCGAAAACCCAGCGCCGAGAGGGTTTCCAGCGTTGCCGTCTGCCCGGCGGCGAAATATTCGCCGTTAACAAGCAGGAAATATGCAAAGAAAACCAGCCGCCGGTTGGCGACGACGGAAGGCTCAAGCGTGCGCAGCGTTCCCGCGGCTGAGTTGCGTGGATTGACGAAGGCCGGCAGCCCTTCGCGCTCGCGCTCCTCATTCAAGCGCTGAAAGGCCGCCTCCGGCATCACCACTTCGCCGCGCACCTCGAGTGCTTGCGGCACCCCAGCCTTTTGGAGTTGCTCCTTGGTAATGCGGAGCGGCACACTGCGAATGGTGCGGATGTTTGAAGTGACGTCTTCGCCGGTCTGGCCGTCGCCGCGCGTCAGACCCGTGGAGAGCAGAGCCTCGCCGTCCGGCCCAGGCTGGTAATTGAGCGCCACGCTCAGTCCGTCGAGTTTGAGCTCGGCCGTGTATTCGACGGGCAGCGCGCCGGCCAGCTCGTGCACGCGGCGGTCCCAGTCGGCCAGTTCTTCGGCGTTATACGCATTGTCGAGCGAGAGCATGGGCCGCGAGTGCTGCGCCTTCTTGAAGCCCTCCGCTGGCTTGCCGCCCACGCGTTGTGTCGGCGAATCGGGAGTAATCAGCTCGGGATGCGCGGCCTCGAGCCGTTTCAGCTCGTTCATCAGCGCGTCGTACTCTGCGTCGCTGATCTCGGGCTTGTCGAGAACGTAGTAGAGATGCTCGTGACGGCGCAGTTCTTCGCGCAGCTTTTCGATTTTGCGCTTGGGGGCCGGCTCGCTCATAGCTAAGAATTATAGTGAGGCGCAAGAGCTGGGGTGCCCCATCGATGCCGCGCCTTTGTTTTTCGCGGCAAGGGTGGGATAGCACGAACCAGGATTCTTGCTCTCCCCGGCTAATCCGCGCCTTCCTGCTTCAGCCCGCGGTCTCTCAGCATGGGCTCGATGCTCGGCTCCCCGCCCAGCCAGGTATCGTACATCTTCTGCAAGTCCTCGGTGTTGCCGCGCGAAAGCACCATCTGCCGAAAACGGTCGCCGTTGGCGCGCGTCATGCCGCCGTGATCCAGGAACCACTGGAATGCGTCGTCATCGAGCATCTCGCTCCACGAATACGCGTAGTAGCCGGCCGCGTAGCCATTGGCCCAGATGTGCAGGAAGTAGCTGGAACGGTAGCGCGGGGGCACATAGCTCAAGTCAAGATGTGTGCGCTGGAGCGCTTCGGCCTCGAACTTGTCAGGGTCCTGGAGAGGCGCGCTCGCGGGCAGAGCGTGCCACTCGAGATCGAGCTCGGACGCGGCAAGAATCTCCGTGAACAAATAGCCCTCGTTAAAGGTCTTCGACTTGACGATTTTTGCGGCCAGCTCGGCGGGCATGGGCGCACCGGTCTTGTAGTGGCGCGCGTAGTGCTTGAAGACCGCCGGATAGCTGGCCCAGTGTTCGTTGAACTGCGAGGGAAATTCGACAAAGTCGCGCGCCACCTGCGTGTTCAACGGGCCGGGGTACAAGCCCGACAGGCTGGGATACACGGCGTTCGCGAACATGCCGTGCAACCCGTGCCCGAACTCGTGAAACATGGTGGTCACATCGTCAAAGCTGAGCAGCGCGGGCTGGCCCGGCGCGGGCCTTTCGAAGTTCGCCACGTTGTAGACCACCGGCAACTGGCCCAGCAGTTTCGACTCGCCGACGAGCGAGTCCATCCACGCTCCGCCATTCTTGTTGTCGCGCTTGAAGTAATCGCAGTACCAAAGAGCCAGCGGCTTCGCGTCCGCGTCGAAGACCTCAAAGACGCGCACGTCCTGCTGGTACACAGGAATATCCTTGCGCTCCTTGAAGGTGAGGCCGTAGAGTTCGTGCGCGGCGTAGAAAACGCCGTTCTCGAGCACGTTGTTCAGCTCGAAATAGGGCTTGATTTCAGACTGATTCAGGTCGTATTTCGCCTTGCGTACCTGCTCGGAGTAGAACTCCCAATCCCACGGCTCGACCTTGAAGCCGCCGTGCTGCGCATCAATGAGCGCCTGAATGTCTTTGGCTTCTCCCGCAGCTCTGGCCGTCGAGGCCGGCACCAGTGCATCGAGAAAATGTTTCGCCGCCTCGGGCGTTTTGGCCATCTGGTCGGTCAAGTTCCATGCCGCGTAGTTTGGGAAACCGAGAAGCGCGGCCTTTTCGGCGCGCAATTGCGCCAGGCGGGCAATCGTGGCCCGCGTGTCGTTCGCGTCGCCGCGCTCGGCACGGTTCCAGGAGTTCATAAAGATCGCTTTGCGCGTCGCGCGGTCGGTCAGAATCGCGAGAACGGGCTGCTGTGTTGTGTTCTGCAGCGGAATCCGCCAGCCGTGCGCCTGTGCGTTCTGCTTGGCGGAGGCGATTTGCGCCTCGCTCAGCCCCGCCAGCGTCTTTTCGTCTGTGGTGGAAAACGCGCCCGCCTTGGCAGCCGCCAGCAGTTGGTTTTCAAACGTGTTTTCGAGCGTCGACTCTTCTTCGTTGAGCTTTTTCAACCTGGCTTTGTCGCCGTCGGAGAGGTTGGCGCCGGCCTTCACAAACTGCTGATAGTCGTACTCCACCAGGCGCAGCGATTCGGGATCGAGTGATAGCGATGCACGCTGATCGTAGATTGCCTTCATGCGCGCAAAAAGCTTCGCGTTGAGATAAATCGCGTCCTGATGCGCGGCCAGGCGCGGGGCCTCGTACGCCTGCACCTTCTGCAACGCTTCGTTGGTGTTCGCGCCGCTCACGCAGTTGAACACCGCCCAAACCCGCGTGAGCAACTGGCCGCTGCGATCCAGGGCGGCCACGGTGTTTTCAAACGTGGGTGGCGCGGGATTGTTGGCAATCGCCTCCACCTCGTTGGTCTGCATCGCCATGCCAGCATCAATGGCCGGCTGGTAGTCGCTGTCCTTGATTTTGTCGAAGGCCGGCGCCTGAAACGGCAGAGTGCTCGGCGCGTAAAAAGGGTTGTTCGGTCCGTAAACGGCGGTCGGCGTCCCTGTTTGCGCCGAAGCGGATGCAGCCCCCAGGGCTACAGAAATTCCGGTCGTCAAAATGCCCCTTGTCACCCAACTAGTATGAAGCTTCATCATGGCGCGATGGCCCCTCTCGGTAACGCCTAATTTTCTATTCTCGATTGCAGGCGGGTCTCGAATGCAGGCGATACCGTGGTCGCGATGGAACCCGTCCCGTAGCACATCGTGCTCCGGAGCGGCGGCTTTGCGCAGTAACAGACGGCACCGAAGACCCCCTACAATAGCAACATCCGGCCCGCGGCCTCAGAAACCGCGGCTGGTGGTTGGATGCAAACCGAGGGAATTGAGAAAAATGACGCAACCTGCAACTGCTCCTGAAGCTCGCACGCAAGCCGAGAATCTGGATATGCTCGCCGCCGTGGCCGTAGACGTAGGGCTGGGCCTCAAGCCGGGCCAGGAATTGGTGATGACCGCGTCGCTCGACTCCGTGCCTCTGGCGCGCCGCATTACAGAGCACGCGTATCGCGCCGGCGCCTCGCTCGTTACCGCGCTCTTGACCGATGAGGAATCCGCCCTGCTGCGCTACCGGCACGCGTCCGATGCCAGCTTCGATCACGCGGCCAAGTGGCTCTACGACGGTATGGCCGCCGCGTTCAAGAGCGGCGCGGCGCGCCTGGCCATTGCCGGAGCCAATCCTGCGCTGCTTTCGAACGAGGATCCCGGCAAAGTGGGCCGCGCCAATCGCGCTGTCTCGCAAGCCTACCGCCCCGCACTCGAGCTCATCACGCGCCACGAAATCAATTGGACCATCGTTCCCAGCGCCACGCCTCCCTGGGCCGCGGCCGTGTTTCCAAACGACACCCCGGAAGAGGCTCTACGCAAGCTGTGGGATGCCATTTTCTCGACCACGCGCATCAACACCGTGGATCCCGTAAGCGCGTGGCGGGCGCACGACGCCGAATTGCAAAAGCGCGCGGCCTTGATGAACGCCAAGCGCTACTTCGCCCTTCAGTATCGCGGCCCCGGCACCGATTTCCGCCTCGGCCTTGCCGACGATCATGAATGGCTGGGCGGAGGCACCACCGCCGGCAACGGCGTCTACTGCATCGCCAATATGCCCACGGAGGAGATCTTCAGCGCCCCACACAAGAACCGCGCCGACGGCACCGTAACCGCGACCAAGCCGCTCTCCCACCAGGGCACCATGATTGAAGGCATCCAGGTTCGCTTTGAGAAAGGGCGCATTGTGGAGGTTCACGCCACGCGCGGCCAGGAAGTGCTGGAAAAACTCATCGACACCGACGAGGGCGCGCGGCGCCTGGGTGAAGTGGCGCTGGTTCCTCACTCCTCGCCCATCGCGCAAAGCGGAGTGATCTTTATGAACACGCTCTTTGATGAGAACGCGGCATCGCACATTGCGCTCGGCCAGTCGTATTCGTCGTGCCTGCGCGACGGCGACAAGCTAACTCCTGAACAACTCGCCGCCAAAGGTGCCAACGACAGTTTGATCCACGTGGACTGGATGATCGGGTCCGCGGAACTGGACATCGACGGCATTTCCGCATCCGGAGCTGCCGAGCCGCTGATGCGCGGGGGCGAGTGGGCGACCGCAGTCTAAAACTTGAAATCGGATCGTACGACGCATGGAACCTGTCACGCATTTTCTTACCGGCGCTTGCATTGGCCGCGCCGGATTCAATCGCAAGACGGCGTATGCCACGCTGGCCGCGGTCCTGGCCGCGGAGGCCGCCGATCTGGACGTGTTCTGGGGCCTCGCGGGGCCCGTAGAGGGCCTGAAGCACCATCGCGGCATCACGCACACCTTCTGGGCAGTTCCTGTGGTGGCAGGCGTCGTAGTCGGCGCGATATGGATTGCCGACCGCCTGCGCCGCGCACGAAACGTGAAAGGGCACGACTTCAGTCGTGCCGATGGAAACCAGGATAACTACGGGGCTTTAGCCCCTGAGGCGAGCAATCAAAATCCTGGTTCGCCTGCCTCCATCCACCAGCCCATTCACTGGGGCTGGCTCTATCTCACCGCATGCATCGCGGCGCTCAGCCACTTGCTGCTCGACTGGACCAACAATTACGGCCTGCGGCCTTTCTTCCCGTTCAATCCGCACTGGTACGCGGGCAGCTTCATGTTTATCTACGAGCCGGTGGTGTGGGCTCTGCTTTTTCTGGCGCTGTTCATGCCGTGGGTGCTGGGACTTGCCGATCGCGAGATCGGGGCGCGAAAGCAGCGGTTTCGCGGCCGCGGCTGGGCCATCTTTGCGCTTTGCGGCTGGGTGGTGCTGGGCTGCTGGCGCTGGGCCGAACACGCCCAGGCATTGGCGATGGTGCGCAATACGCAAATTACCGTAGAGCCGGCCCTGCGCATCGCCGCCGAGCCGTATATGGTGAATCCCTTCCGCTGGCACGTGATCGTCGAGACGGCGAGCCTCTATCAGACCGCCGAGCTCGACACACGCACCGGCTCCATCGACAGCGATCCACTGCGCGACGTGCTCTACAAGCCGTCCGACACCGCCGCCGTGGAAGCCGCGAAGCGGACTGGGCTCGGGAAGGTCTATCTCGATTGGGGAACGTGGACCGTGGTGCGCGAAGTGGGTCAGGAGCCGGCACCGGGCATGGAACCACCGGATCTTCCGCCAGGCCGCGCGTGGACCACGGTTGAGTTTACTGACCTGCGCTTCAATTACTCGTTTCTGGCCACGCACGGGACCGGGGGCCGTCCGCCGCTCTCTGGCTGGGTCTACATTGTGGACGGAAACGAGGACGCCGGCGAGGTCCTGAACGGCCGAGAACAGCGGTAGCGCTTTGACTCCATGAAAAGGAACTTTCCCATGCCCCATCCTTTAGCCCGCTTTTTGGGCGAAAGGGCGGGATAGCACGAATTCCACTGGCACAAATTCATCCGGTCAGGGACCCGGATCCCGGGGCGCGCCGCCATTCCACTAGACGGTATAGACCATCCCCACTTTGCCACTGCGGAAAAATTTGTTGCTTTGGTGGAAGGGTTGCAGTTGACCGCACGGCGCGCGCACCGCAGAATGGAGGAAGCCCTTTGCTTTCGTAGTCAGGTTAATTGGGTCCGGAATCTCCGGAAGACCCTGCATCATGAGGTGGACATGGTCGCTTATTTGCTCTTGTTGGTTGCCGTTTTATCGCGCGTAATTCCTCACGCTCCGTGGTGGAACTTTACGGCAGTCACCGGCTGCCTGCTGTACTTTGGCGCCAAGCGTCCGTGGCGTGAAATGCTTGCGCCTCTGGCAGCTCTGATTACGACCGATTGCTTCTTGACGGTCTTCAAATATCCCGGCTTCAGTCTTCGCTTCGCAGATTATGCCTTCACCTGGGGCTGGTACCTGGCCGCGATGGTGCTGGGCGCGATTCTGCTGCGCAAGCACGTGACGTTGGCGCGCGGCGCCGCGGGCGCTCTGCTGGGGCCGACCTCGTTCTTCCTGGTCTCCAACTTCGGCGTCTGGTTCGGCGGCTTGAGTCTATATCCGCACACGCTTGCCGGGCTGGCGGCCTGCTATTGGGCCGGCGTGCCGTTCTATCGCAACGACCTGGTCGCGACCTCGCTCGTGCTAGCCGTAGTACTGGGCGTTCCCGCGCTGGTGCACCGGACGCATGCGGCTCGCGCGCAAGAGGCGCTGGCCGGAAAATAGCGCAATCTTCGAGAAGAGATGCTCTTGAGCGGCCTCTGGCGCCGCCGTGTCATTCGTGTCAGCTGCCTTAGTCCTCCAGCAGCTTCCCCTGGCGCTTCTTGCGCATCCACCACCACGCGAATCCCAGCAAGGCGAGCGCGCCAATAACCAACACCGCGACCCGGCCGTGGCGCGCCACAAGATCGACCGCGCCGGGGCCGAATTTGAGCACCAGCAGGGAGAGCGCCAGCCAGCGCAGCATTCTTCCCGTGAACACAGCCAGCAGGAAATTCGGCACGCGCATCTCAAATACGCCGGAAGCGAAGATAAACACCTTCCACGGCGCCGGCGGCGGCATCATGGAAGGAATCATGACGAAAAGGAACTCCTGGCGCTGGAAGCGGTCGCGCAGCTTGTCGAATTTGGCGCGGTCCACGCGTTTGAGGAGGAATAGCTCGCCTCCTGCGCGGCCCAACCCGTAGGGCAACAACCCGCCGATGGCCGAACCCGCGGCCGCAATCAGGCAGTAGATCCAGAAATGAGGCTTATCGTTCCATACGTAGAGAGCAAGAATGCCGTCCATGGGGACGGGAATGCTGGAAGAATCGAGCACCGCAACCGCGCCTACGCCCCAAATCCCCAATTTCAACAGCGCCGGCAGAATCACCAGCGTCCACTTCGCCAAAACGTACAGAAAAAACCGCTTCAAACGCTGGCCCCTTTCGCCCCATCCTGCGTCAATTCAACAAGAACCATTGTACGGGGCGCCCTCTTGAGCAAAGCTTCGCCCAAAATGAGAGAATAGACAGAAAGGACTTGAGTACGGAGCCGGCAAGAGAAATGCGTGCGTTTTGAATGGCTCCATCGCATTGAATGCCCACCAGCGAAGCGCCACCCGAAGTAGACGAGCCCAAGGGACCCGCCGAGACTAGTCCGCCAAAGGACAGCTCTGCGCAGGAAACCTCTATTACGGGTTCGATCCTGGGCCTGGACACTTTCTCCTCGCGAGACCTCGTGCCGCGGGAGGGGCCTGCTGCGGATGAGTCCGCCGATGCCGAAGACGCCTCGCCCCCGGTGCGCGGCTCGCGCTGGGTAGACTACGACACCCACGAACTGCTGGAAATGATCAGCGAGCTCGAAGACGAGCGGCGCTGGGCGCGGCTGCGTGAAGGCGCTCTGTGGGCAGTCCTGGTGCACCTTATTTTGCTCTCGGTCCTCACCTGGATTCCCAGGTACTTCTTCAAGGTGCCGAAGGTCGATGTCTTCGACGTCATGAAGGATCGCCAGGAGCAGACCTATCTCGATATGCCGCCGGATGTGCTGCGCGAAATGAACAAGCCCAAGGTCGCGCCCAAGCTGCCGCCCAACAAGCCGCTCATCGACAAGCAAACCATGGACGAGCTGAAGAAGCAGGCACAGCAGGCGCCGCCTCCGGCCGCTCAGCAGCAGACGCCGGAACAGCCCAAATCGCAGGCCACACAGCCGGTACCGAACAATCCGCAATCGCAGGCGCCCGAAGCGCCGCACCCACAGGCCGTTCCCGCCAAGCCCAACTTTGCCATGGGCTCGCAGAATCCCGCCGATCAGCTTCGCCAGGATATGCAACACGCCTTGCCCGGCCAGGGACAACAAAACTACGGAAATCCGGGATCGGGCGGACTATCCAGGCATCCCGGCGCCGGCACCGGGGGCGTCCAGATTCTTTCTGACACCCAGGGCGTCGACTTCAGCGCCTGGCTCCAGCGCTGTCTCTACATTACGAAGCGCACTTGGGACCCGCTGGTTCCCGACGAGGTGAACCCGCCCATTCTCAAGTCCGGCGTGGTCGTGGTTCACTTCAAGGTGCTGCCCAACGGCCAGGTCACCGACATGCAGCTCGATGGACGCTCCGGCGACACAGGTCTGGATCGCGCTGCATGGGGTGCCATTACAGGATCGAGTTATCCGCCGCTCCCGCACGACTTCCACGGCCCCTATCTCGAGCTCCGCATCTACTTCCTCTACAACATGGAATCCCAGTAATAAGACAATCGCTACGGCGTCTGCTACGGCAGCGCTTCGTCTTCTCCTGTTCCCAACTCCTCCGCAAGGTTTTCCGGCAGTGCACCGGGGTCGTGTGGCTTGTGCCGTCGATCCAGATAAATGCCGTCCTGTTCCAGCAGCGCCTCGTATACCGGCGTGTGCCGCCAGTGGCGTGCCAACGCAAACGCGCTCATGTTGGCGATCATGAGGGGCAGCACCAACCCATATCCGCCGGTCATCTCGAAGATGATGAGGATCGAGGTCATGGGCGCGCGCACGATCCCGGCGAACACTGCGCCCATGCCGACTACGGCGAAGGCGCCGATGGAATCGGCCGAGTGATGAAAGACCGTCACGTCGAGATAGCCGACCGCGCCGCCCAGCATGCCGCCCATGAAAAGCGCCGGCGCAAAGATGCCGCCTGAGCCCCCGCTCGAGTAGGACGTGACCGTGGCGGCCAGCTTGAGTACGCACAAAACACCCATGGCCGTAACCGGAAGTCCGCCGAGAAGCGCCAGAGTGAGAGTGGGATAGGGATTGCCGGCAATGCCGTTTAAGTGGAAGAACAGCACCGCAACCACCGCAAAGCTTCCCGTGGCTGCGCCGCCGATCGCGGGATGGATCCATCGGGGAACGCTCGAGAGCTCCTTGAACCATTTCCGCAACCACAACAGCGAATCGGTGAACGCCACGGAGACGATGGCGGCCAGCAGGCCGAGCAGCGCATACCACACCAGCGAAGAGCTTTTGGCGAGCGTGTAACTCTGCAGCCGCGGCACAAAGAACACGGGATTCGAGCCAAGAATGCTGTGCTCCACCACTCCCGCCAGCGCCGCCGCCACAATCACGCCTGAAAGCATGGTCTGGTCGAGGCTGCCGATCAACTCCTCCAGCGTGAAGGTGACGGCGGCGATGGGCGCATTGAATGCCGCGGCAATGCCCGCCGCCATGCCCACGGAAGTCATGCGCTTCTGATTCGTCGGACTCAGCCGCGCCATCCGCGCAAGAAAGCTGCTCACCCCGGCGCAGATCTGCACCGTCGGACCTTCTACGCCCAGCGATGCTCCGCTGCCCAGTTGCAGCGCGCATAGCACGAACTTCCCTGCCGCCTCCTTCATGGTGATGGCGCCGTCGCGGAAGGTGTAGGCGGTTTTCACCTGGGGAATGCCGCTGCCCGCCGCTGCCGGAACCCAGTACGTGAGTCCCAGACCAGCCACCAGCCCGCCCGCCGCCGGCGTCAGAATCATCCACCAGATCCACGCGTGCCCCGGAGCCGCGGAGGCGCGATCGATGAGGAGTGCGTACAGGTGTGCCGCGCTCACGTGGAAGGCAACCGCGGCCAGGCCGCATACGCCGCCGGCCACAATGGTGATGGCCAGCAGCCGCTGCCGCTCGTTGGGCACGCGCCGCGCCAGCCACGCAAAAAAACGCGTATTGAGGCCCTCAATGCCAACCCAGTATTTCAATAAAGGGAATCCCTCGCTCGAGAAGAAACGTGCACTTCCAGTATAGGAGCAGGGCGAGGGCAGATCCGCGCGGCAGAAAACCTTCTCGGCCGCTCGATTAAGGTTTCGGCTCCGACTCCTGCATCAGCTCGATCAAATAGTTCTCCCACACCGCAGCCACCGTGTGCGTGCCGTGGCCTCGCGTCGCGTCGGAGATCGGAATCAGCACGAAGCGCGCATGGGGTATCTTTCCCACCATTTTTTCCGCAATGCCCAGCTCCGGCGGATTGATGTAGTCGTCGGCGGAATTGATCCACATCACCGGCGCCGCGATGCGATCCAGATGTGAGCTGGGATCGTAATTCCGGCTGGCGTCGAGCTGGTAGATTGTGTCGTTGGCGTCAGTCATCGCCATGGTGCGCGCCAGATGCCGGTCGACGTATTGCTCCGCCGCCTGCCGCGTGGGCGCTTGCTTTTGCATCTGCAGCGGGCTGGAGCCCATCACGAGGATCATTTCGTTGGCCGTGCGCAGTCCTTCGACCGGCTCGCTCTTGTACTCCCCTTCCATCCATGCCGGATCCTGCTTGATGGCCTGAATCGCCATATAGCGCATCATGCGGTTGCGCCCGGCAATGGGCACCGGCAGGCACGCCAGCGGCATCAGCGCGTCCGCAAAATCGGGATACGTCTCGCCCCACACAAAGGTCTGCATGCAGCCCATCGATGTTCCCAGAATCAACCGCAGATGATCGATTTTCATCGCGTCCAGCATCATGCGCTGGCTGCGCACCATGTCGTCATAGTCATACGCCGGAAAGTGCGCATGCAGCCCGTCAGACGGTTTTGAACTTTGCCCGTGGCCGATGTCATCCGGCAGGATGAGAAAGTATTTCGTGATGTCGAGCGGCGCGCCCGGTGCAAACAGCACGTTGGAAAAGATGGGATTCAGCAGCGAGTGCGCGCTTCCGCCCGTGCCGTGAAGCAGCAGCACTGCATTGTCCACGCGGCCCGCAGCATTGCGGTGCGGCGCGCCCAGCGTGAGGTAATGCAGTCGCAGTTGGGGCAGCGTGTCGCCGGTGCCAAAGCGGAAGTTGTCGAGTTCCACCGCTCCGTCGACCGCCGGCCATGCAGGAGCTGCCGGAGTTGCCTGCGTCCCCGCGGGCGCCTTCGCCTCGGGCATGGTCATCGTCTGCGAGCCGGCCATGACCGGAAACAGCAGAAGAAAAGCGGCAAGTGCAACTTTGGAAACGCGCAAGCGCATGAGATGCTCCCGAAAAATCCGATCTGAACGTACCGGCTGTTGGTCGCGGGCCTTCCCCGCGTGTCTTACCCCTTGCTTGAAAAACTGATGCGCGAAACGCAGCTTTGGAGCTGTTCGGAATGCGAAGCCCGCCTCACAGTTCTTCATGCTTCTTGATTGAAAACAGATCGAACGGAACCAGAAACATCCTGGCGATCTCATCTGGATCGAAACCTGCTGCAATTAGGCTTCGCATCATGGTCATCTGCTGCTCTTTGTACTCCTCGCTCGGCACGAACGATTCGGTAACAAAGTCTTCCTTCGCGCCCATGCCGCGCAGAAAGGGGACCACCTTTTTTCGAGCCATGGCGGCCCTCCTTCTCAATTTATATAACTTCCGAGCGATAGGAACCCCAGCCGCCGTTTCCCTGGGTGGCAATTCCGCGTTAAAATGCAGGTGTCTGTCATGTTCAGCCGTTCCGCAACCCGAATCTCCTCAACGCCTCTGCTCCGGCGCTTTCGCCGCGGCCGTCCTGACCGTGGACGCTAGCCCTTCCCGCTGAGTAATCTAATTCCTGCAGGTTTTTGCCCGCGCGATCGTCTACGCCTGTCCTCGTCTCCGGCGCGCGCAGGCCAACTCAGTACGCGAATACCACGAACTCCGCTAGCTCCGCTAACACCGCTAGCTCCGTTGAGAGGATCTACCGATGAACAGCTTCTCGAGCACGGCCGTGCTCACCTCCGGCAACCGCTCCTACACCTTCTATCGCCTGCCGGCGCTTGCCGCCCGCGGCTTCAACCTCGCGCGCCTGCCCTTCAGCCTGAAAATTTTGCTGGAAAACCTGCTGCGCCGCGAAGACGGCAAGAACGTGACGGCCGCCGACATTGAATTCCTGGCCAACTGGGACGCGAAGGCCGAACCCAGCCGCGAGATTGCCTACATGCCCGCGCGTGTGCTCATGCAGGACTTCACCGGCGTGCCCGCGGTCGTCGATTTGGCGGCCATGCGCGATGCCATCAAGACCCTCGGCGGCGATCCCCAGCGCGTGAATCCCCTCGCGCCCGCCGAGCTCGTCATCGATCACTCCGTGCAGGTGGACGAATACGGCACGCCCATGGCCTACGAGGCCAACTCCCTGCTCGAATTCCAGCGCAACCGCGAGCGCTATGCGTTTTTGAAGTGGGGGCAGTCGGCGTTTCGAAACTTCTCCGCCGTACCGCCCGGCATGGGCATCTGCCACCAGGTAAATCTGGAATACCTGGCACGCGTAGTCTTCACCGCGCAGATCGATGGCGAAGCTGTGGCGTATCCTGACACCCTGGTCGGCACCGATTCGCACACCACCATGATCAATGGGCTCGGAGTGCTCGGCTGGGGCGTCGGCGGCATCGAGGCCGAGGCCGCCATGCTCGGCCAGCCCGTTTCCATGTTGATCCCGCAGGTAGTCGGTTACAAACTCACCGGCAAGCTGCGCGAGGGCGCCACGGCCACCGATCTCGTGCTCACCGTGACCCAATCGCTGCGAAAGCTAGGCGTCGTCGGCAAATTTGTCGAGTTCTACGGCCCCGGCATCGCGGAGCTGCCGCTCGCCGATCGCGCCACCATCGGCAACATGGCGCCGGAGTACGGCGCAACCTGCGGCATTTTCCCTGTCGACGGCGAAACCCTCCGCTACCTGCGCCTCACCGGCCGCAGCGAGCATCAAATCAATTTGGTCGAAGCCTATTACAAGGAGCAGGGGCTGTTCCACACTGCAGGCACTCCCGAGGCCGAGTACACGCAAACTCTTTCGCTCGACCTGGGCGACGTGGAGCCCAGCGTGGCCGGACCCAAGCGCCCGCAGGATCGCGTGTTGCTCAAAGACGCGGCCTCGAGCTTTGCCCAGCAACTGCCCACGCTGCTCGCGCCCACGGCCAAGCCGCTGGGCTCGCGCACTGCCGCCGCGTGGCAGCGCCCGGCGGTCACGGATGCGGCGGTCGCGGAACATGCGCCTGTACACGTGACGACCACTGTGAAAGAACGTTTCGGCGTCGATCCCGATCCCTATCTCGATCACGGCTCGGTCGTCATCGCGGCCATCACCAGTTGCACCAACACCTCGAACCCTTCGGTGATGATCGCCGCGGGATTGCTGGCAAAGAATGCCGTCGAAAAGGGCCTCACCGTTCCGCCGTGGGTGAAGACGTCGCTCGCGCCAGGCTCACGTGTGGTCACTGACTACTACCAGAAGGCCGGCCTGTTGCCTTATCTCGAAAAGCTGCGCTTCAACGTGGTCGGCTATGGCTGCACCACCTGCATCGGCAACAGCGGTCCGCTGCCCGCCGACGTTTCAAAATCAATAGACGAGCACGGCCTCGTCGCGGTCAGCGTGCTCAGCGGCAATCGCAACTTTGAGGGCCGCGTGAATGTGGACGTGCGCGCGAATTATTTGATGAGCCCACCGCTGGTTGTCGCCTACGCACTCGCGGGCAAAATCGGCCACAACTTCGACGCAACTGCGTTGGGCAACGACAAGGACGGCAAGCCCGTTTACCTGCGCGACATCTGGCCCACGCAGGCTGAAGTCGCCGCAGCGATTGAGAAAGCCGTTACGAGCGAAGGCTACCGCAGGGAGTACGCCACGGTGTCAAACGGCGACGCCAGTTGGCAGGGCCTGAGCTTCCCCACCGGCGACGTCTACCAGTGGGAGAAAGATTCGACCTACATCCGCAAAGCGCCGTATTTTGACGGCATGACCGCAAAGCCCGCTCCCGTTGAAAACATTGCCGGGGCGCGCGTGCTGGCGGTGCTGGGCGACTCCGTAACCACAGACCACATCTCGCCTGCCGGATCGATCAAGGCCAACGGACCCGCGGGAAAATATCTCGCCGATCACGGCGTGAAACCCGCCGACTTCAACAGCTACGGCTCGCGCCGCGGCAACCATGAAGTCATGGTCCGCGGCACCTTCGCCAATGTGCGCCTGCGCAACCGGCTCGCGCCGGAAACGGAAGGCGGCGTTACGCGCCTGCTGCCCGAAGGCGAACCGATGTCGATCTTCGATGCCAGCGTGAAGTACGCCGAGCGCGGCGTCCCACTCATCATCCTTGCCGGCAAGGAATACGGCTCCGGCTCCTCGCGCGACTGGGCCGCAAAGGGACCCAAGCTCCTCGGCGTGCGCGCCGTCATCGCCGAAAGCTTCGAGCGCATCCATCGCTCGAACCTCGTGGGCATGGGCATTCTGCCGCTGCAGTTCGCGCCCGGCGAGAACGTAGAGTCGCTCGGACTCACCGGCGAAGAGGTTTTTGACTTCCCCGGCCTCACTGCGCTCCTCAAGAATCGCTTAGCCAAGGGCCGCACGCTGCGCGTCAAAGCCGCCGCGAGCGACGGCAAGGTGAAAGAGTTTGATACGGTAGTGCGCATCGACACTCCGCAGGAGATCGAGTACTACGAGCACGGCGGCATTCTGCAGTACGTGTTGCGGCAGTTGACTGCGAAATAGACGGGCTCCGGTAGGCGCTCTACGAGCCCGTCTTCCGCTCGCCTTCAAGCACCTCATCGAGCAGCACGCGCAAATTGGCGGCGCGCGCATGGCCCGCGCGAGGATCGGCCGACGTGGCCTGCGACAGTTCGTCGGCAAGATTCAATGCGGCCAGCACGGCCACGCGCAGCGAGTCGGCGGTCTTTCCCTGCGCGGCCACGGCGCGCATCTTGCCGTCGACATAAGCAGCCAACTCGCGAATGTGCTCCACATTCTGCCCCGACAGATGGTAGAGCTGGTCGTAGATCTCCACCGTCACATATTCGCCCGGATTGCTGCGCGGTTCTTCGGCCATCTCTGCCTCACAGTTCCAGCGTGTCGAGCTGCTTGAGCAGCCGTTCCACGCGTTGCCGCACCTGTTCGCGCTCCGCGCGCAACGCAGTCAGCTCGCTTTGCAGTTGATCCACCATGGGCGATTGCGCCTGCACTTGCGCTTCGGCCTCCGTCACGCGAGCTTCAAGTTCCGCGCTGCGCGCCTCGGCCCCCGCGCGCGCCTGCCGCTCACGCTTCACCAGATCCACGGCGCGGCGGATGCGCTCCTCAAGTGCCGCAAAATCGTCGACACTCACGGCCAATGCCGCCGGCTCCCCGTGGGCGTGCTGCGGCTCGTCGGCGCTCGGCGATTGGCTCGCCGTTTCCACGCCTCCATCCGATTCCCAGAAAGACTCAGACATGCTTTCAACCCCCGCCGTTCAGGCCCCGTTTCGGTTTGAGTATAACCCCGGCTGCATTCGAAGTATTGCTCAGACGCGGAGCCGCGCCCCTGCCTTGCCAACCGCTTCCACCACCTGCGCCTGGAACTTCTGCAGTTCCTCTTCGCGCAGGGTGCGATCCGGCGCCTGAAACGTAGCGCCAAGCAAGAGCGCATACTCCCTGGCGCCCAGCCGCGCGTCGCGGAACACTTCGCGCACGCGCCACTCCACCAGCTCGGGGATCTGCAATCCGGCCATGGCGCGGTCGATGGTTTCCCAGTCGATGCTTTCATTCAAAACCAGTGAAAAATCGCGCCGCACCGGCTGATAACGCGAGATCTCGCGCGCCATGGGCCGGCGCAATCCCAATTTATAGAGCCGGTCAAGATAGATCTCGCCCACCAGCACCGCGTCTTTGATCTTTCGCGCCGCGGCCTCGCGCGGATGCAGCTGGCCGAACCAGCCAACCGTCAACCCGTCTGCCACCACGCGTGCCGAGCGGTAGGGATGCAGCCATTCCGGCGTGAGGCCGGCGTCCGCGGGAAAGCGATCGAAGTACATGCCCCGCATCTCGAACCGCGACACCACCTGCTCCGCCGCACCCTTCACATCAAGAAAATCAAAAGCCCGGCCGGCATGTAATGCGCTCTCCTCCGGCAACGCGCCCACGGCCCCAAAGGCCAGCGCCGGACCCTCGTCGACCCTGTCCGTTGTACCGCTAAAGACCGTGCCCAGTTCAAACAGCCGCACATCGTTGACATCGCGATTCAGGTTGCCCGCAATCATGGTCAACATGCCCGGCACAAGCGAGGGGCGCAGCACACCGGCTTCTTCGCTGAGCGGATTGCCGAGCGGCACCACAAGCGCGGGTTGCGGCGCGGTCAATGCTCCCTCCGCCGCGGAGCAAAAGGTGCTTGAAATCGCTTCGTGGAATCCGGCAGCCAGCAACGTACTGCGCACAGTGGCTTCCTTCTCGGCCCACGGCAGCGCCCGCACGCCCTCGCCGAACTCGGGCAGCGTATTGGCGAAGCGATTGTAGCCGTAGACGCGCGCGACTTCTTCGATAAGATCGATCTCGCGCTCAAGATCAAGCCGCCAACTCGGTAACATGACTTCCCACGAATCTCGTCCAACAGTCCGCCGCACCGCAGATGGCGCGGGTGGCTGACTCGCTGTCTGGCTGACTTGCTGACTCGCTAGCTCGCATCCCAGTGCCGTCAGCACGTTTTCAATCGTCGCAGCTGTGATTCCCTCTTCATCGACCGTCGTGCCCAAAATGCGCTGCACTTCACTCAAAGCGAGTGCAATCGGTTTGCGAAGCGCGGTGCGTGCTTCGGCCGCAGGAACGCGCGCATCCACCAGCTCGCCCTCGATCGATCCGCCGTTCGCAAGCAGAATCGCGCTCACGATTGCCGACGCGATCGGCGCGGAGTTAAAATCCGCGCCGCGCTCGAAGCGATGGCTGGCGTCGGTGTGCAATCCATGACGCCGCGCGGTCTGCCGCACCACCATGGGATCGAACCACGCCGCCTCGACAAGCACATTTTTCGTCTCGGGCGTAATCATGGTGTCCCAGCCGCCCATCACACCGGCCAGGCCCAGCGCCTTTTTGTGATCGGCGATGACCAGATCGTCCGCGTCGAGCACGCGCTCCACGCCGTCCAGCGTCTTCAGCCGCTCGCCCTTGCGCGCCCGGCGCACAACGATGCCGCCCTCAAGCTTGTCGAGATCGAAGGCATGCGTAGGCTGGCCCATCGCCAGCCATGCAAAATTAGTGGCATCGACCGCGTTCGAGATCTTCTTCTGTTCCAGAAGCGCGAAATATGTGGCCACCTCAGCGCCCGCGAACCAGTCGCGCGATTCGCCAATGGTGATGCCGCGCAAAACGCGCGCAGTGAAGCGGCCGCAAGCGTCTTCAGCCTCGATCTTCACGGAGAAAGGCTGGCCGCCCGGGCGGGGCTTTGGAAGCGGAAACGCCAACTCCGGTAGTGTGAGCTCATAAATCGCCGCAGCCTCGCGCGCGATGCCGTAGTGGTTCATGGCGTCCACGCGGTTGGTGGTAATGTCCATCTCGTAGAGCGAGCCGTTGCCCTCGCCGAGCGAGTAAATGCCCTCAACGGCGATGCCGCGCAGAGTCAGGTCTTCCGCGAGCTGCGCGTCGTCGACGGAAAGCCCGGGCAAGTAACTGCGAAGCCATTTGGTCAGTATCTTCATTGCTTTTCTGTACTCTCTGCCATTTTACTTTCCGGCTCGGCTTCATCTCCGGAGTCGATTGCTGACTCCTCGTGCTCTCTCATCTGAGTTGGCTGCAAATGCGCTCTTATTACGGGCGCGAGCGAATATCCTGCAGTCATCAAAAAGACCGATATCAGCTGAATGTGAATTGCGCAATGAAATAGAAAATTGTCGCCCCACAAATCAAGCCGAATATCGGAAACATTTCTGCAGTTAGTTGAAAAGAATCCTTCAAAGAGCGTCGAGATTGGCGGCAACGACGAACTCTCCTGCAAAACAGTCACGCGTTTAGAGTGCGTCGCGTACCAATCCATGAGCCAAGTAAACAAAACCATGACCATGATCGGGCTAAAGATCGCCACAACCCATATTTTCATCCGTTCCAGGTCCATTTTTTTCAGAAATTCCGGAATATCTGCGCTGAAGAATCCGGAAATTGATAGCCAAACTTCAAGAGGGATGAGCCCCGCTAAAAGCCCTTGCAAAAATCCTCGTCCAAAAGGATGCTGATGAAGAGCTACCCATAACTCCGGTGAACCAGCCATTGACAGTAGATATGCGAGCGCGACGGCAGTCCTGCCCACAATCCATACAGAAGTGGTATAGACGAATACGCATAAAACGACCCTTAGGATTAGTCGCTGCATAGAGTGACTTTCAAACGGTCCTACACGAACTGCCCCAAGAACCGCATGTCCCCCGCAAAGAAACTGCCGATTTCGCTGATGCCGTACTTCATCATGGCGATGCGCTCCACACCCATGCCGAAGGCGAAGCCGGAAATCTTCTTCGGGTCGTAGGCCGGCTGTTTTTCCTGGGCGAAGGCGAAGACCGCGGGATCGACCATGCCGCATCCCAGCAGCTCAATCCATCCCGACTGCTTGCACTTGCGGCAGCCCTTGCCGCCACAAAAGATGCAACTGATCTGCACGTCGGCGCTCGGCTCGGTGAACGGGAAGAACGATGGGAAGAAACGCGTCTTGACCGCCGAACCGAACAGCGCCTTCATGGCGTGGTCGAGCGTGCCCTTCAAATCGCTGAAAGTGATATTGGTGTCGACGCAGAGCCCTTCCACTTGATGAAAGATGGGCGAGTGCGTGGCGTCGGCGGCGTCGTTGCGGTGGACTTTGCCGGGGATGACGATGCGAACCGGCGGCGGCTGCTGCTCCATGGTCCGCATCTGCACCGGCGAAGTGTGGGTACGCAGCAGCAGGCGATCGCGCAGCGGCTTGCGCTCCTGCGCGGCCACCACCAGCGTGTCCTGTGTGTCGCGCGCGGGATGGCCGGGCGGAAAATTCATGCATTCGAAGTTGTAGTAGTCGGTCTCGACCTCCGGCCCTACGCCTACGGAGTAGCCCAGCGCCGCAAACACTGAAACGATCTCGTTGAGGGTGCGTGTGATGGGATGCTCGGCGCCGGTGAGGCGACGCGAGCCGGGCAGCGTAATGTCGATGGCCTCGGCCTTGAGCGCAGCATCGGCGGCGGCATCGCTCGGACCCGCGCCTTCAAGCAGCGCTTCCACCAGATCCTTGAGCACTTTGAATCGCTGGCCCACGGCCTTTTTCGCCGGCCCGGGCGCGGCTTTCAGCCACCGGTCAGAGACTTCCTGGAGCAGGCCCTGCTTGCGCCCCAGCCACTTGAGCCGGAACGCCTCCACATCCAGCGTCGCGGCGCTTTCGCGGGCCTGCGCCTCCAGCGAGGCAAACGCCTTGTCGAGCGCGGCCTCGTCAAATGCCGTCAGATTGGGTATCGCTTCGTTCGTCATGCCGAATGTTCAGGATAAAGCATTGCATGCAGCTGCCGCGCGCCCTGGCGCGCCCCAAAGCCATTTCCTGCGAACTCCCTGTGAAAAACCGTGCACCTTGCCGTAGCATGGTGACCATGAAACGTATCGCTGCCGCCTGCCTCGCCCTCTGCGCCCTGATCCTGGGTGCCGCCCCGCTTTCCGCCCAACCCGCTTCCACCCCGGCCGCCTCTGCCGTCTACCCGCTGCAAGATGGCTTCGTCGACGCCCACGGCGTCCTCATCTATTACGTTGAGTTCGGCAAAGGCCCGCCGCTGGTGGTGCTGCATGGCGGTCCCGGCGCGGACCACACCTATTTTCTGCCCTGGCTGCTGCCCCTGGCGCGCACGCATCGCCTTATCTTTATCGATGAACGCGGCTCCGGCCGTTCCGAACGCCTGCAGGACCCGAGCAAGTACACCGTCGAAGGCGACGTGGAGGACATTGAAGCCGTGCGCGTCGCACTCGGCCTGGGCAAAATTTCGCTGCTCGGCCACAGTTGCGGCGGCGTGCTGGCCGAGGCTTACGCGCTCAAGTATCAGCAGCACCTGAGCCACCTGATCCTGAACAGCACCTTCGCTTCCACGCGCGAAATGAACGCCGTGCTGGCCCGCGAAAAGGCGCAGATGCCGGCTGACAAACTGGCCCGCCTCAATGAGCTCGAAGCCGCCGGCCTCTTCGGCAAGGGCGCCATCTGGGAGCACGGGCGCTACCCGGCCGAGTACGAAACCCTGGCCTGGGGCGACGGATATTTCCCGTTTCTCTACGGCGCGCGTCCCGACCCTGCCTACGATCCCGCTACCGGCAATGCGCCCACCAACTGGGACCTCTACCGCGAAATGTGGGGCTCTGACGGCGAATTTGTCATCGACGGCAATCTGAAATCGGTGGAGTGGGTGGACCGGCTGCACACCATCCACGTCCCCACGCTGATTGTCGCGGGCGACCACGACGAGTGCGACCCCAGCCTGAGCAAAGAGATGCACGAAAAGATTGCCGGCTCCAAGCTGGTAATCCTGCCCAATGCGGGCCACATGAATTTTGTGGATCAGCCGGAGATGTGGCAAAAAGCGGTGCAGGGATTTTTGAGCGAGTAGCAAAGCACTCAGACGCACAACGGCCCGGAGTTCTTTCGAACCCCGGGCCGTCTTTTCCGCCAGTCATATCTTGAGTTACGCGGCCTTAACCTCGTCCGCCTTGGCCTTGTCTGCCTTGGCCTTTGCCGCCTTGGCCAGTTCCACGAGCTTGGTAAAGCCCGCTGCATCCTTCACGGCAATGTCCGCCAGAACCTTGCGGTCCAGCTCGATGCCGGCCTTCTTCAATCCGTTGATGAACTGCGAATAGCTGGTGCCGTTCAGCTTGCAGGCGGCGGCAATGCGCACAATCCACAGCGAGCGGTACTCGCGCTTCTTCAGGCGCCGGCCCATGTAAGCGAACTTGAGGCCGCGCTCCACGGCCTCCTGGGCCGCTTGGTACAGCTTGGATTTCGTCAGGAAATAACCGCTGGCTCGTTTCAGGATCTTCTTGCGGCGGTCATTCCGCTTGGTACTGCGTTTTACGCGGGGCATGGTGCTTCTCCTTTTTGCGTTTCTGCTTTGCGGCTGGAGGTAGGAGACCGTCACGTAAACGTGGGGCCGATGAACCTCTTCACTCGCTCATTTCAAGCCTGATCTCTCGCCGCTGCGAACGCATTTCGCATTGGGCGGGGGCCAATACATCGGCCCATTTGCATTGGCACACCCCTCAACCAAAGGGCTGCCGCACGCAGTGCTCAGGCGTAGGGAATCATGCGCGCTACCTTCTTGTAGTCGCCATCGGAAACCAGCAGGGTCCGGCCCAGCTTGCGTTTCGATTTTGGCGATTTCGAAGTAAGGATGTGCCGCGTCTTCGTCTGGCCCCGCTTGATTTTGCCGGTGCCGGTTTTGCTGAAGCGCTTGGCCGCGCCCGTGTGGGTCTTCAACTTAGGCATTTTTTCTTCTTTTCCTGGTCTTTTCCTGGCCTTGGAGAGGTGATTTACTCCGACAGGCAGGGATTTCCCTGCCCATTTAGGCCTCATCCAGTATATCGTAAGCGCCACTTCCGGGCGACCCCCTGCTCCGGCGGGGCTACTCCGGCGGGTCTTCGGCCGTGAAGTCCGAACAGCAGGGCTTCTCCGTGGCGTGGAAGTTCATCATTTCAGTCCGGATGCCGTCGGGGTCGTACATGTTGAACTGATATTTGCCGTCGAGACCGACTTTCGGCGCGGCGTCATGGCGTCCATCGAGGCGGTTCGCGGCTACAAGCTTCTGAAACACATCGGGCACGGAGACAACGCCGATGGAAAAGTGATCCAGCACGCCCAGCTCGTTCTGCGTCATGTCGGCGGGAATGCCGGAGGTTCCGCGCGTCACCATGTACTCCATCCAATCGTGGCCGTCGGGGCATTGTTGGGCAACCCACTCCACCTTGCCGCCGCGTCCGCCCCACCAGTAGGGCCTGAAGCCGAGCAGATCGCGGTAGAACGTGTCCTCAAGGGCGCGGTCGTGCACCATGGTTCCCACGTGGATGATGTGATGGCCGATGGCATTGGGCGCAAACGTGCCGAGGACGAACCCGTATCTTCTCAAGGGAGACTCAACGAACTGCACCTTGTTGCCTTCCGGGTCGCGCACCTGAAACCAAATGCTGCCGCCGGCTCCGTGCTCCACGCGCGCCGGCACCTTCCAGCCTTTAGCCGCAAGATATTTGCGCATGCCCTCCGCGCTCTCGGTCACCCAGGCAATGTGGTCGAGGCGGTCGACGCCGGCCTTGGCCGGCAGCGGCAGAACCTCAATGTATTGTGTTGCGCTGAGGGCATAGCGCACGCCCTGCAGATTCTCCGGATCCGACAGTTTCACCGCGCCCACGACCGCTGTGTAGTAGTGCTCGGTGGCCACGGGGTCGGAGGTGTAGATGGCGATGTGCGAGATGCCGGTGATTCTAGGCCGTGGCGGCACGGTTTGCGCCGTGGCAGCGGACCACGAGGCCACAGCAACGAGAGCGGGAAGAAGCAACCTGGTTTTTATCACAAGTCCCTCGCGATTTTCAGAGTCAGACCACCATAAATCGATTTTGAGGAGCACGCAAGCGTGGGCTGTCCCACCCTAAACGCACAGAACGCGTCTAGGATGGGGCGCGAGTAGGTCCCTCTTCTAGTAGTCGGAGATCTAGAACCGCACCCGCATCGCAATCTGCATCAGCCGCGGCGGCATGGCGCTCACTGCCTGGCCAAAGGTTCCGCTCGATATGTTGCCTTCCACGGTTGCCGGCCCGAAGAATTGCGCGTGATTGAACACATTGAACGCTTCGGCGCGGAACTCGAGGGCACGCCCCTCGCTCAGAGAGAATTCGCGCGAGACGGTGGCGTCGAGATTCTCCATGCCGGGGCCTGAGAAGAACCGCCGGCGCGCGTTGCCCATGGTGCCGAGCGCGGGCAAACTGAACTGGCCGGCGTCGAAGACCGCGCCTCCGCTGCGCGGATTCGTGTTGATGCTGAGCGCGTTTCCGCTCCACTGCGGCGTGTCCACGCCGTTGTTGTTAATGCCGTTGGGAATGGTGCCCAGAAGTGAGGTGTCGTTGTTGTTGAGTAGCGTAACCGGCAGGCCGGTGGTGAAGCGCGCGATGCCCGCCACTGCCCACCCCTCTTCAATTTCCTGGAATAGATGATTTGCGCTCTTGAGCTTCGGCGCCTCGTAGCGGAACGAAGCCACAAAGTTGTGCCGCAGGTCGAAGGCGGAGAGTCCGCGGCTGAGCGACGGATCCACCGGGTTAACGGGCTCAGGAAGTCCCGTCGACTGATCGATCGACTTCGCATACGTGTAGCTGACCAGCAGATCGAGCCCGTGCGCGCGATGGTTGAGCGTGGCCTCGAATGCGTCGTAGCTTGCGTTGGCGATGGTTCGCTGCAGCTCCACGCTTCCGAACGCGGGGCCGAAGGTGGTGCGCGCGGCTTGCTCGTTGAACGGCCCGCATGCCGAGCCCAGGCTCAGGCACAGCGCGGGATTGGCGGGGTTGGCTTCCTCAAGCACCAGCAAATGATGTGAAGAAGTGCCGACGTAGCTTACCGTGGCCAGCGTGCTCGCACCCAACTGGCGCTCCACGCTTGCCATCCAGTGCTGCGCATAGGGCGTTACGTCGTTAGGATCCACGGCCGGAATCCCGACCAGCGGCTCAAACTGGCTCCAGTTGACGGTGGAATTTGGGTTTGACCGGCTGGCTCCGTCAGCTACGTGCTGCAAGGGGAAGCGCTGGCCCGCATTTGCGCCCGTTGCGGCCACGGTAAACGGCGAAGCGAACAGCGGCGGCGCGGCCGACGTGTAGGTGTACCCATAAGGCGGATTCGCGCTCATGATGCCCGCCGATAATCCCTCGTAGGCCGTGTAATACATGCCGTAGCCGAGGCGGATGCTGGTGGTCCCGGCTGGCCCAATGATCTTGTCCAAGAGGCTGCCGCCAGCAGGGCCACCGGCAGAGCCTGGGGAGTACGCAATGCCCGCGCGCGGCGAAAAATTGTTGCGCGGCGGCGCCAGCGAGCTGGGAACACCAGGATCGCCGGGAAAGACCAGCCCCAGCGGCGCACCGGGAAATACCTGCGATTGCTCGCCTTCAACCAGCGTCTGCAGCTGGTTATATTTTTCGAGCCACGGCCTGATGCGATCCCAGCGCACGCCGTAGTTCACCGTCAGCTTGCTCGTCACCTTCCAACTGTCCTGCGCAAAAGCCGCCATGTAGAGGTTGCGGTTGTAAAAGCTCTCGGCGTGGCCCTGCGTGTAGCTTGACGCCACACCCAGCAGGAAATCCGCAAAGTCCACGCCGGTCTCGGAGCCGTTAAAGGCGAAGCTGCCGTTGAAGACCACGTCGGGGTGGGTGTTGATCTGGTCCTTGTGCAGCTCGCCGCCGAATTTCAGGCCGTGCTTGCCGACGATGTGCGAGAAGGCGTCCATGCCTTCGTAAATGTTCTCGGCCTGCACCAGGGCCGTCGTGTCGACGCCGGTAGTGAAGTCGTTGAAGGCAAGGTTCTCAATGCCTTCGGTGGCGGGCTTGAGCGGCACAATGTTGCTGAATCCCTGCGCCACGAGCGTGGGCCCCACGCCGCCATGCGGCTGGCCCACCGCATTGGCGTTGCGCATGTAACTCAGGTGCGCCTCGTTCAGCATGGATGCGCCAAAGGTCATGGTGTGCTCCAAGCTCATCAGTTGCGCGCGCCCACTGGAAGTCGCGTCGAAGCCCGGCACATTCGCGCCGCCCGTCCCGGTGGGATAGGGGTTATCCAACGTGTATTGGTCAAAGAAGTAATAGCCGGTGAGCGTGCTCCTGCCGCGGCTCCAGTCCGCGCGCAGCCCTGCCTTGTTGTCGCCAAGGGTTTCGGCAGCGGTCACAGTCTCAAACACCGCAGTGCCCGCGTTGGGCACGGGAATCGAGGCCAGAAGATATTTGGCCGGGGCCGGCCAGATGGATTGCGGAATCTGCCCCGTGGGAAAGACCTGCGCATAAGGCTCGCCGGGCGTCACCGTCTGTCCCAGCGCCGACGACAGATGTGCCGCCCACGCATTGCCGTTCACGCTGCCAGTCAGCGGAACCTGGCTGAAGTCTCCGCCACGCTCGGCCGTTGACGGCACAGAGATTTCTCCGGTGTCGATGCCTTCGGTCAGCCCCGTTCCCTGGTAGTCCGCAAACCACTTGATGTCCGTCCGAAACAAAGGACCACCCACAGTGCCGCCGTACTGATTCTGCCGGTAGGCCGCGCGGTCCGAAGAAAAGTAGTTGCGTGCATCGAGCGCCGTGTTGCGCAGGAACTCGAAGGCGCAGCCGTGCCATTGCGCCGTACCCGACTTGGTCGTCACCAGCACCTGGCCGCCGCTCGAGTTGCCGTACTCCGCGTCGAAGTTCGAGGTGAGCACGCGAAAGCTGTCGATGGCGTCGAGGTTGGGCACAATCGACGTGCCCATATTCACGTCCTCTTCCACGTCCGCGCCGTTCACGCGGAAACCGTTGGAGTCCTCCCGCTGCCCGCTGATCGAGAGATTTCCGGGATTCGCGTCGCCGGAGGGCGGCGCGCTCGCCACGCCGGTCATAATTACTGCGCCGGGTTGCGCCGTATTCACCGGCACAATGCCCGGCTGCACCGCCATCAGGTCGGTAAAGTTCCGGCCGTTCAGCGGTACGGCCTCCATTTTTTTCGACTCCAGCGTCTCTCCCAGTTGCGTGCTCGTTGTCTCAGCCGCCAAAGCATTTGCCGTCACCTCCACCGTTTCTGCATTACCGTTCACTGCCAGCGTCACGTCCAGATTTGCGCTGGGTGCCCCGGCGCTCACCGTTGCCTCGCCGTGATAGATCGTAAAGTTCGCCGCTTTCACTTCGACCGCATAGGTGCCTTCAACCGGAACGATGAACTGAAAGCTTCCCTGCCCATCGGTTTGCCGCGTCAGCGGCGTTGCGGAATGCGCCTGCCGCAGCGTGACCTCGGCGCCGGGGATGACGCCGCCCGTTGCATCGTGCACCACGCCGGCGACGCGAAAGCCCGCCTGCGCCCGCATTCCAAGCGGGAAAATCGCACAACATAGAAAGAAAACGAAATGAATACGGCCCTTCAATCGAACAACCTCCGAGGAATTGGCACAATCTTGCAGGCAGTGCCTATATACGACCAAATCAGTCCGGCTCTTTCTGTGATTTAAATCACTCTTTTGGGGGCCAAAAGGTGACCTGATCGCCTGACGCTAATATCCGACTGATTTAGTCCTTATTTAATCTACGACCAAAATAGTCGGAGTTCAAGAACACTGTCCCACAACTCGGAACTGGGGTTTCCATGCCGGAATCTCTTCTTGACGGCCGGCGCGTCGTGGTCTGACCATGATCCTTCCGGCGGCGCACGGTTTTCCCGCGCAGGGAAACGGTCGAAGACCCGGAACACGGGTTCTTTACCTGCCCCACGCACGCCAACCCAACGTACCCACCGAGGAGTTCATCCAACATGGCAACAACCGAAAACAATCGCAGGGAATTCTTGAAAGCCGGCAGCGCGGCGCTGGCCGCAACCGCAGTGGCGTTAAACGCCAAAAGCTATGCGCAGATCATGGGCGCAAACGACCGCGTCCGCGTGGGAATTGTGGGCTGCGGCGACCGCATGAAGGGCGGCGATTTGCCTGCCTTTCAACAGCATGCAAAAGACATGAACTTCCAGATCGTGGCCGTTTCCGACATCTGGAAGATGCGCCGCGAACAGGGCGCAGATTTCATTGAGAAGCTCACGGGAAATCGCCCCGATCCGGTGCGCAATAACGACGCACTCTACGCGCGCAAAGACGTGGACGCGGTCATCATTGCCACCGCCGATTTCCAGCACGCCTACCATGGCGTGGAAGCTGTCGAAGCGGGCCGCGACGCCTACGTCGAGAAGCCCACCGCGCACACCATGGCCGATGCCCGCCGCATTCTGGCCGCGGTGAAGAAGAGCGGCCGGATCGTGCAGGTGGGGACGCAGCGCCGCTCCACTCTCGCGTATCAAAAGGCCGCCGAGTACATCAAGTCTGGCCAGTTTGGCGACATCGTGATGGTGGAGATGACGTGGAACGTGAACCAGCCCGGCCGCTGGCGCCGCCCCGACGTGGTGCCGCTGCTCAAGGAAGAAGACACGGACTGGAAGCGCTATTCGCTGGGCAGGAATTTGGGGTCATTCGACGCGCGCAAGTATCTTGAGTTTCGCCTGTTCTGGCCGTTCTCATCGGGCATTCCCGATCAGTGGCTTGTCCACCAAATCGACACCGTGCACTGGTTCACGGGCCTGCCGCATCCGCGCTCGTGCGTAGCCAACGGCGGCATATATCTGTGGAAGGACGGCCGCACCAACTGGGACACCATGACCGCCGTCTTCGATTACGGTCCGCTCGACGATCTCAGCAAGGGCTTCCAGGTGCAGTACTCCTCGCGCTTCACGAATTCGGCGGGCGGCGTCAAGGAGCTCTACTACTCGAATGGCGGCATGATCGACATGGACAAGCAGACGGTGACGCCCACCGGCGGCCTGACCAAACGGTTCGCTGACGAGATGCACATGCAGCCCAACCTGCTGCCCAGCATGGCGCTCGGCGAGAAGTCCACAGCGGTGAACACTGATGCCGATACGCACGGCGATCCGCAGACTGCAGCCAACATGCGCAACTGGATGGAGTGCGTGCGCTCGCGCAAGACGCCCAATGCGCCGATCGAAGCCGGCTACAGCCATTCCATTGCGCTGTGCATGAACGTCGCCGCCATCCAGACCGGCATGAAGGTCACCTTCGACGAGAAGACGCAGCAGGTGCTGGCTGGAGGCAAGGTCTATGCGTAGACGCACGATGCTCGGTCTTGTGACCGCAGGCTCGTTGCGGGCGGCAAGCGCGGTGTGCCCCACCCTTGGCGCGCTCCTGTTTGCGCGCCCAGGGTGGGGGAATACGCCCAAGGGCGTCGCGGTTGTGCCCGACGCGGCGAAGCGGCGCGTGGACATCACCATCGACGGCCAGCCTTTCACGTCGTACATCTGGCCGGAGACGCTGAAAAAGCCGGTGCTCTACCCGATTGTGGATGCAGACGGCGTGACCGTAACGCGCGGCTGGCCTTTGCAACCGCGTGCCGGCGAACGCACCGACCATCCGCACCACGACGGCCTCTGGTTCAACTACAGCAATGTGAATGGCTTCGATTTCTGGAATAACTCGACGGCCATTCCCGCGCAACGCGCACCCAAGATGGGCACGATCGTGCTCGACAAGATCGTTTCCACAAAGAGCGGCGCAAAGCGCGGCGAACTGGTGAGCAATTCCACGTGGATCGACGGGCTGAATCACCCGATCCTGGGCGAGACTACGCGCTATGTGTTCACCCACAAAGGCGCAACGCGCACGATCGACCTGACGGTAACGCTGACTGCGCTCGATCATGTCGTCTTCAACGACGACAAGGATGGATTGCTCGGCTTGCGTGTAGCGCGCTGGCTGGAATCGCCGGAGGAAAAAGGTGGAACCTTCACCGACTCGAACGGAGTTGCGACCACAGTGACCGCCGCGGCGAACCTGCCTGGAGTTGCCCCGCCGACCGGCGAATACCTGACCAGCGAAGGCGTGAAAGGCGAAGCTGTGTGGTCAACGCGCGGCCGCTGGTGCTCGCTCACCGGGCACGACGACGCCGGCCACGTCGCGACCATCGCCATCTTCGACCATCCCGGCAATATCGGCTACCCGACTCACTGGCACGCACGCGGCTACGGGCTTTTTGCCGCCAATCCGTTCGGACGTCACGCGTTCGATGGGAAACAGACGCCGCTGAACTTCACGCTCGAGAAAGGCCAGTCAGCGACCTTCCGGTATCGCATCGTGTTTTACACGCATGCTGCCACGCCGGAAGAGTTGAACCGCGAAGCGGACGCTTTCGCGGCGCAAGCGAAGTAGCCCGCGCGCAATGACATGGGCTCACCCACGCGCATTCCCGCATGACATAGAAGTGCACTCACTTTTACGCGAAGAAAAGAAAAGCCGGCCTGCATCCGCCGCAGGAATCGCGGCAGATGCAGGCCGGCATGCGTGGGTTAGAAGTTGACGTGGCCGGCAAACTGCCAGTCGCGATTGCCGCTTGCGGTCCCTCTCAACTTAAAAAACGCCTCCAGGTCAGAACCTTATACGACCCTGGAACTGGAAGGCGCGCGAATCGTTGCTGGCCTGGTTCACGGTGCCGAAGGTGGCACTGGTTGGATTGACGACGATTTCCTGGTTGCCAACCAGGTTGCCGAAGGTGACGTGGTTGGTTACGTTGTTGCAATCCACGCGGAAGATGAATTTGACGCGTTCCGTGATGTCGAAGGTGCGGTTGAGCGACCCCGTCAGGCGGTAGATGTCTGGACCGCGGAGGCCGTAGGGCGCGACGCGAGCGGTGTCTCCGATGGTGCCGGTCTGCGTGTTGCAGAAGGGGCCGACGCTGGATGCGCAAGCCACCGGGGTTGATGTGTTAGTCGTACCAGACACTACACTTGTTCCCATTCCCGCAGTGGTGGAGCTGATGTACCCCTGGATGTAGGGTAGGGTGCCGAGATTCACCGCTGTAGAAGCTGAACCCCACTTGCCGTTGATGCGTGGAGAGCCGTGGAAGTTGGGGTTGTAGTCCATCATCACCTGGCCCTGTCCGAAGTTCTGAGCCACCGAAGCTGCGCTGCCGACGATGGGCAGAGGAAGACCCGAGGCGTCCTGATAAATTGCGGAGATCTCCCAGCCGCCTGCCGCCCAGCGCACAAACCGGTTATCCGCTCCGATACCGCCTTTGCCGAAGGGCAGTTTATAGGTACCGAATACGGTGAGCAACTGCGGAAGGTCCGAAGCGCTTCTTGAACGGTCCATGCGATCCGCCGCGAAGGCTGTTGTGGGGCCATAGCTGGCAAACGCCGAGACCGGGATGGGCCAGCCGCTGCGTACTGTGCCGTCATCATCAATGGTCTTCGAGTAGGTGTAGTGCACCGCGAAGGTCAGCCCTTTGGATAAGGTCTGAATCAGGCTGAGCTGTAGTGCGTTGTATTCGGCGTTGGCCGATACTTCGAAGCTATCGGTGACTCCGGAGTACTGCGGCATCCATGTGAGCATGTGGCCGATGGTGGGAGTCGAGTTCAGGGCCGCCGCCGCCTCATAGCCGTTTGCTGCAGTGAAATAGGGTGTCGAAGGCAAACAGTTGCCGCAGGCCGCATTCACCGTTGCGACATTCGCCGGGGTCGCCGCCAGGTTCAGGTTGGTGACGCCGATAGTGGAAAGGTAGGTGGGGTTGATCTGGTTGGACTGCAAGCCCCGAAGGTTGTTGTTGCCGGGGAGCAGGTGGCCAAGGGTGCCGACGTAGTTCACACTGATGGTCATTGCATTCGTCAGCTCACGCTGCACGCCGAAGTTGATGTATTGGATCTCCGGAGCGCGGCTTCCACGATAAGGATCGGCGTAGCTTATGCTCGACGCGGTCGCGTACCCGCTGGTCTTGCCGTAGCAGGGCGCAATGGTCTGGCCCGAGCACACATAGTTTCCGGATAGGACACCCGCCGAAGCCGCCGTAATGTTGACGCTGGTGACGGACGGGAAAGCAAATCCCGCGCCGCCGAAGTTGGAGTTCGGTCCGGTGACATTGCCCCCGCCGGAGGTGGGAAACGCGGAATTGGTGTTGAGGTAAAAGGACGCGCCAGAGTAGCTGTCGGTGAAGGGCGTCGCCACCTGGAAGCCGCTTAAGCCCGTCCCGTCATTCGATGACCCGCCGCCGACGCCGCCCGCGTGCGTATACATGATGGAATATGCGCCGCGGATCACTGTCTTATTATTCAGGGCGTAGGCGAAGCCGACGCGTGGACCGAAGTTCTTGTGCCAGTTGTTAACCGGGGAGGTGCAGTTGCAATTGGGGCCGCCGCTGCCGCCCCAGTTTCCGGCGAACTCCAGCGCACCCTGATTGCCGGTAATGGGATTGGCAACTGTCGGGTTCAGGAAGGACCAGCGGTTCAGCACCTCGCGGTAGGTGGGAAAGTAATCCCAGCGCAGGCCGAGGTTCAAGGTAAGCTTGGGCGAAACCTTGTAGTCATCCTGGAAATAGGGAGAGAAGGGATGGAAGCGCATGCCATAGACCGAGAATGGCTGCTGGGTGACAGTGGGGCTGCCGATCGCGCCAATCATCCAACTGGCGTAGGCGTAGCCGCTGTTGCTCGCATAGGAGCTTGCGGACGCCAGGTTGGCGGTCTCGTTGGTGCTCATGGGAAGGGTCAACTGCAGAGAAGCAGAGTCCGCGGCGTCGGCATTGGTTTGCTCCCATTGGTACTGAAAACCAAAGCTGAAGGCGTTGCGGCCCTTGGTCCACAGCACATTGTCCACCACCTCATAGGTTCTGCTGATGCTGGTGTAGCTTGCACTGCCGTTGTTCCAGGTCGTCGCGTCGTTGGAGCCGCTGAAGCTGACACTGGGAAAGTCCGTGGAGGCCTGACCGGCGGGTAGGCCGGTGATGCCGGCGGCGGCGGGTTCATACTTGGTGACGCCATTTGTGGCGTTCATGATCGGCGGACCACCAAAGTAGTCGTAGCCGTAACGGATCTGGTTGGAAAGGTTCGGAGAGATGGTATAGGATTCCTGCACCTCGGCGAAGTGACCTTTGACATGGGCGAGGTAGGACGTCATATAGGGCAACGGAAGCACCGAGCTCCCGTTGTAAGGCACAGAGACACGGTCGCCGTCCGCGAACAGCACGAACAGCCGGTTCTTGTCTGAGATGTCATAATCGCCGCGCGCCGACCAGAGCCAGTTGTTGTAGCCCGTGGGCGTGCCGCCGAGATAATTGTTCACGATCGCGCCGGTTGCGTTGTTGGAGGGCGTCGGCAGGAAACTCGACCAGTACTTCATTTCGGGCGAGATCTCGCCGGCGGGAATGACATTCGGCGTGCCGATCAGAACTGGATTGCCGTTTGCGCCTACGCCTGTGCCCGGGCCGTACCCATACTGATAGCGGCAAGGCACACCTCCGGTGTTATGCAACGTGCAGGTGGTTTGCGTGGTGGGGTCATAGATGGGATAGTTGACGCCCGAAGTATTGTTGCCCGCAAGCAACTCGGAAAAGTTGCCCTGTTGCATCAGCGTAGTGGGGATGGTGACCGCGCTGGGGTTCACGCCAATGGTCTGGCGAAACCGGGTATAGGAGCCGTAAAAAAAGAGCTTTTCGTGCCCCGCCACCACATGCGGGAACTTCACCGGTCCGCCCCCGGTGATGCCGTATTCGTCCTGGTGCTCACCGGGCTTGCTGCCGGCTACTGTGGTGAGCACGCCACCGACGATCGCTTTCGCGGTATTGCCGCAGCCGGTGTACTGGGCTGCGAGCGGTTGGCCAGGAGTGCCGCACTTGGCGGAAAAGGTCCAGGCGTCAAAATCGGTATTGCGGACAAGCCCATAAATGGCGCCATGGTACTGGGTGCCCCCGGATCGGGTCGAAAGGCTCAGGACGCCGGCGCCCTGAAACTCTGCCGGGTAGCCGCTGGTAAGCACCTGGACTTGGTCGATGCTTTCGAGGGGAACCACATTGTAAACGTTGCGGTTCTCGGCCTGAGCGCTCGCGATGGTCATTGCCATTCCGTCGAGGTACATCTCGGCCGTGCGCTGCGGCATGCCGTCGAACTGGGAGACGCGTCCACCGGCGGGCAACTGCGCGCCGGGCAAAAGGTTCGAGACGGCCGTAATGTCGCGCTGCTGCGCGGAGGCGCCAACGGTCACCAGCATCAGCGGCAATTCCGTGATGACGCTGCTCCGCATCAAGCCGCCGAGGTTGGCGTTAGCGGTCTCAAGGGCGGGCGGCGTATCCGTGACGGTGACGGTCACACTCTGAGCGCCGACCTTCAGTATGGGATTGAAGGCGGAGACGTGTTCATTGTCGACGATGAAGTTTTCCTGATTGAACATCTCAAAACCAGGCTTGGACACTGTTACGGTGTATTTGCCCGGAGTGAGCAGCGTGATGCTGAAGAAGCCCGCCGAGGTGGTCGCGCGGGTGGTGGAAACGCCGGTGCTCACATCCGTGGCCGTGACGGTTGCATAGGGGATGACCGCGCCGTTGGTATCGGTTACGGTACCTTCGATGGCGCCGCCGGCCTGTGCCGCAGCGGGTACCGCTGTTCCGACGAGACAAAGCGCCAGCGCGAGCATTGCCAAAGCGGCACAGGCCCACGCGCCGCTACGATTTTCAAGCGTCGTGATTGGTTTCAGAAGTTTTTTCATAGAAACGCCTGGAAAGCCTCCTTTTAAGTGAAAGTGTTTGCTATTCGAAACAGCGTGAGCGAGCTTATCCTCGAACTCCCCAAAACCCGTTCGGTGATTCGATACACATTTTTCCGCGGCCGGATCAGTGTCGGTCCAACCTCAGCCAAGCATTAAATGCATTCCCAGTGTCGATTGTCAATAGAAAAATTATTTTCTCTCCTGATTGTCAAAACACCGCCGCCAACGTGTAGCGCAAAATATGAAAATTAACCTGACGGGGACGGCTGGCTGCGCCGGAATTCCCCGTCCAGGGGCAGTGCATCCGGCCATAACCGGTCTGGAGATGAACGGTTTAAGCCATAAACCGGCTTAGATCGGACAATGAGTTCGACGTGTATGCAGTCAGCACATTGCCGGAGCGGTGCTGCACGCGCCACGGGCCCGCCCATTCTTGGCCGCGCGCGACACTTCCCGTGACGGGACCTCTACGGAACTCGAAGGCTCAGGAATTCTGCAACTCGTGATTTCGGTGGTGCGCCATGAGAATCGACGCCACCAAAGCCGTGGCCAGCGAGACGCCGGCCAGCGCAAAAAAGGCGCTGCTCCATCCGTATGCGACGCTGATCCGCGCCACCGTAACGCCTGAAAGCCAGCCGGCTATGTAACCAAATCCGTCGATAATACCCGCAGCCGTGGCGCTGCCCCGCTGCCCGCCAAAATCCAGCGACATGGCGCCGGCCAGATAGGAATAGGGTCCCAGCAGAGTAAATCCCACAAGAGCAACGAGAAGAGACGGCGCCCATTCGCCTGCGTGGCCCGTCACGCGGCCCAGCATCGCCAGGCACACGGTACACGCCGACATGCCGATCACAACCAGCACGTTGCGTCCATTGGCGCCGAGCTTGTCGCTCAAGAACCCGCCCAGCAGCACGGAAATTCCTCCACATAGAGGAAAGAGCGCGCTGCGGCTGGCCGCCACGCTCGGCATCAGGCCCACGAACTGCACAAAATAGGTCGGCGTCCACAGGTTGAAGGTCTCGCGCAGCAGGGTGGTCCCGAAGGCCAGCAGGCACACCAGCCAGAATGCAAAGCTGGTGAGCAGGGGCCGCAAAATCGCGCTGATCTTCTGGTGATGCTCGCCTCCCGGTTCCTCGTCGGCATACACGTTTCTGGGATTCACTTCCGGTGCCGGAAGCCCGCGCTCGGCGGGCGTCTCGCGCAACAGAAACAGGTTGATGAGGAACAGAACTCCCAGCGCTGCCGCGGCAAAATAAAAGACGCCGTGCCAACCCACGCCATGGGCAAGCAATTCGCTCATCGTCAAGCGGCATCCCGCGTCGCCAAAAAGGAAGCTCAGGCTTACCACCGCCATCACGCTTCCGTAGGTGGAGTAAGAGAACCAGCGCGACGAAACCCGCACCAGTCCCGCCCAGCCCTGCGACTGGAAGAGCCGGTTGCCGATCCACGCCAGTGTGAACAGGGGAAATCCGCCGCTCAGCGCAAAGATGACGGTAAAGAGGATGGAGCCGGCCATGCCGCCCAGGAAAAACCGCCGGCCGCCTCGCGTATCGGCCAGGGCGCCGGAGAAAAACTTGCCCAGCGCATACGCTGCGGTGCCCATTGAGGCCATGAATCCCAGGCGGATTTCCGCTGCGCTTGCCGTCATGCCATGACGCGTTAGGTCATGGATCAGGTCGGGCATCACCACCGAGAGGTCGGAACGGCAAAAATAATAGCCGGAATAGCCCAGCGCCAAAAGCGCAGCAGTGGCCCCGTGCCACAAGGTAAATCGTGGTTTGGAACCTGATTGATCAGGTTCGATCTCCGGCGTGGCCAATGCGCTCTCTGCGGACACACTAGAAAACTACCACACGCCTCCATGGACCGGCTGCGCCGCCGCGCATCGTGCCTGTGCGAATTCAGCTGGGATTTGTTGCCATGCGCAGGGCGTTGACTCCTGCCCTCGGGCCGCGGGTTTCTCTCCACATTTTATTTCCCATTTGTATCTTCGGGGATTACCATGGACCGCCGGGGGGTTTCTGCCCGGCAACAGCGCAGCTTGAGAAGGTGGCGCGACTGCGGCAGTGGTTACACCGGGGGTCTACCATGCGTTTTTCCCGAACTCAAAGCTCATTTTGTATCGCCGCCTGCGCGGCATTTGCCGTGGTTCTCACGGCGCTGCCTGCCGCGGCGCAAAAGACCGTCGCATCCGATTCCCTGACCACGATCCGCGGCGGCTTTGCCACGCCGCCCATGGATGCGCGGCCCATGATGCGCTGGTGGTGGTTCGGTCCGGCGGTCGAGAAGGCTGAGCTGGCCCGCGAGTTGCGCACCATGAAGGCTGGCGGCATCGGCGGCATAGAGGTTCAGCCCGTCTATGCGCTCGAACTCGACGATCCGCAAAAGGGCTTTCGCAATCTGCCGTTTCTCTCGAAGGACTTCCTCGACTTGGTTTCCTTCACCGCGCAGACCGCGCACAATCTAAATCTGCGGCTCAATCTGACCTTGGGCAGCGGCTGGCCCTACGGCGGGGCGTATGTGCCGGTCAGCGACGCCGCGGGAAGGCTGCGTATTGTGGGCGACGTTGTGCCGCCCGGCGCATCTTCCCTGCCCCTTCCATCCATTCGCAATGGCGAAGCCCTGCTGGCTGCATTCCTGGCTTCGGGGACGCCGCAAAAATACGACGCGGAGGACGCGCAACGGATCGAAGCGGTAGGCGAGTACCGGCTGACGTTGCCCGCGGAGATCAGCGGCCCGCACGTGGTGCTGTTCTTCATCTCCAGCCGCACTGGCCAGCAGGTAAAGCGCGCAGCCGTGGGCGCAGAGGGTTTTGTCCTCGACCACTTCAGCATGGAGGCGATTCAGAATCACCTCCAGCACGTGGCCGATCCGCTGATCGCTGCGTGCGGAGCGAATGTTCCCTACTCGGTATTCAGCGACAGCCTCGAGGTGTACGAATCGGATTGGACGCCGAAACTTCTTGACGAATTTCGTACCCGGCGCGGCTACGATCTGACGCCCCATTTGCCCGAGCTGGCCGCGGGAACCACTCCCGAGGCCGCCGACCTGCGCTACGACTGGGGCCGCACGCTGGCCGAGCTGATCGACGACCACTATCTGACGCCGCTGAACACCTGGGCGCGCGAGCATCACACCAAATTCCGTTCGCAGAGCTACGGCTCGCCCGCGGTGACGCTTTCCAGCAACGCGCTTGTCGATCTGCCCGAGGGCGAAGGCTCGCAATGGCGCGGCGGCTTCTCCTTCACGCGCTGGGCAACTTCCGCAAGCCACGTCTACGGCCGGCCCATCACTTCGTCGGAAACGTGGACCTGGCTGCATTCGCCGTCGTTTCGCGCCACGCCGCTCGACATGAAGGCCGAAGCGGATACGTTTTTCCTCCAGGGCATCAATCAGCTCGTGGGCCACGGCTGGCCCTATTCGCCGCCGTCGGCCGGCGACCCCGGATGGTCGTTCTACGCGGCCGCCGTCTTCAACGATCACAACCCGTGGTGGATGGTGATGCCCGATGTGATGAGCTACTTCTCGCGCATGAGCTACCTGCTGCGCCAGGGCACGCCCCAATACGACATTGCTGTGCTGCTTCCGGAAGAGGATGCGCAGGCGCGCTTCCGGCCGGGGCACGCTTCCGTCACCGACGAGATGCGCGTTCTGCTTGGGCCGGATCTGGTGCCCGCGATTCTCGACGCGGGCTACAATCTCGATTTCATCGACTCGGCTGCGATCGACAAGGTTGGCATCAAGTATCCGGTGCTGGTGATGCCGGCCACCGAGCGGCTGCCGCTGGCCACCTACAAAAAGATCAGCGATTTTGCCGCGAAAGGTGGAAAGGTGATTGCCGTGGGCAGCCTGCCCTCGCGTGCGCCGGGAGTCACGGAGGGGCCGCGGGATTCGGCCGAGGTGAAGCGGATTTCGCAGATGATGTTCATGGTGGGCTCCGACAGAGCGGCGGAGCATTCGAGGCTGATCGCGAGCCCCGCGGACCTGGGCGCGGCAATTGGCGCGGCTCTCATGCCGGATGTAGCGATTGCGCCGGCGACGCCCGAAGTTGGATTCATCCATCGCAAGTTGCCCAACGCGGAGGTTTATTTCATCGCCAACACGGGCAATACTCCGCACGCTTTCGATGCGACGTTTCGCGAGGCACACGGCGGCGCGGAGTGGTGGGATCCGTTCACGGGGAAGATCACCGGCGCGGGTTCCGGGCCGACACTCCACTTCGATCTCGCCCCCTATGAGTCACGCGTGGTGGTCTTTCACGAGGGCGCTGCGCTTCCGCCGCAGCGGCAAGCCGCCACGCCGTTCGCGCCCATCGATCTGAGCCACGACTGGAGGGTGACCTTCGATAAAAGCGGCACAGGGGAAACCATGCAGACGCTGCACTCGTGGACCGATTACGAAGCGCAGAAGTATTTCTCCGGCTCTGCGACCTACACGCGCACGGTGGAGATTCCCGAGACGGTCGCGAAGTCCGGGCGCGTGATTCTGGACTTTGGCGTGGGCACGCCGGTGCCGCGCGAGGCGCTGCATCAGGCGGGAACGCGCACATGGTACGATCCGCCGGTGCGCGAAGTTGCAGTGGTCTCAGTGAACGGAAAGCCCGCGGGAGATTTGTGGCATCCGCCCTACCGCCTGGATGTGACAACGCTCGTGCATGCTGGCGCCAACGAGCTGCGGATCGTGGTGGCCAATACCGCCATCAACGAGCTGGCCGGCCGCGCCGCGCCGGATTACCGCCTGCTCAATCTGCGCTACGGCGAGAAATTCACGCCGCAGGATATGGATCATCTCGAGCCGCTGCCCTCGGGCATTCTGGGCACGGTGCGATTGATTTCGGGGCAGTAAAGCAGAGAGCCAGGTCTCTGACCGCTTGATTTTGTACCAATTCCGTGCCCCATCCATTCGCCGTTTTTCTGGCGAATGGGTGGGAAGCCATCAAGCCCAAAACTTCGAATTCGTGCGGTCAGAGAGCTAGAGAGCAAGCCACCCCAGCGTGGGAGCAAGAAAAGCAACCGCAAGTCCTTCGACTCCTCGCTGCGCTCGTCGCCCAGGATGCCGGCACAGATTATGATGTGAGCTTTGGAGAAAGAACCATAGGAGACTCCATGAATCGCCGAGAATTTTCCGCGCTTTTGCCCTTGCTTGCCGCTGCGTCCGGCCTCGCGTCCAACGCCGAAGGCCAGGCGCCTGCAGTTCCATCCGCCGCGCCCGCTCAACAACCGCCGATGCAACTGCAAAAGCTCGTCTCAGGCCGCTATCCGCAGATTGAGCCGGCCAGCCCGCACCCGTCCCCGCGCATGTCAAAACGTTTCTTGATGGGCATGCTGCCCGACAACATCCGCCTGGAAGCGCACTTTACGCGTCTTTTGCCCGGCGCGCCGCCCGAGCCCATCGGCACGCACAAGCATACTGAGATCTGGTTCATCCACGAAGGCACAGCGCGATTGATGACCGCCGGCGTGACGCGCGACTTGGTGGCCGGCGAAATGGGCGTCTGCATCGCGGGCGACCTGCACACCGTTTACAACGCCAGCCAAACGGAACCGGCATCGTATTTTGTGCTGACGGTCGGCCCGCCGGAGTAGCGCAGCTGCATAGGCATGTAGCGCCGGTCTCCAGACCCGCGCGGATCGGAAGGCAATTGCGAAATCACATGGTCAGAGCACCGCGGGACTACGGGACCGAGCAAACGCGCATCAAGCCGTCACCAGTCGCTCCGCGGCGTGTTTCTTTAGCGAGACAAGCTCGAGGGCGGTCTGGGCGATATGTTCCGCGCTCAACTCAAACACCTTCACCAATTCCCACGGCGCGCCGGACTCGCCGAAGCGGTCTTTCACTCCGATGGCGCTGGTGATGACCGGGACCCCATAGAGCTGAGGATTCGTGGCCAGAATCAGGCTCACGCGCCCGGCCAGTGCGCCGATCTGATGCTCTTCCGCCGTGATCATCACGCCCGTCTCGCGCGCCGCGCGCACGATGGCCTCCGCATCGATGGGCTTGAGCGTGTGCAGATTCACGACGCGCGTCTCGAGATCGAACTCCTGCTTGAGAATCCATGCCGCGCGCATGGCCTCGGGCACCATGGGTCCGCAGGCGATAATGCTCAAGTCCTCGCCTTCGTCGGCGCAATCCTCGGCGAGGCGCGTCTCGAAAGCGCCGGCAAATTCAGATTTCTCCCCGCGCAGCCGAATGATATTCGCCTTGCCGAAAACGAAGGGCGTGGATTCGTTAGTAACGATCGGCGTGGCCTCGCGCGCGAAGCGGATGTACTTCGGCCCCACGTGTTCGAGCAGCAGATGCCGCGTGGCTTTGCGGGTCTCGATCGCGTCGCAGGGCACCACCACGGTCATATTCGGCAGGCCGAGCATGGCAAAAAGATCTTCGAGCGCCTGGTGCGTGGCGCCGTCGGCGCCCACGGAAACGCCCGCGTGCGCCCCGGCCACCAGCACGTTGACGTTGGAGTAGCAGATGGAAACGCGAATCTGGTCGAGGTTGCGCGCCGCGGAAAACGTGGCGTAGGAGCCAAGCACGGGTAGTTTGCCCTCGCGCGCCAGGCCCGCGGCGGCCGCCGTGGCCGACTGCTCCGCAATGCCCATCGAGATCCACCGCCGCGCGCGCTCCGGTTTGCCGGAATAGAAATCCGCAATGGTGATGGACCCGGAAATATCGAGACCGATGCACACGATGCGCTCGTCATCGCCGCACTCGGCAAGCGCGCGGCCAAAGCCCTTGCGCGTGGGCTCCATCGCAACCTGCATGGCGTCGCCTGCATTCCACCAGAAGTCGCGCGAGTAGCGCGGCATGCGTGCATCGAGAGTGTGCGCGGCTTCGGCTTGCCAGTGCTTCGCTTTGGCGAGCAGCTCTTCGACGGGCAATCGCCCCGCGAGACCAAGATCCGCGTGCGCCGCGTTCAGTTCCTCGCGATTCGGCGCCTTGCCGTGCCAGCCCGGCTGATTTTCCATAAAGCTCACGCCCTTGCCCTTCACGGTATCGGCGAGGATCACAATGGGCTTGCCGGTCACCGCGCGCGCCTGCTCGAAGGCGTCGACAATCTGGCTCATGTCGTGTGCGTCGATGCGCAGCACCTCCCAGCCGAAGCTGGCATATTTCTCGGCCAGGGGTTCGACTTGCATGACGTCCTTCACCCAGCCGTCGATCTGCAGGCGGTTGCAGTCGATAACGGCGATGATGTTGTCGAGATGAAAATGTCCGGCCTCCATGGCCGCTTCCCACACCTGGCCTTCCTGCTGTTCGCCGTCGCCCATCAGGCAGAAAATCTTGTGCTTTTTTCCGTCGATGCGCGCGGCCAGCGCCAGGCCCACCGCGACGCTCAAGCCCTGGCCGAGCGAACCGGAAGAGATTTCGATGCCCGGCAGCTTGAGCCAGTGAGGATGCCCCTGGAACGGCGAGCCGAGCTTGCGCAACGTCACGATATATTCGATGGGGCAAAAGCCGGCGATGCCGAGCGACACATAAAGCGCCGGCGCCTTGTGGCCGGCCGACCAGAGAATGCGATCTCGATCGGGCCAGTCGGGGTTCTTGGGATCGTGCTCGGCCGCGCGCAGATAAAGCGCCGCCGCAATGTCCATGATGGAGAGCGTGCCGCCGGCATGGCCCGAGCCCGCGGCGCACAACGCGACCAGGTTGTAGCCGCGCATGAGCCGCGCCGCCTCGCGCAATTCGTCGATGGAATATTCCTTCCGCACCAGCCCGGTGGTTGCATCTCTCAGCGCCATTGCCGATCTCCTTCGCGGAAACTCCGCGCCCACCCGCCGCTACATGTGCGCCCCAACCCACGCGTCGATGCGTTTGAGCGCTTCCATCAGGTTCTCCATGGAATTGGCAACGCTGAAGCGCAGATAGCCCTCGCCATAGGAACCAAACGCCGTACCGGAAAGCGCGGCCACGCCGGCCTCTTCGAGCAGCGCGTCGGCCAGCTTCTTTGACGCCCATCCCGTGCACGTGATGTTGGCGAAAACATAGAATGCGCCCTTCGGCATGCGCGCGCTGAAGCCGCGTATGCGGTTGAGGCCCGCGACAAAGGCCCGGCTGCGCTGCTCGAACTCTAGGCGCATCGTATCCACCGCGCTCTGGTCGCCGCTGAGCGCGGCCAGCGCTGCGCGTTGCGTAAAACTGGCGGTGCAGGAGTTGGAGTTGGTCATCAGGCGCGTGATTTGCGCGGCCAGGTCGGCGCGCATTACTCCGTAGCCGATGCGCCAGCCGGTCATGGCATAGGTTTTCGAGAAGCCGTCGAGCAGAATGGTGCGCTCCTGCATGCCGGGCACGCTCATGATCGAAAACGGCTTGCCTTCAAACTGCAGGCGGCTGTAAATTTCGTCGGCCAGCACCAGGATGTTCCGATCGCCGATCGCCGCCGCGGCGCGCTCAATGTCGCCGCGCGCCAGCACGCCGCCCGTAGGGTTCTGCGGAGAGTTGAGAATGATCAGCCTGGTCGAGGGCGTAATCAGGTGCGCCATCTCGTCCACGTCCATCGCGAAATCCCGCTCTTCGCGTAGCGGAATCGGCACCGGCGTGCCTCCGGCGTAGCGGATCATCGACTCGTAAATCGGAAAGCCGGGGTTCGGATAGATCACCTCGTCGCCCTCATCGATGAGCGCCAGCATGACGTAGAACATGATGGGCTTGCCGCCGGGAACCACAACCACTTCGTCGGGATCGACTTGGACGCCGCGCGTGTGGCTGACGTAATTGGCAATGGCTTCGCGCAGTTCCCGCAACCCTGCCGAAGGGCCGTAGTGCGTCCAGCCCCCGCGCAGCGCATCCACGGCCGCTTCCACAATGTGCGGCGGAGTCGAGAAGTCCGGCTCCCCGATCTCCAGATGGACGATGCTCCTGCCCGTGCGCTCCAGCGCCTTGGCTTTGCTCAGAACTTCAAATGCCGTTTCCGTGCCCAGCCGCGCCATGCGCCGCGACAAAAGCAGTTCGTGTTGCGCTACTTGCGTTGCCATTGCGATGCTCCCCCGATCTTCCACCCAGCCAGCACAAATCGCTCGCCGGGGGACTCGATCTTCTGCCCAGGCCGCCGCTCTCCATGCCTACACAGAACCTGGCCGGCTCTCAGGCCGGATGGCATTATACCCCCGGCTCAAAATCGCAAAATGTGATGGCCGTCTCCCTGCCCGCGGGAACTGAACCTGCTTTGCACAGCTGCCGGCGACGAGGAACGGTAGAATGTCCGAAGCGCAGCAACGGATATTGACCATGACGTACTACGACCAGGTCGCAGAGGCAGCCGCATTTTTGAAATCCCGTCTGGGCGCCCTCGCGCCGCGGGTGGGCATCGTCCTGGGCTCGGGCCTGGGCGCTGCCGCCGATGCGGTCGCCGATCCGGTCATCGTTCCCTACCAGGAAATCCCGCATTTCCCGCAATCGACCGTCGAAGGGCATTCGGGGAGGATGGTGGCGGGAAAGCTCGGCGGAGCGCCGGTGATCGTGATGCAGGGGCGCGTGCATTCTTACGAAGGCTACTCGCCCCGCGAGGTCACCTTTCCCATGCGCGTGTTGGGCGCGTTGGGAATTCGCGCCGTGGTGCTGACTAATGCCGCCGGCGGCATTCAAGCCGGTTATCGCATCGGTCAACTCGTGCTGCTGGCCGATCACATCAATATGATGGGCTGGAATCCGCTCACCGGGCCCAACGAGCCGCGCTTCGCCGCGACACCGGGCGCGGGACTGCGTTTCTTCGACATGACCGAGGCCTACAGCAAAGCCTTGCGCGCGTTGGCCGCGGAGGCAGCGCGCGAGGAGGGATTCCCGGACGAGGGCGGGACTGCTCTCGCGCTGGGCGTGTATCTGGCCACACCCGGACCGAACTTTGAGACGCCGGCCGAGATTCGCGCCTTTCGCGCGCTTGGAGCTACGCTCGTGGGGATGTCGACCGTGCCGGAAACGATTGTGGCGCGGCACATGGGCATTGAGGTGCTGGGCATCTCCTGCGTCACCAATCTGGCTGCGGGACTGGGCGCAACGCAGCTAAACCATAAAGAGGTGCAGGAAACCGGCCGCATGGTCGAACGGCGGCTGGCCGGATTGCTCAAGCGTCTGGCGCCGCGCATTGCCGCGAAGGTCAACCAGAAACCGAGAGTCGAACCGTGAGCCCGCCCGTGAGCGCCCGAGTCGCACGCGAAGTCGCCGCCCAGATTCCGCGGCTGCCTTTTCCACCCACCGTGCTGGGCATTGCCGGCTGCTCCGGCTCGGGAAAAACCACGCTGGCCAAGGAAATGGCCCGCATGCTGCGCGGCCTGCGCTTTCATCTCGACGACTACTATCTCGATCTCGCCCACATGCCCCTCGAAGAGCGCGTCCAACAGAACTTCGACGACCCGTCGATGATTGAGATTCCGCTGCTGGCTGAGCATATCGCCACACTGGCGCGCGGAGACACCATTCAGCGGCCGGTCTACGACTTTGCAACCTACACCCGCGTGCCGGGACGCACCGAGCGCGTCACTTCCGGCCCGTTCCTGATTATTGAAGGCATCTTCGCGCTCTGCTTCGCCGAACTGCTGCCGCTCTACCAAATGCGCATTTACGTCGACACGCCGGACGCGTTGTGTTTCGAGCGCCGGCTCAAGCGCGACATGGACGAGCGCGGAAGAAGCGAGGAGACGGTGCGCTATCAATATGAGAATCGCGTGCGACCCTCGAGCATGACGTTCGTGCGACCTTCGGCCGCCAAGGCCGATCTCGTGGTCGACGGCTCCGATGCCCTGGACTGGAAGGTGGAACGCGTGATGGCCGAGATGCGCAAGCGGAATTTACTCACCGGTGCGGGATAAAGCAGGGACCAGGGGAGCAAAAAACAGAGATTGAGGACCTGAGCGGCTAATGGACTGCCGGGCTTACGCGCCGCTGGTTTGGATCGGAGCATTCCGCAGAACGTGGTCGTTGACGCCACCGCGCTCCGCGGATTTTGGCCTGTAGACCTGAAGACGGTTCTTGCCTTTCTGTTTTGCGGTATACATGGCTTCGTCGGCGCAGCGCATGAGCGCTTCCGCATCCGGGCCTACCTGCGGGTAAGTCGCCACTCCGATGCTCACCGTCATCGCCACTTGCTTGCGTTCGATGCTAATCGGGCTTGAAGCGACCGCCACGATTTTCGCCGCGATCATTTCTGCTTCGGCGGCAACGCGCAGGTCGGGAAGAAGAACGATGAATTCGTCGCCGCCCATGCGGGCGACGGTATCCGTGGCGCGCACACAAGCATTGAATCGCTGCGCCAGCTCGCACAGTAGCTTGTCGCCGGCCTGGTGACCGCAGGCGTCATTGACGTCCTTAAATTCGTCGAGATCGATCATCAGCAAGCCTAGACAGGTCTCAAACCTCTCCGCGCGCTTGAAGACGTTTTGCAGCCGGTCATTCAAAAGAAGGCGATTGGGCAGACCGGTGAGCGCGTCGTGCTCCGACAAGTGGCGCAGGCGTTCTTCGCTGCCACGCAGAGCCAGAGTCTGCTGCTCGACTCTGTGTCGAAGGACTGCGATCCACGCAAAGGAAATCAGGACCACGATGCCGATCAACGCAAAACCCTCAAGCGCATGTGCCGGCGTCCACCAGGAAGGCGCGTGAAGGACAGTAATGTCGTCGGCCGAGCGCAGTAAAAAAAGCACCGATTCCGGCCGCACCGCACCTTCGCCCATACTGGTGCCAAGCGGATCCACCTGCACGCTGCAAACTCCGGTGATGCGCAGGATGCTCCCCTCCTTCCACGGAGATCGAGAGCGCAGCGCGTCTTTCGGCAAGGTCGCTGGAAAAAGAAGTCCCCCGGCGCGCAGGATGAGGGTTGGATTGTTGGCGGCGGAGTCCTGGCCGATGAGTTCAGCATCGACTTGCACAACCTGACCGTCTAGATTGCCCTTGAGTGCGTCCTCGGGCGTAATGGGGCGGGGTGGGGATGCGGAAGCGTGACCGATGACGCGAAAGCTTGCATCTTCGAGCGTTGGCTTGAACAGATTGATGGCCGGAAATCCAACGACGTCCACAAGCGATCCCAGGGCCACGCCGGTGGTTTGCGTGGTTTGAATGCAGAGGCCATCTTTGCCGTCCTGAATGCACAAAATGCGGCCTGGCCAGTCCAGGGTCACGGTCCCGCGTATATGGGCGCGGTGCAGGAGTTCGGGAACCGTCGAGAACCTGAATATTTGCGAGATGGGAACCGCAGGCACGGCGAAGGGATCGGGCGGCGCGGCCTGGATCACGCTGAGTTCGCGCAGCGAAGGAAAGAAGGCATGCACGCCCACCATCTGGCGGCTTTGGTTGAAGAGCGGAGCCGCATTGGCCCGAATGCGCACCAGCGAATCGACCAGGGCATCGTAATCGCCCTCGGGCTGGCGCGGGGTAATTGCCGTGAACGAGCCGCCCTCGGCCGCTACTTCGAGAATCACGTTGTGCGGCTCCAGGTGCACATTGCGCACGCGGCCCTCGATCTCGACCCACTGGCAGTCGAACACTCCCGTCAGCAGTCGCGTCAGAGCGACTTTGGGCGGATTCTCCGGCAGACCGGAGTGCGCTTCGAACTCGACCTGGCGGGCTGCAACGATGGGAGCGTAGTCGCCAGGACCCGTGACTCCTTGGATGTCGATGGCATCGCCGGTTCGGATGGTGAGAATGGGGCGCGCGGGAACCGATACAAAAACGCAGCCCGAACTGTCACATGCAAAGAGCGCGCCGTGTCGTGTGTCGATATAGGGATCGTAGTACGTGACCACTGCATGCAAATGTACGGGATAGGCGCGCGCCGCCTGCTCGGCAGGAAAATCGTGGACCACCCTCGCCTTCGTCAGAGTGCGCAGCGGCGGTGCGGGCTGGTTCGCGTCTTGCGCGCTTGCCGCGAAACAAGCTGCCATCAGAACGGCCGCAGCTAGAACGGCCGCGACTTGAACGGATGCCGACGGCACGCATTCCATTCGCATCCAATTTCTCCTCGCATCCACGCAACCAGAGTCTCTTGGACGCGGCGTCGCGTCGCGCTCGAGAAACAGAACACACCGGCAATTCGGCTGGCCTTATTATCGGCCGTTTTGCTGTGGACATAAAGGGGAGAGCGAAGAACGCCACCGTGACAGATCGCAACTGCCGCCCCTTGAACGACTTGCGTTGGCAACGAAATTCGCGGCGATCAAGGACGTTCCGGCCAATTGTGCACAGGCCGCGCCTTGCTCTACTTCGCCGTCAGCGCCGCTACCGGCACCAGCATGTCTTCCTTGCGCATCACCAGATTCGTAGCGTTGAGCGTGGCCAGCTCGAAGCCGTGGCCGTGCGTGATCGCGTCCGTCGGGCAGGCCTCCACACAGTAGCCGCAGAAGATGCAGCGGTTGTAGTCGATGTTGTAGACCTTGGCGTAGCGCTCCGAAGAGGAGATGCGGGTTTCTGTAGTGTTATCGGCGGCTTCAATATAGATGCAGTTCGCCGGGCAGGCCGCGGCGCACAGGAAACATGCCACGCATTTTTCCAGGCCGTTTTCGTCGCGCTGCAACTCGTGCGCGCCGCGGAAGCGCGACTCAAATACCGCACCGCGCAAGGGGCCGGAACCGTCAGGGTAATTCTCCACCTCGGTGGGCGCGAAGGCCTCGCGAGCGGTAATGCTCATGCCCTTGGCAATGCCGGCGATGTTGCGCACAATCGACATGCGTTCAGTATACGATGGAGACGAGGAGAATTTCATGAAGCCTTCACATGGATGCACCGCCATCTTCTTAGGGATGTTGAGTTTGGGAGCCTTCGCGCAACAGCCGCAGAACCCGCAGCCGCACATGCCGATGCCGCGGCAAGTACGCGACATGACGGCGCAGGTGCCCGCGCCGGCAGAGCCGCTCAAGATCGCCTTTGGCGATAAATCCGCCACATGGACCGTCGCCGCGCTGGCCTCGCTGCCCCACGTCATGGTCACCGTCTACAACGAGCACACCAAGGCCAACGAGACTTACTCCGGCGTACCCCTGATCGCGTTGCTCGCGCCCTTGGGCTTGAGCGAACATCCGCGCGGCAAAGATCTGCGGCTCTACGTGGTGGCCGAGGGTTCCGACCTCTATGAAGTGGTGTACTCAAGCGGCGAGATCACGCCGGAAGTGAGCAGTTCCACGGTCATCGTGGCGGACACCGAGAACGGCAAGCCGCTAAACGGCGATGGGCCGCTCAAGTTGATTGCCACAGGAGAAAAACGCCCAGCGCGGTGGGTGCGCAGTCTGGTCGGCATTCGCGTGCTGGCAGCGGAGTGAGGCGGCGCCGTCCAGCACCCGGCTCCCTTTGCAAATCGCCTTGCGCAATCGGAAGCTTGCGGCAACTTTGATGGCTTCGGCTTTAGCCTGCAAGCGCCTTCCATGCAGAGCTTCAGAACCGTAGCAAACCAACTTCCATCGCGCGTCAGTTCAGCGGGGAGTATATCCAGTCCCAGGCGTCTGGCCGAACTGCGGAAGTTTGCACCACCTTGCGGATGCGGTCCAACTCGTAATTCTGACTGATCTCGCAGTCGAAGCGCAGCGATTGGTCGTTGCTTCCCGAAGCAATGCATCTCCCATCCGGCGAGAACGCCAGCGAGAGCACTCCGCCGGTATGGCCGCTCAAGATGGGAAGCGGCAATTGCGATGTGACGTCCCAGAGGTACATCTTTCCGTCGGCAGTCCCGTAAGCAAGCACTTGACTGTCGGGAGAAAAGGCGACAGCATTGATGGCCTCGCTCGCCGGGGGCGGCTGGGAAAGATAGTATCCGTATTTTGATGTACTACCGGTAATTGACGCGTAGGAAAGCTGGCCTTTTACGCGCGTCCAGTTGCCCGTATACCATACGGCAACCTCGCTGGCATCGGTGCCGGCCGCCAGCCATTCACCGTTGGGAGAAAAGGATGCGGCTGCGAAGTTTCCTTGCAGCAGCTCCGGCCTCCATTCCGTGCTCCCCGCGATCTGTATGGCGTCCTTTACCGCGCTATCGACAATTCTGGTCTTCCCTTTTCCCGATAAGTTGTCCGCTGTCCAGATCTCCACCTTTTTCGCGGAGTCGCAAACTGCCAGCCATTTGCCGTCGGCTGAAAAAGCCAGAGTTTGCAGCGACAAATGCAAAAACGCGGAGTACTCAGCGGCGTTCTGAGCCTTCAGGACAGATAATGGCCGGATCTCCCGTACGGCGGTGGATTCATCGGGCTTCCACAAGAGAATACGCCCGTCCTCGTGCGTCGCTCCGAAATTGGCGGCGGCGGCCAATCGTCCATCGGGCGAAAAAGACAAGGCGTCGATCTGGATCGGAGCGCCGCCGTCATTGTCCGGCGAGTAAAGCCTTCTCCATGCGGGCTTCTCCGCGCTCGACACTTTCCCCCTGTCCATCAGTTTCTTCACGTCCCACAGCAGCACCGTTCCATCTTTTGCGGCCGAAGCGACCGTTCCGCCATCGGGAGACCAGGCCAGCATCGTGCCCACGCCATGGGGGGCCAGCTCGCCCTCGATCGAGTCCGCCTCAACAGGATTCCCGGTGCAGGGATCGAGCGGAATGAAGGAGATATCGCTCGGCACATGTTCCTTATCCGTTGAAACCCCGCGAATCCTGGCGATCCACTGCGAAACCGGCTTCCTGTCTTTCTGCGCCACAAGCCAGCTGGGATCGGTGCAGATTTGCGTTTTTGGCGAGAAGGCCACTGCCTGAACCGTGCCCTCTTCCGAAATGAATTTAGGCTGCGATTCCCACGTCAACGTGCCGTTCGGTCCCGGCAACTTCTGCTGCGCCCAGAAGGAGACGCGCCCGCCCTTGGTATCAATCACCACGTCGGCATCGCCTGACACGATCAGTTTCTGGTTCGGCGTGATCGCCGCGGAGTACACCACGCCCCGCTCTCCCCGCAGCATAATGCTATCCCTGGGCACAGGACTATCGTGCTTGTCCTTCACCAGCGCCCATATCCGCACGGTTCCGTTGCCGCCTGTGACCATCAGCCGGCTTTGGTCTCGAAACACGGTCAGCGAAGTGACCCGGCCCTGGCGCGTGTTTAGAAAGGTGTGAGCCTCGAACTCGTTGTTGGTCTTCTTGCCGGCCTCTAAATCGACTCTCATGACGCGGCCTTCGCGCGTCCCCAGCAGAATCTGGTTGCTATCGTAATAGGTCAGCGACATCAGCCCCGAAACATCCGCCAGGATCGGCTGGCTCCATCCCCGGACCCACAAGTGTCCGTCGCCAAAGGCCATGGCGAAGCTGCGGCCATCGGGCGAATAAGCGGCTGCCTTGATCCCCCCTCCGGCGCAATTGGATTCCCCGGAACAAGCGTCCGCCGCACTGAACGTCTCCTTGTCTTCTCGGGTAACCGTTCCATTGGCCGCAATGCTGAAGAATTCGGCGCTATTGTCCTCCTTCGTGGCTGCAAATTCCGTGGTGTGCGGGCCAGCCAGTTCGGCGTCGCTCTGCGGGCGAAAAACCACCGTGTCGACGGCCGCGGTGCGTTGCGCGGGCGCCTGGATCACCTCATAGGGCGGTTTCGTACTCCATAAATAAACCGTGCCGCGAGGATGCTCCGCGCGCATATTTCCCGTGCCTATGGCAATCCAGTTTCCGTCGGGCGAGAACTGCACCGACAAGATTCCGGGCAGATCGCTTTGCCCCATTCTCCGGCTCTTGAGCTCACCATCCAGCTGCTTGTTGATGCTTTCGCAGCCGGAAGAAAAGTTGCACGGATACAACGGAAGCGTGCTGTTTGAGTTTCCCTCGTTGTCGAGCACGGCCAGCGCGCTCATCAACAAAGGCGGGTCTTTGGAATTCCCATTGAATTGGCTGACGTCGAAGATGCGCACCGTGGAATCAGCGCCGGCCGCCACCACCAGGCTGCCATCCGGCGAGATCGCGACGCTGCGCACTTCATCCCGGTAACCGATATAGGCCGTGGCCGCATTTCCGTCGGAAAGCGCCACCAGGTAGCCCCATTCAAAGTGGCTGTCGACCTTGGCCTGCCCAAAGCTCCGCAAGTTGGAGTTAAACCAATTCAAAAGCGCGTAAAGATAGATGTGCCTGCGGATGAACCGCAGCGGGCCGTGCAGCAGCGGGTGCTGCTCCATCTGGCTCTCAACCCAGTTGGGAGACGACCGCGTCATGGATCCCGTTTGGCGCAGCAGGTCGGTTCCAGAAGCGAAATCGCCGCTGTCGAAAGCGCGCTGCACGTCGATCATATTGGTGCTGTAACCGTTGAAGACGGCCTGTTGCCCGACTTCCCCGACCTTCACCACCAGCCCGGCAATGGCGAGGATCACGGCGGCCGCAATTCCCGCGGCGCGCAGAACGCCCTTGCGGAAGGCCGCCTGCTGCCGCCGCAGCTCGGCGCCGGGCATGGTGATCTGAATCCAGCGCCGGTCGAATACGTGCCGGTAAATCCTGTTTCTCACCACCAGGCGGTTGTTCCGCACAGACACCAAACCGGCCAAACGCAGCACGTCGATGAGCGAATTCGTGTCGTCGCTGTGCACATGTTTCCCGCTGCGCACACGCGCGTAGAGGTCGAGCAGACCGGCGAGCTCGTCGGCATCGCGCCGCAGCACGGCCCGGTCGCGCACAAAAAGCATGTTGCCGCCCGCCGAATCGTCGCCGCTCGTGGATTTCTTTTCCACGCGATCGCGCACATATTGCAGGTTATCGTCCGTGGTGTCGGCGGCAGGCAGAGATAGAAACAGAGTGCGGCACAGCCGGTCGACGCCCGCTGCATTGACGACATCGGGGAATGCCGAGATAGAGGCGCAGAGCCGCTGCGTCAGATAGGGATGGCCGCCCGTCCACCAAAGCGCGCGGCGCAAAAGCTTGCGTGCGGCGGCCGCCTCTTCCGGCGGCCGCAGGCCATCGACAAACCGCGCCGCTTCCTCGGGAGTGAAATCCGTAAGCTCGATGCGATGGCCGATGTTGAATGGCGTATTCGAGACATTGATGAGATCGGAAGGGCTGGCCACCCCGACCACGCAAAAGGTCAGGCGGCTCAACTCGGGATCCGATGTGCGCTCGTTATACATCTGGCGGATGCCGGCGAAGAATTCGTCGCTGGAAAACGGCAGGCGCCGGACAAAGTCGATCTCATCGACAAAGATGACGATGTTTCCAGGAATGGATTTGACGACGACCTGCCGGATGGCGCTCATCCATCGCTGCATGGCGCCCATGCGGCGCACCGCCGCGTCGGTGCTGTTCCAGAAATCCTCAACCTCGTCTTCCAGGTTAAAGGCGCCGCCCAGGCGGATGAGAAGCCCGTCGTACCACTGCTCCAGAGTAACGTTGTGCCCGATCTGGGTCAGGTCCAGCAGCGCGACCTTGGTCCCGGCCTGGCGCAGGCTGGCTGCGGTGCGCACGATCAGCGACGATTTGCCCATTTGCCGCGAGGTCAGCACGTAGCAGAAGTGCCCTGCCTTGAGATGCTCGAGCAAATCGCGGTCCGCATTGCGTTCCACGTAGCTCGGCGCATTGGCGGGCAGTGTGCCGCCTATTGTGAAAAAGCGTTGGCTCTGGCTTATGGCTGCGGTTATTGTGCTCATGACTCAGGAAAGATGCCGGGCAAGATACGTGCGATAGATGCCGCAACGGAATCGGGAATCCTGCGCTGATGTGCCGGTGATCAGCCCGCCGCTGCGCAACCGGTAGAAGCTGGTGGGATCGGTGATGGGCTCGCCATGCACCAACCCTTGCACCATGCCCAGGAGCTTTTTATCGCGCACCAGCAGCACCAGGATGCGGCGCAGGTGATCTCCAAATGGCCCTTCATCGGTATCGGCCAGCGCCAGCAGCTCATCCAGCGATTTCCCATGATTTGCGAGTTCGTAAAGCCCTTGCCGCGTAAGATAGGGCTGGCCGTTGAGCATGGAATAGAAGCGCTTCAGGTCGTCGGAAGACTGAATGGGATCCTTGTAAAGGTGGTTCAGTTTTTCCACCTGCTCGATGCCGAAGTCGTGCAACTCCAGGCGCGTGCCGACGTTGAACGGAGACTGATTCTGGTCGGTGATGAAGAGTTGCGCCTCGGTGGCATAGACAATAGCCAGGGTAAGGCGCCTCCACGGGCCGCTGGGATCGCTGGCCCGCTCATTGTGCCAACTGCGGAAGAGTCCAAATACCTCGCTGGCAAAGGGGCATGAAAACAGGCGATCCACTTCATCCATCGCCAAAATGAGATGGCCTTCGGTTTTCTCCAGCACCTCGCGCCGAATGTACCGCTCGAAGTTGACGCTGGGCGCGCGCTCCGGGCGCCACACATCCTCCGGATAAACCTCCAGGTTGAGCTGGTCGGCGGCCATCGCGCCCAGGCTCTTGTACAGGCTCGAGATTTCGGCGAGATTGACCTGGTTCAGTTTCTGGAAATCGAAGACGGCAACGGTCTTGCCCCCCTTGCGGGCCTGTTGCAGGCCGCGCGCCAGCAGCGAGGTCTTGCCCATTTGCCGTGCGCCCTTCACCAGTACGATGCTGTCCTGGCGGTCGAGAGCCGCGTGAAAATCGAGATCGACAGGCTGAACAATATAGTATGGCGATTCCAGGGGCACGGCGCCGCCCGGCGGCTCATCGCTGATCAGCTTCGGCTGCTCCTTGGCGGTAAGGCTGTCGAGCAAATGCTCCAGCAGACCGCCGTCGTCGCCAGGCTCGCGCCACAAATCGTATTGCAGATTGCCCACCAGGCTGTGCAGGGGTTCTGCCAGTTTCTCCTCATAGCGAATACGAACCGGAAGAACCCGCGGCTTGCCAAATTGCTGCTGGGCCGCCTCTGACGCGACCTGGATCTCCATGGCCAGCATCTCGCTCTGCACCGACGCCGCGGAAAGCAGCGGGATCACGGCATCCGACTCCCGCACCTGGCGCTCGATCTCTCTCGCCCACTCCACGCCGATCCGGAGATGACGATCCACAAACACGTCGTGGCCGGCCGCTTGCAATCCCGACTCCAGCATCGTCAATACTTGATCGTCCGGCTGCGCGCCGCGTTTATACAACAAGGCAACCCGCAGGGCGTCCTTCGCTCGGACCACATTTTCCTCCGCATCGTGCTGCTTTTGAGGCGCAGCCGTATTGATCGTGGCAGCGGCAACCGGCGGACGTGAAAATGAGCCAGTTGCTGTAGAAGCGCCGGAGTGCATGGAGGCCGGCTTCGCGCCGGTCGATCCAGGATCGGCAGCCGTATGCTGCGAACCCGCGCCCGCCCTGGACAGTGCGTTGATGCGCTCCATCAGCGGACCGAGATGATCTTCCAAAGGCGGCTGCATCGCATCCAGCCATTGCACGCAGGTGAGTATGTATTTGAGTTCGCCTCCCGGTTGCACATTCTCGATGCGCAGTGGGAGAATCACTTTTTTCATCTCATCGGCCAGATGCAGTTCCTTCTTGACGTGATGGCTTTCATTGGCGCGAGGCGAAAAAATCAGAACGATGGCGCAGCTTTCGTCGATGCCACGGACAATGGCATTGTCGTAGGATTCTCCGCCAAGGATGTCCCGCGGCGCAATCCAGCACCGGATCTTGTGCTGTTCCAGGGTCTGGCAGACAAGATTGGCGGGCGTCTCATCACTCGACGAGTGGCTGATAAAAACAAGCGGTTGTACTGACATGGCAGGGAAACCTAGCAGCTTGCATGTAAATATAATCCAAGCGGCGACTCGCGCAAACAACTATTTTGCCTGATGCCGAATTGCGGCAAAAAGGCCGCACCTCCGATGGATGGAGCGTGCGGCCCTTGGTGTTTCAGTGATTCAGTTTCCCGCCCTTTCCGCAAAGGACGCGGAAAGGATGGGGCCTGGACGCCTTCTCAGCGATGGCCTCCGGAGCGGCTTCCGCCGCCTCCGCCGCTACTGCGGACCTGAGGCGTCACGTGGGAGTCGGCATGCAGCGGACGTGTTTCCGCTGTCGTCGCCGGCCGGTTGTTGCCTGGCGCCGCATACTGCCCGCGCTGCGTGCTGTAGTTCTGCTCGTGCTGCACCTGCGTGCTCATGCGCGGTGCCGTGGGCTCGCGGTATGCATTGCCTTCCGACGTCCGCGGTTGCGATTGCACGCCATTCGGTCCGCCGCGATAGCTGGGCCGTGCGCCGTTATTGACGCGAACGTTATTGTTCACGCGAACATTGGCGCGGTAGCTGTACACGTTGTGCACCGAGCGCCCGTTGATGTTGTTGTAGACGCGGTTATAGAAGAAGTGGCCGCCGTTCCAGTAGCCGCCCTCGTAACCGAAGCCAACGTAACCGAAGCCATAGTTAATGCCGCCATACCAGCCGATATGGAAGCCCCAGTGGCCGGGATAAAAGAGGTAGCGGCCGCCGTAAAAGCCCCAATAGCCGGGAGTCCATAGCCCGCCGGCATACGGGGGCTCTACCCACACGCCGGGCACCCAGTAATAGCCATAAGGGCCCCAGGCCCAGTAGCCGGGAGTCCAGATGTATCCATCGTCCGGCGCGGGTGGCTGCGCGTAATCGGGCAGCGGAGGCGGCGGCTCAGTCGCTTCTTCCGTGGGCTGCTCGGTGTAGCCGGCAACGTCGGGATTCTCGCCGCCGGCGGGCGGAGCTTCGGTGGTATAAGACTGTCCGGCCGGTCCTTGGCCGGTGGTATCCGGCGCCTGATTGACGGCTGCCGGGTCGGGTCCCTGGTCAGGAGGCGCCTGAGCCTGTCCGGCGGCCTGAACTGCGGTGAGGCCTGGCGTCAGCTTCTGATGCGATGCTGTCAGGCAAAGAATGGCCACGAGGGCCACCGGTATGCAAAGTGCGAGTCGAGAAAGACTTTTCATCTCAACCTCCATTCGATTGAACACGCTTCGCTGTACAGAAGTCTCGGAATTTTAGGAAATTCTTCTCTGGGCCGTCAATGGCTCGCGTCACCCCGGCGGGGAGTCACCAGCTTGCCCGTGCCCCATCCTTTCGCCCGTTTCTTGGGGCGAAAGGGTGGGATAGCACCAAGCCCGCAGGCACGAATTCATGCGGCCGGAGCCCTTGGGTGGGGCAGTCGCCAATCGCTCGCGCCCCGCTGCCGGCTGCCCGCGATCGTTGGCTGGCCGCGGAGCGAAGGCGTCCCTTGAGGGGACATTCGCGGAATCTGCCGCGGATGCCCTGCGCAACGCTGCTACTTGGGGTGGTCCTGCTGCTTTTGCGGAGCCGCCTGGCGCTGCTGCTGCGGAGCCGCCTGACGCTGCTGCTGCGGAGCCGCCTGACGCTGCTGCTGCGGAGCCGCCTGACGTTGCTGCTGCGGAGCCGCCTGGCGCTGTTGTTGTTGCGGAGCCGCTTGACGCTGTTGTTGCGGAGCCGCTTGACGCTGTTGTTGCGGAGCCGCCTGGCGCTGCTGTTGCGGAGCCGCCTGGCGTTGCTGTTGCGGAGCCGCCTGGCGCTGTTGTTGTGGCGCCGCCTGGCGTTGCTGCTGCGGAGCCGCCTGGCGTTGCTGCTGCGGAGCCGCTTGACGTTGTTGTTGCGGAGCCGCTTGGTGCTGCTGCTGTTGCTGCTCGACAGTCCGATTGGTCTTCTGCAACGCCGCCGGTGCTCTCACATTGCGATCGGCCGCAAGAGGTTGGCTGACAGCCGCATTGGCCGGGCGGCCATGATTCGTATTGGCAAACTGAGCTCGGTTGGTGCTGGCAGCGCGCTCATTCTGCACTTGCGACGTCATGGGTGCGGTGTGCGGCTGATGCATCGCCGCCAACTCCGCAGGCCGCGCCGGTGCACGGAGCCCTCCCGATCCGCCGTTATAACTCACGCGGGAGCTGTTCGTGTTGCCGGCCACCGAGCGGCTATAAACGTTGTGCACCACGGAGATGTTCACGTTGTTGACCGAGCGGTTGTAATAGAAGTGGCCGTCTCCCCAGTAACCGCCCTGGTAGCCGTAGCCTACGTAGCCATAACCGTAGTTGATACCGCCGTAGTAGCCGATGTACTGGCCCCAGTAGCCGGGGTAAAACCCGTAGACGTTATCCCAGAAGCCCCAATAGCCGGGGGTCCAGAGTGCGCCCTCGTAGGGAGCCTCAATCCAGGCGCCAGGCACCCAGTAGTAGCCGTCCGGGGACCACGCCCAGTAGCCCGGCGTCCAGATATAGTCGTCGCCGGGACACTGCGGCTGGTCGTATTCGGGCAGGGGCGGAGGCGGCTGGGCCGAGGTGTATTCAGGCTGCTCTCCGTAGCCCGGATTGTAAGACGACTGGTCCGGCGGAGCGCCCTGTTGGTAGCTTGGAGCGCCGCTGGATGCATACCCCTGCGCCCCCGAGTTATCTGCAACAGGGGCCAGATTGGATGCCGCCGGGTCCGAGGACGGGTTCTGCGTGCCCGCCTGGCTGTTATCCGCCTGCACCTGTGCTGGATTGCTGTGGCATCCGGTTGTGGAAAGTGTCATCGCCAGGGGAAACAGGGCAAATTGCGCAAGTCTGAAAAGACGCCTCATTTCACGCCTCCATTCAGCTTGGATGCTATCGGCAGCGCCGGGGGCAAAACTGCTCTCTATTGACCACTAAATGCTCATTTCAATGACTGTACCCACCGTCTCCTTGCCCCATCCTTTTCGCGCACCTTGCGAAAAGGGAGGGAACGCAAAAATGTTGGCTACACCCATCCTGGAGCCGGCTTAAAGCCTCATCTCAATGGCTCACCCGCCCCCCTGCCGACTGCCCGCGATTGTTGGCCGGCGGCGTAGTCACCGGCCTGCGCTGCGGTTGCGTACCCAGCAATTGCTGGCATAGCGCCGAGTCCTGGCCGCGTTCGAGATTCTGGATGGCATCCTGCCCGCGGCACAGGCGCAATTTCATGGCCTCGGCATTCTCCCGGGTCAGCTCCTCGGTGCGCTCCATTCCCGTCATGGGGTCCACATCGTAGCGGAAGATGGTGTCGCTGGGCTGCCGCTTTTTTCCGTAGTCGAAGTGGTTCCACGTAACCAGAGTCGCTCGGTTTTCCGCTCCCGCCATCAGGGCATACACCTGCGTCCAGGTCACGTCGGGAGCGCTGGGAGGAACCGCATTCCACACCAGAACTCCCTGCCCGCCGCGCATCCAACGCGCCACAAACTGGTGGCGCGCAAGGTCGTAGTAGAAGCTGGTGAAAAACGTGCTGGCCGCGCAGTCGTGGCAGTTGTCGTAGAGCACGGCCAGCTCCGCGGGAGCGTCGTCGGCAAAGTGTTCCCAGTCGACCCAGCGCAGATTCACGCCCTTGAGCAGCGGCGCAACCACATGGCTGGTGAGCGATGCGTTCCACACTGTAAAGCTGTCGTCGCTGGGCAGCGATTGCGGTCCTTCGCGGTCGGCGGTCACCACCAGTGCCGCGTCGTACTCCACGCCGATCTCCCGGATGCCGGTCCACTTCTCCACCGTCAGCGAGCGCGCGATCCACGCCACAATGTTCTGGTCTTTGGCGTCGTGGAAATCGATCCAGCGAAAGCTGCCGGAGGTCTGCTGGGCGTGGAGCGCGCGTGGGAGCGGAAGAGCGAGAGCTAGCGCGACGGCGAGATAAAGGATGAGGCGAGAAAAGAAACCGGCCCGCATGAATCTAGGTATAGCAGAGCGGGCCTGCCATCAGTTCAGCGTGGCATTTAGTTCGGCGTAGGTAGCTCGATGTGGTCGACGACGACAACCTGAAGCGGCTCTTTCTTGGAGATGAATTTGAAGCCGGCGTGCGCGGCGGCCTGGACGAGGGCGGCGCCGATGTCGTCGGAGCTAGGCGGCGGCTGGGTGGGGCTCGGCACTGGAAGCGCAATGCGAAGCGTGATGTTGTAGGTACCGGTGAGGCCCGTTTCGTCCACGAGCTGGCGATCCTGGAAGGTGTTCATCATAAAGGCGAGCATCTCTGGGATAGTCGCGCCGGAGACGTGAAGAACAATGTCGTCGCCATCGCGCCGCCCGTAAATGCTCATGTTGTCGCTGAACTTGGGGTCGCTCGGAGTGGGGCGGGGGGCTTTGGGATCGAGTGTGAGGGCAAGAACGGGATAGTCCTGCTGCTCAGTGTGCGCCTGGAGATGGAAGCGCTCGATCAGCAGCTTGTGGATCATGGCGCGGCTCTGCGTTACGCTGGGCAGGCCGGGAGTATCGGGTTCGGCGACGATGTCGAATTTCTTGTCTTCAAGCCAGGGCGGTCCGCCGATCACCTGCCGGCCGCGTATATTCCAGACGGTTTTGATGAGCTCTTTGGCGGAGGTGCCGGTGGCCTCGAACCTGTGGGCGCGCAGGTCGAAGACGGGATGCTGTTCGTCCGCTGTAGCGGGCTTGATAGTGGCAACTTCGTAAGACGGATCGGCGTCGGCGGCCATGGCCGGAAGCGCCGTGGGGCTCTTCCAGAGGGTGTCTTCGCTAGCCAACTGGAGGGTAAGCGGGAGAGTTTGTTGGCCTTGTATCCAAGTTCCAGCTATGGATTGGCCGTCGGCGCTGAGCTTGCCGCGGAACGTGATACCTGCGTCTCTCTGCGCAAAAGTGACATCCGGAGCCGACAAGGTCACCGAGGTAAGCGGCATGGAGGTGCCAAAGTCGATGAACGTGAGGCCGCCGTGGTAGGCGCCGTCGGAGCTTTTCTCAATGGTCAAGACGATGCGGGGATTGCGGTTCACCTGTGCGCCCTGCTGGGTGGTGATGGCGAGGGTTCCCTGCCATGTGCCGGCGATGGATTGGGCGTGGAGAGAAGCGACGGCGGCGAGGATGAAAGCCGCGGCAAACAGGATGGCTCGTTTCATAGAATCTCGATCCTCACTACAGCCCCAGTTTCGCCCACAGCGCGTCGACCTTCGCTTTGGTCGCGCCATCCATCTCGATCATGGCCGGCCAGGGGCGCTCGAAGCCTTCCGCCTTCCACTTGCGCGTGGCGTCCACTCCCATTTTTGAACCGTAGTTGGGCAGGCGGCTCGCGTGATCGAGCGAATCGACGGGTCCGAGCATGAATTGGATGTCGCGCTCGGGATCGATGTTGTTGGCCACGCGCAGCACCACCTCGCCAATGTCCTGCACGTCGCAGTCCTCGTCGACCACAATGATGCATTTGGTGAACATGGCCTGGCCGAGCGACCAGATGGCATTCATCACCTTGCGCGCATGGCCGGGATAGCTCTTCTTGATCGACACGATCATCAGGTTGTGAAAGACAGCTTCCACCGGCAAATGAATGTCGACCAGCTCAGGGATGGTCATCCGCATTGCCGGCAAAAAGATTCGTTCGACGGCCTTGCCCATCCACGCGTCTTCCATGGGCGGCTTGCCCACTGTGGTCGCGGCGTAGATGGGATCCTTCCGGTGCGTGATGCACGTCAGATGAAAAACGGGATACTCGTCCGGCAGCGTGTAAAAGCCGGTGTGGTCGCCGAAGGGGCCTTCGGAACGCAACTCGCCCAGCTCCACGTAGCCCTCGAGAATAATCTCGGCGTGCGCGGGAACTTCGAGATCGACGGTCTCGCATTTCACGATCTCAACCGGCTTGCCGCGCAGGAAACCGGCAATCAGATACTCTTCAACTTCCGGCGGCGCGGGAACAATGGCGGCGAAGGTCGTTGCCGGATCGGTGCCGATGGCCACGGCCACTTCAAGCCGCGAGCCCTTCAAGTTGCCCAGCGCGAGTTGCGGAATTGCGCCGGCCGGCTGCTCGGGAATCGTGACTGCGCCCCCGGCCGACTCGGCCATCATCGCGACTCTTGCCGATCCCGTCCCGGCCGCGTCACCCGTCCAAAGGGCTGCCGCGCGCAGCGCCTCGCGATAGTGCTCCGCGGCCACCTTTTGCCGCTGCCAATGCATGCCCGTCGTCTGGCCGTCGTACACCTGCATGCGATACATGCCGATGTTGCGCTTGCCCGTCTTCGGGTCGCGAGTGTGCACGCAGGGCAGCGTGATAAAACGCCCGCCGTCGAACGGCCAGCACTTGAGAACCGGAAAATAGTTGAGGTCGAAGTTGTCGCGCCGCACGACTTCCTTGCACGGCGCGTCCTTCGCGCTCACGGTTTTGGGGAAGATGTTGGCAAGTTCGCCCAGTTGTGGCAGCATCTTCAGCTTGTCGAGAAATCCGCCCGATGGCGGCTTCAGGTTCATCAGGCCGTGGATGCGTTCGGCGATCTCGTCGATGCGATCGACACCGAGCGCCAGCGCCATCCGCCGCTCGCTGCCGAACTGGTTGATGAGAACCTTGTGCCCGGGATGGCCTTTAACGTTCTCAAACAGTAATGCAGGCCCACCCGGAGCGTAGCTTCCGTTGATCGGAGGGGTCGAATTCCTGATTCCTGATCCCTGATCCCTTTTCCCTGATCTTCCGATCTTCGACACCCGGTCGGTAATCTCGGTGATTTCGAGCTCGGGCGAGACTTCCTCGCGGATGCGGCGCAGTTCGCCGTGCTTTTCGAGCGCTTTGATCCAGTCGCGCAAATCGTCGTATGCCAAGGACGTGCTCCCTTACATCCCTCATCGTACCGTAGCGCCGGTCTCCAGACCGGGGTCCCCAGCGAGCGATCTCTGCGCGCTGGGGTGGGAGACCGGGGTCCCCAGCGAGCGATCTCTGCGCGCTGGGGTGGGAGACCGGGGTCCCCAGCGAGCGATCTCTGCGCGCTGGGGTGGGAGACCGGCTGTACTGGCGGCGTCCACGCCACCAGCGGTCATGTGCAAACGCGTCGCGCCTACGTGTGCCGGCTGTCCCACTCGCCGCGGCCGCGCAACGCGGCGATTTCCTGGCGCGCCATCTCCTGCGCGCGCTGGTGGTCGGGTTTGCCCAGGCGATTCAGAGGCATCTGTCCCGGTTCGACAATAATCCAGTGCCGCGGCCGCATATACGTCGCCAACGACCGCGTGTGGCGTTCCAGTTCCTGAACGGCCAGCTCGACGCCCGGCCTCTTCTCGACCAGGGCCACTACGCCCTCCCCGGCCACCTCATGCGCCACGCCCACCACCACGCAATTCGCTACCTTCCCCTGAAGGTCGCTGATGTGCGCCTCCACGTCGCCGGGGAACACCTGGTAGCCGAACGATTTGATCACCCACTTGGCCCGTCCCGAAAGATAAAGGCCTCCGGCCCTCTTGTATCCAAGATCCCCCGTATACAAGAATCCGTCGCGCGAGATGGTCCGGGCGGTGGCGCCGGGATCGTTCACGTACCCGGCGAAGGTCTGCGGTCCGCAAAAGCAGATGTGCCCGATCTCGCCGTCGGGCAATGCATCGCCGGCCATGCCGTCCTCGCGCATGGGCTGGCGAATCGAGCACGCATAGACCGGCATATCGTGGCCTAGGCCATCGAGGATTCTTTCTCGCTCGGCTGCGTCCACGCTCACATAAGTACAAAAGCCCGCGCACTCGGTGAGCCCCAGTCCCGTGCCCACCACCGGCGCCATGGTGGCGAGTTTATCCACAAATGGCCGTGAGACGGAGTTCCCACCATACGCGGCAAACTTCAGGCTCTTCAGATCGTAGCCGCCGTAATCCTTCAGCATCCATTCCAGGTTGAACATCACGGGAATCTGCCCGAGAAGCTCCACGCAGTGCTGCTCAATGGCGCGCAGCGAGCGGCCCGCGTCGAAGACCTCAAGAAGAACCGCGGTCCCGCCGCCGAAGAGCGTCGTCATCAGGATCTCGGTTTGTGCGCCCACATGCGACGCGGGCAGATTGACCAGCGAGCGCATACCGTTGTCTCCGCCAAAGAACGCGCCGCACAGGCACATGTTCTGCGATGTAATGTTGCGATGCGTGAGCAGCGCCGCCTTGGGCGAACCGGTTGATCCTGTCGTGAAAATAATCAGCGCGCCATCGTCCTCCGCGATCGCGGGTGCGGTCGCAGCCAGCTCGGCTGCGCCGGCATCGGGCGCACTCGCCGCCGTGCGCGAGGCGGCTTCGGCCAGCGCCGCATAGGAGCGAAAGCCCTCCGTCGGCTCGGCTGTGCTCACGGTGAAAAAATGCTCGATCCAGGGACAACGTGCGGCGACGGCGCGGCCCATCTCGCGGAAATCGAGCGGCCCGTACAGGCCGAGACCGACAAACCCCCGCGGGCGCAGCATCTCGACCACGCGAATCACTTCGGCGGCGGGCAGGCGCAAGTCGAGCGGGACCACAATCACGCCAATCTTGAACAAACTGTATTCGAACAGAACGTGATCCACCGACATGGGCAGCAGCGTGATAACGTAATCGCCTTTTGTGAGGCCGAAGCGCAGCCACTCGCCGGCCAGGGCCGTCGTAAATCGGTCAAACTCGCTCCAGGTCACCGCGCGACCGCTCTCTGCACTCACGAGAGCCGCGGCTTCGGGCTTTTCCCTCGCCCACTTCGCCACTACGTCCTGCAGCAGATGGCGGTCGGCAAACTGCTGGTTGTAATCGTCAAGGGTAAGTTGGGCCAGATGCATGAGCTTCGCTGATTCCTGCATCAGTCGAACATGCGCGCTAAGGCGCGTCAAGCGGAATGGGCTGCGCACGCGACGGCCTGCGTCGTCAGCTTGCCGGCTGCACCACTGTCACCATGGGATTCACCTGCGGAATCGCATCCAGCGGAAAGCCGAGCCGCTTCCATTCGTCATAGCCGCCGCGCAAGGGTCGCACGCGGTCGATGCCGAGGCGGTGCAGCGTCATGGCGGTCTTGGCCGCTGTGGCCTCGCTGGGACATGTGCAATAGAGCACGATGTCGCGGTCGCGCGGAATTTCGCTGTGGCGCTCGGCCAGCGCGTCGGGCGAGAAGTGCAGCGCGCCGGGCAGCGTAAACGGCTCAGGCAAGAGTTCCAGCGGATGGCGCAAGTCGACGATGAACACCGGGTCTCCCGCGTCCAGTTGGCGCTTCAGGTCCACCGGCTCAAGGCGCGCGGCCGCCAGTTGCTTCAGCACTACCCGGCGGCGATAAAGACGCACTAGGAAGAATGCGATGATGCCGAGAACGAGCAATGCGCCTGAGAAGCGCCCCACCCAGTTGAGCAGGCCCGGATTGCGCTTGAGCAAGTCGCCAAAGAAGCGTCCCGCAGCCAGCAGCGTCCCCACCCAAAGCGTTGAGCCGATGCCGTCGAAGAACAAAAACCGGCGGAACTTCATGCCATTTTCGCCGGCCACGGGCGGCGCCAGAATCCCCAGGCCGGGCACGAATTTGGCGAACATGAGCATGACGCCGCGGCGGCGCGCGAAGGAGTCCTGGGTGCGGCGCACGCAGGTGGTGGGTTCGAGCGAAAGTTTGCAAAGCAGGCGCAGAACGTGGTGCCCATGACTGCGTCCGATAAAGAACCACACCGCGTCGGCGATGAGCGCCGCCACCACGCCCAGCGCGAGCGCCAGAAAAAAGTTCAAAGGGCCGTCGACCGAGAGCGCGCCGGCCGCCAGAAGCACCGGCGTGGCGGGCAACGGAATGCCCAGTTGCTCCACCAGAACCCATGTGAAGAGCAGTAGGTACCCGTAGGTCAACAAGATGTGAGTCGGCAGCGCCATGAAATCTTCCTGGGTTCGGCGTTTGGGGAATCAGGCCGCCTCGCTCCGCAGGCTTGCGAACGGAGAAGAAGCGCCCTCACCTACGTATCGGATGTAATTCACGCGGATTCGTCGCAAAGACCGCAAGAAAAATGATCCTGCTGCGGCTTCAGGAGGAATGGGCCTGCGAACGAACCACCCGTTCTATCGTCCAATCCACCCAGGCGCCTTGCTCGGCCGGGCACGCCAGGCGGCCGGGTTCGTTGGCCAACACGGCGTCGACAAAGTTCTCTACCACCGGGTAGTGCAGGTTCTCATGCGGAGGCAGATGCTCCACGCGGCTTTCTTCTCGAGTATTGACGCGCAGCTCCGGACCGTTGAGCGGATCGAGATTGATTTCGCCCTCCTCGCCGATGATGCGGAACTGATCACGCGCCAAGCGCGAGTTCCAGCGCACGTCGACCACGCCATGTACGCCGCCGGGAAGTTGCATCAGCACGGTTGCGGAGTCCTCCACACCCATGCGATGCACAGCGTTCGACAGCAGGCCGCAGGCGCGCTCCACCTTGCCGAAGAGAAAGTTCATGGCGTCGATGCGATGCGAAGCAGTGTCGTAGAGCGGGCCGCCGCCGGCCAGCGCCGGATCGCGCAGCCATTCGCGGCCCTCGGTGTCGAGCCAGCCGTGGCAGTTGGCCTCGGCCAGCAATGGCCGGCCGATCGCGCCCTCCTGCATCAGTTGCTTCGTGCGGATGAGCTTGGGATAGAGGCGGCGATAATACGAAACGCCGAGAAATCGCCCGGATGCGCGCGCTTCGGCCACCATCTCCTGTGCCTGTGCGAAGTCGAAGGCCATGGGCTTCTCGCAGAGCACATGTTTGCCCGCGCGCAGGGCCGTGATGGCGGCCTGGGCGTGGAGCGCCACCGGCAGCGCAATGTACAAGGCGTCGACAGCCGGGTCGGCGACGGCTTCTTCCACGGTGGCCCACGACTTCGCGCCGCGAAACTCCAGCGCCTTGGCCGCATCGCGCGTGATAAATCCGTAGAGCAGGCTGCGCGGCTCGGCTTGAATCGCGGGAATCACCCGCTTGCGCGCGATGTCGCCGATGCCCGCCAAAACCCAACGCAGTTTGTCGCTCACGAAGTCAGAATATCCTGCCGCAGTGAACACGCCGCAGCAAAGAAGCCGCCCGCGGGCGGCTTCTTGCTTTGCAGATTGCTTGAAGTTGCGGTCCGCCGCTACGGCTCGGCGGGCGTGGTCGCGGCCGGCGCCGGAAAGACCGTGACGCGATTGCCCGTGGGCGTGGCCGCTGGAGCGTTCTGCGCATCCTGATTCTTCACGACGAAGTAGTCGCGGTCCCAGAGATTCTTGTAGAACTCGCCGGTGATCTCGGCAGCGCGCGGGCCAAAGGTGGGCCGGCCGCCTTCCAGAAAGAACACCGTCACCAGTGCGCCCTGCGGCGACTCGGAGTACGAAGCAAACCAGCCGAAGCGCGTGCCGCTGTCGGAACAGGTTCCGGTTTTGCCAAACACCGGCAGCTCGCGGAAGTTTGTGCGCAGGCTGCGCGCGGTTCCATATTCCACCGCGCCCGCCATGCCGTCTTCGAGGTCGGGAACGTAGCGCGCGATATCGAGCGTGCGCTTCACCTTGGGCTGGAACGCGGCCACTTCTTCAGGCGTGGTGGGATGCTGCAGATAGTAGAGCGTTCCGCCATTGGCGATGGCGGCCACAAACGCGCCCAGTTGCAGCGGCGTTAGAGAAACGCCCTGGCCGAAGCTGCACATGCGGGCCACGCCGCCCTCGGACTCGGGAATCGGCTGATCGGGATAAACGCCCAGTTGCTCGCCGGCAATGTTGTAACCGGCCAGCTCGCCCAACCCGAATTGCGTGGCGTAGTGGCGCACGCGCTCAAAGCCCAGTTCGCGGCCCATCTCCTCAAAGTAGAGGTTGTTGCTCTTGGCGAGAGCCTGGGTCATATTCATGCGGAAGCCCGCCAGTTGCACCGGCGTGTCGCGCGTGACCAGACCTTCAGAAAGCGCGGCCAGGGCTACGGTAAGCTTGATCGTCGAACAGGGCTCTGCGCCCGGCGAGAGCGCCAGTTTCTGATTGACCATGGCCAGGATGCGGCCATTCGCGGGGTCGATGACCACGGCGGTGCCGTTCATGTCGCCCAGGGCGTCGATCGCAGCCTGGCGCACCACTGGATCTTCGCCGGCCGTCACATCGCCGGCGCCGATTTCGCCCTGCGCAAACGAGCTGGCCGTAAAGCGCTCGTAATAACGATGGCGGCGCGTGATCGATACCCGGCGTACGTGAGCGCCTGTCGTCGTGGCCGCGCTGCGCCGTGCGGCCGTGGATCTTGCCGTGACGCGGGATGAAGTGCTGTGCCCGCTCGCGGCATGTGTTGCCAAGGTATGCGCAGGACTTGCGGCGGCGTGGGCAGTTTTCGATGGGGTCGAATGCGAGGCAGCGGCGTGATGCGCCGTGGCGTGGTGCGATTCTCTGAGCCGCGCTTGCGGCTTGGCATGATGCGCGGTGCCTTGCGGAACATTCAACGCCGCCGCGGAAGCGACGCCGAGACCGAAGACGGCAAAGACAGCTGCGAAAAGCGCCGTCCCAGGGAATCTGACGCGTGACAACTTCATCCAGCCCACATCCTCTCAACTTTTGGATTTCGTGCCGCGCATTCGTCCTTGGACGACGCACTTCGTACTCTCAACTCTTGCCGCGAGTGGATCCTCTCTTCCACCGCCGTCAGAACCATCTTGCCCGCAGGTCTCGCCGCTCGAGGTCGCGAAAGGTTGGCCTTCTTGCTCAACCACCCATTCGCAAGTTCGTCCCTATTCTTACAGTAACCCAAACTGCAGAAATTCCCCTCGATCTGCAATCTTGCTGAATACAACTTTTGAGGGCGTTTCCCTTAATATACCGGGTTCTCGCCCATTTTGATACCCGGCACCGGAATGGTGACGTTACCACCGGTGTCTTGACCGGGGCCCCCAAGGATAAGTCCTCGTCCGTGGGGTGGTTGACTGGCTGTAGCGAGCGTCCCCGCCCGCACATTTCCAAAACTTCTCACCCCACCCCGAGCTTGAAAACCCTAGAACTTCGAGCGCCGCATAAACGTGGGAACATCCAGATCGCGTTCAGGCTCACCGGCCGTCTCTGGAAACAACGATTGCTCCGGTCCCCGTAGCTGCTCCGCCATGTCCTGCTCCGTGAGCTCCTGCTCCACCATGTCCGGCGCGATCGCACGGCGCGGAGCTTCCGAGAAATCCGCCGCGTAGTCCCGGGGCGGAGCCTTGTACGCGGGCTCGCTCTCCATCGCCCCACTCTCGACGGAATCGTAATGCGGCATCGCCGGTGCCGACTGGCTCTCGCGTTGCATGGCCAAATTCATGGCGTCGCTGGCTTCAGCCATGGCCTGCGGCGTTGCCATCGTCACTGTGGTCGCCACGCCCGGCGCTGCCGCCGCAAAAAAGAACGCATCGTCGTTGTTCTCCGCAGTGGTCTCTTCTTCCTCACTCAAAAAGCGGGCGCGTGTGGCAGACGGCGCGGCATCGCTTTCTGAAAGCCAGTTGCCCGGCGCCACCACCGGCACTGAAACCACCGGCGCTTCTTCCACGTTCAACATGCGCGCGCGGCGCTCCGGCATCTGGTCGCGGAAGCCCGTAGCGATCACGGTGATCTTCACTTCCTCGCCCATCTTCTCGTCCAGTACCGCGCCGAAGATGATGTTGGCGTCTTCGTGCGCCGCCGATTGGATGAGCGACGACGCCTGGTTGACCTCGGAGAGCTTGAGCGAGCTCGAGCCCGTGATGTTTATGAGGATGCCGCGCGCGCCGTCGATGGCGCCGGCCTCGAGCAGCGGCGATGCCATGGCCGCCTGCGCGGCTTCCACGGCGCGATTGCTGCCCGAGCCCACCGCCGTGCCCATCACCGCGTGGCCCATGCCGGCCATGGTCGTCTTCACGTCGGCAAAGTCGCGGTTGATGATGCCGGGAATGGTGATGATGTCGCTGATGCCCTGCACGCCCTGGCGCAGCACGTCGTCGGCAATGCGGAAACTCTCAAAGAATCCCGCGTCCTTGGCCACCACCAGCAGCTTTTCGTTGGGAATCACAATCATGGTATCGACGCTGTCGATCAATTCCTTCAGGCCGCGCTCGGCCTGCATCAGGCGGCGCTTGCCCTCAAAAGCGAAAGGCTGCGTGACCACGGCCACGGTCAGAATGCCCATCTCGCTGGCCAGCGAAGCGATCACCGGCGCGGCGCCGGTACCGGTCCCTCCGCCCAGTCCCGCGGTGACAAAAACCATGTCGGCGCCTTCCAGCGCCTCGATGATTTTTTCCGAGTCTTCGAGCGCGGCACGGCGGCCCACGTCGGGATTCGAGCCCGCGCCTAGTCCCGAGGTGAGCCGCACGCCGAGCTGCAGCTTGATGGGCGCCTGCGAAAGCTTCAGCGCCTGCACATCGGTATTGGCGGTGATGAACTCCACGCCTTCCATGTGCGCCTGAATCATGCGATTCACGGCGTTGCCGCCGCCTCCGCCTACGCCGATCACCTTGATGCGCGCGCCGCGCAGCGGTTCTTCGTGATATTGAATCCGCATCTCTCCGGCTTCACTCTTCTGCTGTTCCATGGGGGCTCCGCTCTCCTCGTCTACGATTTCCTGCTGTTCCGGTCCCTAGTCCCTTAGTCCCTACGTCCCTAGTCCCTGCCTTCTTGCTCCCTTGCTCCCTCGTTCCCTTGCTCCCCGCCTTTAGAAGCTCGTCGCAAACATGGCGCGAAATCTGGCGCGCAAACTCCGGTTGTCTTCAGCCTCACGTAGGACGCGCGTGCGATGCGCGTAAAGCACCATGCCGATGCTCGCGGCCCACGATGGATGGTTCAGCGCCGCGGGCATTTGCGGCAGCCGCAGCGGCAAACCGGTGCGTGCCGGCACGCGCAACTGGCTCTCGGTCACATCCAGCATGCCGGGCAGCATGGCTCCGCCGCCGGTCAGCACGCATCCCGCGCCCAGGGCGTCGAGCACGCCGCCGTGGCGCAAACTTTCGCGCACAAAGTACATCAGCTCGCGCGCGCGCGGCTCCAGAATCTCCGCCACGGTGCGCAGCGAAAGGCGTTGTGGCTGCGGGTTGGCAATTTCGATCTCGGCCAATTGCGGCACCGCCGTCACCACCGCGTTGCCGTATTGCCGCTTGAGTTCCTCAGCCTGCGCCACAGGCATTTGCAGGCCGATGGCCAGATCATTGGTGAAATGCGCGCCGCCGATGGGAACCGAAGCCGTGTACGCCACCGCGCCCTCGAAAAATACCGCCATGTCGCTGGAATGCGCACCGATGTCCAGCAGGCACACGCCCAGTTCGCGCTCGTCGGCGGAAAGCGTGCACTCCGCGGAGGCGATGGCTTCGAGCACCGCCTCTGAAACCTCCAAGCCGGCGCGATTGGCGCAGGTCACGGTGCTTTGCAGCGCGCTGCCGGAGCAGGTGGCGATGTGCAGTTCGACCTCGAGCCGCGCGCCCACCATCCCCACAGGATCGAAAATTCCGGGTTGTTCGTCGAGAATGAACTGCCGCGGCAGCAGATGCAGAATCTCGCGATCCGCGGGCCGTTCGATGGCGCGCGCGTGATCCACGGCGGCGCGCACATCCTCGCGCGTAATCTCGCGCATGCCGCGGCCCAACTGCAATCCGCCGCTCGTGTTCAGGCCGCGAATGTGCGGCCCGCCGATGCCCACCATGCATTCATCGATGTTCACGCGCGCCACGCGCTCGGCTTGCTCGCTGGCCGCGCGCACGGCCTTCGCCGCAGGAGCCAGTTCGGCAATCAGGCCCTTCCGCATGCCCGCCGATTCCACCACCGCGTGGCCGCGATAGCGCAGCACCTGCTCATGCACGTCGCCCACCAGCACGCGCGTACCGGCGCTGCCAATGTCGAGCACCACGATCAGATTGTCCGGCTTCTGGCCCATCGCGCTCACCCGCCCTCAACGCCGCGCGATTCTCGAATCGAAGTTGCGGCGCGCGTCGAAGTTGTATTGGTATTTCTCGCGGTGCGCTTTGGCGCCGCGTGCTTTTTTCCCGGAGCAGGATTGTTCTTCTTTGCCGCAGGGTTCTTCGCGGCATCGCCTTGCGCGCTCGCTCCTGGCGCAGCGCCCGCGGCGGGTATAGACGAGTTCGCACCCGCTTCGCCTCCCGCGGAAGCCTCTTTCTCCGTGCCCGAGGCCATCCCCAGCACCACCTGGTTGTCGTAGCGCAGATCCACCGACTTGAGATGCGGATACTGCTGGCGCCACTCCGCGATGTGCGCCTTGTAACGCTGGTAGCGCTCCAGAAAATGATCCTCGCCAAAGTGCGCCAGGATATCGCTGCCCTGCTCCGGCATCAGCACGCGCGCATCTTCAGGATCGGTAAGGTCGATTTCGGAAATCTGTTCGGAGTTATGCTTGCCGTCCGCGTCCAGCTCGGCCATCAGCCGCAGGTACACGGCCATGCGCGCCTTGCGCGACTCCGCGGAATCGCCGGGATCGATGCCCGACACCACCGGAAACGAATAATGCCGCTCCGCCATGGTCTTCGCGGCCATCGCGAGCAGAACCCCGTTGGCATCCACAAGCCCGATCTGCGCGCCGTGCTGCGTGAATGCCACCGGCTGCCGCTCCACTACCGCGACGCGAATCTGGCCGGGCAGCACGCGCATCACCGTCGCATGTTCGATCCAGGGAATCTGCTCCAATGCGCGACGTCTTTCGCTCAAAGGAACAAAAAATACATTGCGGCCGATGTCTTCGCCGAACACGGGCAGCAGGTCGGCGCGGCTCAACTCGCTGAGGCCTGTAGCTTGGATGTCGCTGGAGCCAGTGATGCGGAAACGCGCGTCGCGTTCGAGATAACGCGCGAGCACGAGCGAGGCCGTGGTGAGGCCGCCCAGCACCACGAGCGCGCCGGCGGTAAGAAACACGCGGCCCACGGTGCTCGCCGGCCGCCACCAGGGCGGCTTGGGCACGCCGAAGCGATTTGCGGCCGGGCGCAACACACCGTCGCCGTCTGGATCGTCGAACTCCAGCGGCATACCCGGTGCAGCGCGGCGCACACGCCCATCCACTTCGAGCGTGCGCCGGCGGCGCAACTCAGCGGGCGGATCGTCGTCCCACAACAGAGGCCGATTTGTGGTATTCCCTTGATTGGTCACGCCTGAGCAGGGTCGTGACAATCGCCAGATTTCATTATGGCCCGCGGATGGTTCGAGCCCTTCCACGGTCAGGCCGGGGGAACCTGATGGGTTACGGGCAAAACTCGCGGCAAGAACGGCGCGGCCGCTTCACTGCCACTCGAGCGTCTGCACCGAATCGGCTTCCAGATTCACCTCCAGCGCGCTCGCACCCAGCAGTAACTGGATCCGCTTCTGGGGCCCGCGATTGGCCAGCACCGCCACCATGCCGCCGCTAGGATTGCGGAATGCGGCGGCGGAAACGTCGCCAGCAGCGCCCTCCGCCGCGGCAGCACCCACGCTGTTTGCGCCAATCACCCTCGCCCCGCGCCGCACGTGGCGGGAAAAATGCGCGAAGGCCCAATACTGCCCGCTGCGCGTCACTTGATGCGTCGCGTTGTCAATCGTCACCAGCCCGCCGCAGGAAAACGGCCCCACGTTTGGCTTGCCGTTTTCGTCGAGCGCGATATTCCACGCAGTAATCGAGCGCGCCCAGTTGTTCGCGATCCCATTGAAGGTCTGCGCCCAATGCGTCCAGTCGGTCTGGTAATCGGGCGAGTTAATGTCGGGCCCGCCTTCGGTCCAGTACGCGTTCTTCTGCGGAAATGCCTCGTGCACGCGCGTCATCGCCGACACCTCGCCGCCGTAGCCGTGCCAGGCAATTCCGTCCACCGATTCGTACACGCCCGCATCGCTCAGCTCGTCGATGGCCCGGCCCCACAGGTTGTAGTTGTGGTCGAGAATCCAGATCTTCGTGCTGACGCCCTCTTTGCGCAGCAGCGGGCCGAGGTGCGATTTCACAAACGCCATCTCATATTCCTGGCCCCACAAACAGGCGGGCATGCGTCCGTCCTGATCCGTGTCGACCTCGTTCTGCACCGTGACGGCGTCAATGGGCACGCCCGCAGCCTTGTACTCCGCGAGGAATTTCAGGAAGTAGTGCGCATAGGGCCCGAAGTAGTGGTTGCGCATCGCCCCGCCCAGCATGGAGCCATTCGATTTCATCCATCCCGGCGGGCTCCACGGCGAGGAAAAGAGAAACAAGCCGGGATTGACGCGGCGCGCCGCACTGAGGATGGGAAGAATGTAGGCGCGGTCGTGATCGATCGAAAATTTCTTCAGCTCGGGATCGGGCTCCGTGCTTTCATCGAAGCTGTAAACGGTTCGCGAATAATCGCTGGCCCCGATGCAGGTGCGGCAGACGTTGAAGGCCATCCCGCCCGGCGCAAACAGCTCATGCATCAGCGCCTGCTGCTCGGCGCCGTCAAGCCGGCTCAGCACGTAACAAGCGGCATCAGTGAGCGCCGCGCCAAAACCCAGCATCTCCTGGCGCAGTTCCGCGGGATTGAGGACGATGGCGTCGGCGGCAACCTCACTCGCAGGCTTCCACGCCAGCGGCGCACCCTTTTGATGACGCCGGTCGCGGAACGTGGCCCACACTTCGACCGGGCCTGGCGTCTCGGCCCACGCGAAAACTGGTTTCGAAACTGCCCATGCCGCAACCGCGGCCGAGGATGCTTTGAGAAAATTTCTGCGCGAGCTGGCCTTCATTCTTGCCTCGTAAAAATTGCATTGGATTTGCGCGCCCATCATAACAGGCAGCCGAGCCGCTATGTCTCCGTCCGCTTGAAGAGGAACCCTCCCGTGCCCCATCCTTTCGCCCGATTCTTGAGCGAAAAGGTGGGATAGCACGAACCCCTCAGGTACGAGTTCATGCGGTCTGAAACCTACTTCGCTGCGAGCGCGGTGAGGATTTGCGGCGCCAGTTGGCTCACGCTGCCCGCGCCGAGCGTCAGAATCACGTCGCCTTCGTGGGCCGCGGCTGAAACGGCCTCAGGAACGAAACAGAGCCTCGGTGCTCACCGGAGTAGTCGCCTGTTGCCCGCGAAGCGATTCACACAGAGGTCCGATGGGCATCGGTTTGCTGAAGAGCCAACCCTGTGCGAAGTGTACGCCGTGACTGCTGAGGAAGTACGCCTGGGCTTCGGTTTCGACGCCCTCGGCCGTGATGTGGAGTCTGAGAGAGTGTGCCATTTCGATGATGTAGGGCACGACATGGCTGGTGGCGCCATCGGTGTCGATGGTTTCCACGAACGACTTGTCGATCTTGAGCATGTCGAGACCGAGGCTTTCCAGGCAGGAGAGGCTGGAATACCCTGTGCCAAAGTCGTCGATGGCAACCACGATCCCCTGTTTGCGGATCGCGTTCAGGATGTCGCTCGTCTCTTTACCTTGTAAGAAGTCGCGCTCGGTGGCCTCGACCGCGATGTTCTTCGGTTGCGCCTTGCTGCTCTTTAGCATCTTCCGGAAAAGTTCAACAGTTTCCGCGGAGCGCAAGTCGGGAGCGGAGAGGTTGATGGCGACGAAGAACTCTGGATCAATCTGGAGCAGTTTGGGAAGATCGGCGGCAACAATCTCGCCCACGCAGGCAGTGATGCGAGTAATCACACCGCTTTCTTCGGCCTCGGGGATGAAATTGTCGGGGCGAACAACCGCCCCATTAGCGCGCCGCCAGCGCACCAGAGCTTCGGCGCCGATCCAGCGCTTCGTTGCCAGGTCCACTACAGGCTGATACTCGACGAAGAACTCCCGGCGCCGCGCTGCACTCTCTAGGATCTTGGGCAGAGACAGCCGAAGGCGCGAAATGTACAACACCGCCCACGCCAGTCCGGCTCCGCAAAGAAGACCGATGGGGACAAAGATACGGGCGAAATGACGTGCCAACTGATTGGCGTAAAGTTCCGGGACCGCAGTCACAACCGCGTAGTCATGATTCCGAGATCGCATCTCGGTGACCACATAGCCCGCGTCAAGAAAGGTGGTTTCGCCGCCATTGGGGATGGTCTTGAGCCACCTCGAAGGGATGTTTCCACCCCGCGTGGCGATCAAGATTCGGTTCGGAGAGGAGGGAACAAAAATTGCGATTGAAATACCGGGACCCTCGGTCGGAGTATCGGTCGTCAGGCTCGGGTCGACAACAATCGCTACGTGGTCCTGGGACCACACAGTCAAAGCGTACGAAGGGGCAATGGAAATTCGAATGTTGTTTCGTTCCGTGACGCCATGACTTGTAACCAACTCCGGAGGTCCAACCGGTATTGGCGTGCTGGTGCCAAGAGAGGTGCAGAGGAGCGTGTCGCCGGAGATACGGCCCACTGCCTGGATGTAACTCGAGTCCAGATCGATTTGGCGCATCACTTCGATTTCGTCGGGGGAACAGGGAGCCAAATGGTCGTGATTGAGAACGTCGCGGGCCCGCGCGAATTGATCCGACGTTTCATCCATGCGGTGCAGAACGTCTCGCGCATAGCTCAGCGCACGATTGTTCTCACCCGTCAGGCTCTGCTCCCAGGCCAGCCGGACCGAGATCAGGATGGGCGCCGCAATCGCGACGGCCCCGACGACAGATGCAATGACCACTCCGGTAGCTCGCTGCATTCGTGACCTCAGTCCTGCCGAGTTCTGCGATGTTGAGTGGGCCCCGAACCTATGGTATGAACACCGATGATACTCCGGATTTGAGGACAATATTGCGTGTCTTTGTTCACGGCAGATGCCGGCCATATCCTCGAAAGATTAGGCCCCGAAAGCCGAACTGCTTTCCAGCGCGGCCAGAATCTGCGGCGCCAATTGGCTCACGCTGCCTGCGCCGAGGGTCAGAATCAGATCGCCCTCGTGGCCCGCTGCCGCAACCGCCCCGACGGCAGCGGCAAAGTCAGGCGCAAACACGACGCGCGGGCCCTGAATGCGCTCCGCCAGCCGCTCCGCCGTGATGCCGGGGATCGGCTCCTCGCTGGCCGCATAAATGGGCAGCACGATCACAGTGTCGGCATCGGTAAACGCGCCTCCGAACTGATCCAAGAGATCGAGAGTGCGCGTGTACCGGTGCGGCTGAAAGATTACGTGGATCTTTCCGCGCCCAGAAGCGCACATTGACGCGCGCGCTGCCTCCAACGTGGCGCGAATCTCCGTGGGGTGATGGCCATAATCATCCACAACCGTCACGCCGCGCGCCTGGCCCCGCTGCTGGAAGCGCCGGTCCACGCCGCGAAAGTGTGCAAGCCCCTCGGCAATCTTCGCGGGCGAAATTTCAAGTTGCCGCGCAATGGCGACGGCAGCCGTGGCGTTGAGCACATTATGCCGGCCCGGCACATGCAGCTCGAATGGACCGAGCGGTCCCGTAGCGGTGTGCACCAGGAAACGCGAGAACCAGCTTCCCTGCTCCGGTGCTGAGCCCGGCACGCGCGCTGCATCGAGAATTTCCAGCCGGAAATCCGCTTCCGCGGCCACGCCGTAAGTAAATACACGCCGCCGCACGCGCGGCAAAATGCCTTTCAGCAGCGCGTTGTCGATGCAAGCCGTCACGGCTCCGTAAAAAGGCACGCGATCGATAAAGTCGATGAAGGCGCGCTCCACGTCGGCCATGTCGTGGTAGCAATCCATGTGCTCGCGGTCCAGATTCGTCACCACCGCCAGGATGGGCGAGAGCTTGAGGAACGAGCGGTCGCTTTCGTCAGCCTCAGCCACGAGGTATCGCGAAGCGCCGAGCCGCGCGTTCGAGCCGAGAGCATCCACTCGCCCGCCCACCACCACTGTGGGATCGAGCCCGCCCGCGCTCAGCACCGCGGCCACCATGGAAGTCGTCGTGGTTTTGCCGTGCATGCCGGCGATGGCGATGCCGTATTTGATCCGCATCAACTCGGCCAGCATCTCTCCGCGATGGATCACGGGAATTCTGCGCGCCTGCGCTTCCAGCACCTCGGGGTTTTTCGCGTTCACTGCCGAACTGGTGACCACCACGGCCGCCCCGGCCACATTGGCTGCACTGTGCCCTTCGTAGATGGTCGCGCCCAGTGCGGCCAGCCGGTCGGTCACGGCGCTGCGCTTCAAATCGGAGCCGGAAACCTTCATGCCCAGGTTGAGCAGGATTTCGGCAATACCGCTCATGCCGATGCCGCCGATACCGATGAAGTGCGCGTGCTGCGAAGTAGCAAACATGGGGTTGAAGGATCAGGGTAGCAGAGGGGGCGAGCCCTCAGCTTTCGGCTTGAAGCTTTCAGCTTGAAGCCCGGAGCCAGTAGTTTGCAGATCGCTGTGTTGTGGATCTGAATCTCGCAACCGGCACGAACAAGCCAAAAGCTAATAGCTGAAAGCTGGTAGCTGTTTTTTACGGCATCGTGTAATCGAAGTCGTAGAAATGCTTCCCCTCTTCAATGCGGATGATGAATGTCCCCTCGATGCCTTTGAGGTCGCCGGTTCCGGAGCCGGGCACCACGATCACCTGCATCTTCGGCCCGTTCACGTCCATAGTGGCAAAGTGCTGCAGGGCAAAGCTCCCCTGCTTGCCGCCCAGCGTCCCGGTCACGACCTCAATGGCCACATAACCCGCCGCGCCCTGCCGGGGATCGCCGCCCGTAATCATTTCGCCGATGGTCGTCGCCTCCAGGTCGCCGTGGATCGTCTTGTTAATGGTGAAACGGCTCAGGCCTGCGGCGGGTGCGGGCGCAATAGGATGAACGTCGACGGTGAAGCTGCCATGAGCGTGGTGCACGGGAATCTCCTTGGCTGTTGCGGCTGCTCCTGGTGCGGCCGCTTGTGGAACGGCCAGCGCCAGCGCGAACAGCATGGTTGAAATCGGCGGCATCAATCGCTTTTCAGGATACCGTATCCGCCGCAAAGTCGTTTTGCTCCCTGCATATCGACAAAAATTTCCGCGCCATAAACCCCGCTCCCCGCTGAAAAGTTGCGCACAACCTTTCGCTTCCAGCGTGTTTGAACAGGCAGAACCGGCAACGCCCAGGAAGCGGCAAGAGCCAAGCTTTCCGGTGGGTGGGATGCCGGGGCGGCCCAGCAAAACCAGCCGCCTGAAATGGAGGAACCATGGGCAGCATGAAGAAGTGGATGTTGGCAGCGGCATTGGCAGTTGGAATCGTGGGCTTGGGCGCAGTGCCCGCCCAGGCAGCTCGCATTGGCGTCTACATCGGCGCACGCGGATACGTGCCAGCCTGCCCTGGCCCGGGATACGTCTGGGTAGGCGGCTATTGGAACGGCGGCGTCTGGGTTCCCGGATATTGGAATTTCGTGGGCGTCGGCGTGGTGGGCCCGGTCATTCGTGGCGGCGTCGTATTTGGCCACGGCCCGTTCTACGGACCGCACTTCGTCGGCCGCCGCGGTTATTTCCGCAGGTAGTTTCGCCTTCTGCTGCCTGCACATGCGGCCTCTCCCAGTTGGAGAGGCCGTTTTTTATGACTTTTCACTTTTTGAGGCATCTAACCCTGCTGGCCGTAGCCCCCTGTGGAGGTACGGTCCAGGCAAGGGGACGCGGAAAGTCCTTGCTCTTTGATTGCGGTTGCGGAATTCTTTTACCAGACCGCAACAAAAGAGCGAAAATGTTGTTTAAGAGATTGAAAGCCGGCCGTAGGACGAAATAAGAGTCGGCTGGCGGGTGCTGAGGCTGGAGGCGACTCCGGTTACCGGTTGGGCAAGTCAGGAATCGGGCGGCACAAGGAGGATTTCATGAAGAAGCTCAGTTTGATCGCGTTGGCCGCGTTGGCAATGCTTGTAGTTCTCCCGTTCGCCGCTGTCCCGGCGAATGCCCAGGTCGCGGTTGGAATCGGCGTAGGCCCGGCAATCGGCTATCCCGCTTATTACGGTCCCCCGGACTGCGCATGGGGCTACTACTCCTATTACCCCTACGCTTGCGCACCCTACGGCTATTACGGACCTAACTGGTTCTACGGCGGCGTTTTCATCGGCGCCGGACCTTGGTATGGCTGGGGCCGTTATGGTTGGGGCCATGGTGGATGGGGTCGCGGTGGCTACGGCTACGGTCGCGGCGGATACGGCTACGGCGCTCGTGGCTATGCCGGTGGAGCTCGCGGTTATGCCGGCGGCGCACGCGGCTACGCAGGTGGAGCTCGCGGTTACGCAGGCGGTGCACGCGGGTACGCCGGTGGCGGCGCAGCACGCGGCGGTGGTGGCGGCTTCCACGGTGGTGGCGGCGGCGGACACGGCGGCGGCGGACACCGGTAAATTCCGGCTACTTGCCAGGAACGAAAAGCCCGCTCTGCTTCGGCAGGCGGGCTTTTTCCATGCGCGCGAGAACTTCTCTTCGCTCTTCTTAAGGCTCGCCGCGCCCCCGCTTGTCCCCGCTCTGCCGGAAGCATTGCTGCCGCCCACGCCCGATGTAAGTTTTCGCCGCGGAGAGCGGCAATGGCGATATGATGTCTCTCAAGTTCGAGGCACATCATGCAAGGCTCACGTCTTTATATTCTCCTGCTTATCCTGCTGACGGCGTTGGCGCTGCCGTCTTTGCGTGCGCAACAGCCTGCGTCCGCTCCGCCGGCGCAACCGCAATTGCAGCCCCAGGAACCAGCGCCGCCAGCACCTCCCGCACAAACGCAATCTCCCTCGCAGGTTTCCAACCCAACCCCTTCCAGCTCCGCCCAGCCGGTCAAGAACAGCGATGGCACCTATACCATCCGCACGGCCTCGCGCCTCGTGGTGCTCGACATGGTCGTTGTGGACAAGAAGGGCGCGGTTGTCAAGGATCTGTCGCGCGACGATTTTCATGTTGAGGAATCGGGCCAGCCGCAGACCATCCTCAATTTTGAAATGGCTCGCACCCATATCCCCGCCCCGGAACTCGTGATCAACTCCACCGCCGACCTGGATCGCCTTGCGCCGCGCGCTCCCGTCGATATCATCCTGCTCGACGAGTTCAACACCCGCTTCGAGGACATGGCCTTCGCGCGCTATTCGCTGAAAAAGTATCTTGAGAAGCAGCCGGCAAAACTCATCACGCCCACCATGCTCATCGCGGTCAGTCTGCAGAACTTTGCTGTGTTGCACGACTACACGCAGAATAAGGAAGAGATCATATCCGCTCTCGATCATCACTTCGCGGTGAGTCCCTGGCAGGTCTCCCAGGGCGCCTGGGTGAGCGAACGCTATGCCACGGCCTTTATTACCCTGCGGCGCGTCGCCGAAGCAGTCATGGGACATCCCGGCCACAAAAACATGATCTGGATCGGCCGCGGCTTTCCTCCGTCCCGCCGTTTGCAAGGGGGTTGGTCAATCGATACGGAGAACCGCATCTTCAACGCTGTGCAGGATTGCGTGAACATGCTGCGAGATGCGCGAGTAACGCTGTACACCATCGATCCGGCGGGCGTCCTTGTCGACCCAGGCGTCTACGGCGGCGACCCCATGATCGATCCCTTCGGCGGGAACTACGAGTTCAACCGCCTGGCCAAAGCCACCGGCGGCCGGACCCTTTACGGTCGCAACGATGTCGACATGGAAATTCAAACCGCCATCCAGGATGGGGCTAACATCTATTCACTCAGCTACCGGCCGGTCAGCAGCACATCCGATTTCAGGAAGTTTCGCAAAATCAACGTCACCGTAGATCGGCCGGGACTGCAAGTCATCACACGCGAGGGATATTACCTGCAAGGCGGCCCGCTGCGCGTAAATCCTGAGAACCCGTCGCGGCGTCTCCTTGCCGACATTGTCTCCGCCGACTCCAGCAACATGGTCTACGACGGCGTCTCGATCCAGGTACAAAGGTCAACCGCCGATCCAGAAACTTTCAACGTGCACATCGACGGCCACGGGCTGGTTTGGAAACTCCCCACCGATACGGAGCCGCACCGCATCGCCGAGGTCATCCTTGCTACCACCACTTTTGACAAGAAGGGCAAAGAGCTCGAGCAGGACGCCAGGTTAATCCGAGCCTCTGCTCCCCCCAGCGTTTCCCCCACCGGCCGGATTTTGCGCGACCTCGACATTCCCTACCATCTGGCCGATCACGATAAAAAGGCGGTGCGCGTCCGGTTTATGGTCCGCGTCTCAGCCACAGGACGCATCGGAACCGCCGAACTTCCACTGGGAGACGCGGCCGGCCAGACGCCCCCGGCGAAATAAGCAGCCCTGTTTTCAATCGTGATCCAGTCAGCCGGCGTCCCAACTAGCTAACTAGCTGACTCGCTAATTTGTTGACTCGCTGGCTTGCTGACTCGCTAATTTGCTGACTCGTTGGTTTGCTGACTTGCTGACTCGCCAACTCGCTGACCAGCTATTTTCCCGCCAGCTCCGCCAGCCGATCGGCAATGCGCTCGGCTGCGCCGGGATGCGCTTGCGTCCGCGCGGCGGCGGCCATCGCAGCCAAACGAGGCGGATCGTTCAACAGGCCCGTCAGCGCAGCCAGCAAGTGCTCGGGAATCTCCAGGTCCTTCTCCTCCATCATCACGGCCGCGCCGGCCTCGACCATAGCTTCGGCATTGCGGCGCTGATGCTCGTCGGTGGCGGCGGCAAATGGCACCAGCAGCGAAGGCTTGCTGGCGGCTGCCAGTTCCGCCACGGTGGAGGCGCCGCTCCGCGACATCACCAGGTGGGCGCGGGCAAACTGCGACGGCATATCGTCGAGAAACGGCCGCACTTCCCAGCGCGAGGGGTCGGCCCCGCTGGCGCGGTAGGCCTCTTCGGTGGCTGCGGCGTGGCGCGCCCCGCTCTGGTGCAGCACGGTCAGCCCCGGCGCAGCGCACAGCAACGCCGGCATCAATCGCGGCAAATTGATGTTGAAGATGCGCGCGCCCTGCGAGCCGCCAAAGACCAGCAGATGGGGTGGCCCGGTGGGCTTAGGCAACGAGAAAAACTCCGGCCGCACGGGAACGCCGGTAACCTCGGCGTTGCGGAACCACGAGACGGCCGCGGGAAAGTTGACCGCTGCCGCCTGCACCCGCCTGCCCACCAGGCGATTGGCCAGGCCGGGCATGGCATTGGGCTCAAAGGCCATGGCAGGAACCTTGAGCCAGAGCGCCGCCGCCATCGCCGGACCCGAGGCGTAGCCGCCCACGCCCAGCACCGCGCCGGGCCGGAACTCCCGGATCATGCGCTTGCAATCGCCGATGCTGGCCGGCAAACGGGAGAGCGTGCGCAGCCGCGTCATCATCGACACGCTTTTGAGCGGGCCCACATCGATCAGGCGCAGTGCGAACCCCGCACCGGGCACCAGCCGCGTCTCCAGTCCCCGCGCCGTGCCCACAAACAGCACTTCCGCCCCATGCCGGTCCACCAGTTCGCGCGCCACGGCCACCGCGGGAATAATGTGCCCGCCCGTTCCGCCGCCAGCGATCAGAATTCGCAGTTGAGCCACTCTCGACCTAATTCCTTGGTTCCTTAATCTCTATTCTCTACTCTCTATTCCCCGCCCCTTATTCGCTTGTTCCCTGCTCTTCTGGAGCTAGCAGCTAGAAGCTAGAGGCTAGAAGCTCGTCCCTCTCACTCCGCCTGTCTCGAAATATTCAGCAAGATCCCAATACTCGCCAGCGTGCAGAACAGCGACGTGCCGCCCAGCGAAATCATGGGCAGCGGAAGGCCCTTGTTGGGAACCAGCGACAGCACCACGCTGATGTTGAAGAAAGCCTGCAACAGAATCGTGATCGTGATGCCGAAGGCCACCAGCCGCGCAAACGAATCGGTCGAGCGGAAGGCGGTGCGCAGCCCGCGCGCGCCGAACACGGCGAACAGAAGCACGATAAATATGGCGCCGATGAACCCCAGTTCCTCCGCGATGTTGGCGAAGATGAAATCCGTCGAGGCTTCCGGCAGATAGAACAGCTTTTGCATTCCTTCCATGTAGCCGCGGCCCGTCAATCCCCCGGTGCCTACGGCGATGAGCGATTGGTAAATGTGGTAGCCCGCGCCTTGCGGATCGGATTCGGGGCTGAGGAAGACCAGCATGCGCGCGCGCCGCCACGGAACCCAGAACAGCAGCGCCGCCAGAGCCGGCAGTGCCGCGCAGCAAGCCCCGAAGAAAACCTTCCACTCCATCCCCGCCAGCACCATCATCATGGCGGTCACGCCGGCCAGCACCAGAGCCGTGCCCAGGTCCGGCTGCGCGACCACCAAAACGATAAACAAAAACGGAATCAGCGCCGCGGGCACAAGCGTGCGTCCCCATTCCTGCATGGCGTCCAGCCGCGTATGCAAAAACCACGCCAGAAAAAATACCAGCGCGGGCTTCGCAATCTCAGAGGGCTGGAAGGTGAAAAAATCTCCGAAGCGGATCCAGCGGTGCGTATGATGCGAGCCGGGCATCAGAAACACCAGCACCAGCAGGATCGTGGTCACGCACAGCGCGGGATAAATAAAGCGCGGCGAATTGTAATGGCTGATGTCGACGTGCATCAGCACCAGAAGCGCCAGCACTCCCGCCGCGGCCCAGATGGCCTGCTTGAAAACAAAGGTGTAAGCCGAGTGGTACCGCTCCTGGTCGACCACGGCTGACGCGGAAAAGACCATCACCAGCCCGATCACCACCAGCACGCAGGTGGTGAAGAACAGCCATTTGTCGACTCCAACTCGCTTCGCCATACGCTCCTACGGATTCTTCCGCGCCTTCCATTCGCGCCGCTCGCACACCAGTTGCTTGAAGACGCGCCCGCGCTGCTCGTAATTCTCAAACTGATCGTAGCTGGAGCACGCCGGCGCCAGCAGCACCACGTCGCTGGGCCGCGCCGCTTTGGCCGCCGCGTCCACCGCGTTGGCCAGCGTCCCGCAGGAGTGGATCGGGACCACCCCTCGCAGCTCGGATTCGATCTTTGCCGCCGCCGCGCCAATCGTGTAGATGGCGCGCACGCGCTCGCGTAAAAGCGGCGCCAGCGGAGAGTACGGAGCGCCCTTGTCCTTGCCGCCGAGAATCAGGTGAATGCCGCCGGGAAACGCGGCCACCGCCTTTTCCGTCGCATCCACGTTGGTGGCCTTGGAGTCGTTGTAGTACTCCACGCCATTGATGGTCTCCACATATTCCAGGCGATGCTCCACGGCCTTGAAATTTTCAGTCGCCCGCGCAATCACGCCGGGCGCGACGCCCGCCAGCCGCGCGGCGCACACCGCTGCCAAAGCATTCTCCACGTTGTGCTCGCCTTTGAGGGGAATCTTGTCGACCGGCATGATCCGTTCCACAGCCCCTTCGTGAATTGCGCGGTACACCACCCAGCCGTCCTCGACCCAGGCGCCCGGCGACACTGGATGTTTGGCCGAAAACCAGAAAACCGGCGCATGCGAATGGGCCGCGGCTTCGGCGGTGCGCGCGTTGTCGGCGTTCAGCACCACGAAGTCGCCGGCATCCTGCGCGGCAAAGATGCGCTCCTTGGCCAGCGCGTAGTTCTCAAAGGTGCCGTGCCGGTCGAGGTGATCGGGCGTGATGTTCAGGATCACCGCGATCCTCGGGTGGAACTGTTCCGTGCTTTCGAGTTGAAAACTGGAGACCTCCAGCACCGACCACGTGTCTTCAGTGCTCCGGTCGATAAGGCCCACCACCGGCACGCCGATGTTGCCGGCAACCAGTGTCGGCAATCCCGACTCCTTCAGAATTTCGCCCGCCAGCGCCGTCGTGGTGGTCTTGCCGTTCGAGCCGGTGATGGCCAGGATCTTGCCCTTCAAAAAGCGCGCGGCCAATTCCAGCTCGCCGATCACCGGGCGGCCGAAGTTGCGGGCCTGCACCAGTTCGGGCGTATCCAGCGGCACGCCGGGGCTCACCACAATCAGGTCCTGGCGGCGGAAGGTCAACAGCCCGTGGCCGCCCGCCTCCACCATGACGCCCTCATCCAGCAGCGCTGGAATCTCCTTCGCCAGCGACTCGGCCGAGCGGATATCGGAAACCGTCACCTGCGCGCCCTGCCGCCGCAAAAACAACGCCGCCGCAAGCCCGGACTTCCCCAGGCCCACCACCAGAACTTTTTTCGCTTTCAGTTCCATCGTTCCCACTTTGTCCTTGGCAGCCTGCCGTAAACGTCCGCTTCGTGAAAGGGCACAACCTTAGTCGTGCCATAAAGCTGTGGTAAATATCCGGTCGTGAAAGGGCACGACTTTAGTCGTGCCGTAAGACCAGCAAAATCAGCCGGGCTTTAGCCCCTGAGGGATGCCTCTCGTGAAGACCGCGCATTCTCGGTGCCCGACAACTTCATTGTGCACCGTAGGGGTCTCGACGCGCGCCGTGTTTAGCGCAATTTCAGGGTAGTGAGTGCAAACAATGCAAACACCAGGGCGCCGATCCAGAAGCGCGCGATGACCTTCGACTCGCTCCACCCCAGTTGCTCGAAGTGGTGGTGCACAGGCGCCATCTTGAAGATGCGCTTCCTATTGCGCAGCTTGTAGCTGCCCACCTGCAGGATCACCGAAACCGCTTCCAGGATGAAGATGCCGCCGATGAACGGCAGCAGCAGCTCCTGTCGGATGATGATGGCCACGGTGCCGATGGCGCCGCCCAGCGCCAGTGAACCCACGTCGCCCATAAAGATCTCGGCCGGGTGCGCGTTGTACCAGAGAAAGCCGATCGACGCGCCCACCATGGACCCGCAAAAAACCGTCAATTCGCCGACCATGGGCATGCGCTGCAGCTCCAGATAGTCGGCAAACACCACGTGGCCGGTCACATAGGTGAGCACCGCCAATGCGCCGGCGGAAATAATGCTGCATCCGATGGCGAGGCCGTCGAGCCCGTCCGTCAAATTCACCGCGTTCGACATGCCCACCAGCCACAACATGACCCAAAGCACAAAGGGCAAAAAGGCCAGCAGGCCAAGATGCGGAATCGTAGCCGGCCAGTGGTGCCACAGCAGATCGGGATGCAGGCTTTTGATAAAGGGCACGGAAAGCCGCGTGTTGAAGAGCTTGAACTGATCCATCACCACCAGCGCCGCGGCCACCAGCGCGCCGGCCAGCCCCTGCCACAGCAGCTTGGCCCGCGCCGTAAGGCCCAGGCTGCGCCGCTGGACAACTTTAATGTAGTCGTCGGCAAATCCGATGGCGCCGAAGCCCAGCGTCGAGAAAACCGTGATCCACACAAACGGATTCGCGGGGTCGGCCCACAGCACCGTGGGCAGCACAATCGCGATGATGATCAGTACCCCGCCCATGGTGGGCGTGCCCGACTTCTTCAGATGCGACTGCGGCCCGTCCTCGCGCACGTATTGGCCGATCTGGAACTCCCGCAGCTTCTCGATCACCCACGGCCCGATGAAGAGCGCGATCAGCAGCGCCGTGAGCGTGGCAAACGCGGTGCGAAACGTGAGGTAGCGGAAGATCCGGAACGGGTGAAAAAACGGAAACAGCTTTTCGTAAAGAAGCCAGTAAAGCAAGTTGCCTCCACGGCCGGTTCGAGGCTGAGTTTCAGGATGATTGTACTGTAGCGCCGGTCTCCAGACCGGCTGTCGTGCGGGCCTCCAGTCCCGCACATAATTAAGCGAACATCAATTCATCCGTATGAAGAAGCCAATTCCTAAATTCAAAAACGAATCCGAAGAGTTCGAATTCTGGTCATCGACTGGGCCGGGGGCGGATTCGACGAAGTACATCGGCTGGTCTCAAGCCAAGCGCGCGAAATTTCCCCATCTTCGGCCCACGCTGCGCACCATCTCCGTTCGCTTGCCCCGTCGCCATGATCGAAGATCTGAAGGTTCTGGCCAACCAGCGCGATGTGCCCTGTCAGTCGCTGCTTAAGGTGTTTTTGGCGGAGAGGCTGGAGGCGGAGCGCCGATTGAAGCGGGCAGGGTAGAACCGGCCTTTGAGGTTCGTGCGATCCCAGGTCCGAAAACCCGGACCTGGGGAACCCGGAGGGATTCATTCGTAATCACGCCATTTAGGATCAGTTCCGGTTAGCAACCGTTCTGCAATCGCCTGTGGCACTCCAAATTCCTTCAGGCCCTTCAACCCGTACCACCCGCCACTATGGGCAAGTATCTCCCAGGTTCCAGATGTCTTTCTTAACAGCACTTCACCACCGGCTTCTCCCTGGAGCCAACCCACTAATGCATAATCGGATGCCACTACAATCTTATTGATTTTAAACAAGGGCGATTGCCCTAACTCTTTTAGCACAGTCTTTCTGATAATCATCTGCTCGCTGTTTTGAGCCATACGATTCGGTTGATTTGTTGTTGCCTGAATCGCGTTGGCCCGAGGCTCAATGCCGATCATTGAGGCGATGACTGCAACAAGTAACCATCTAAATGTTATTTCAACGTATCGAGACATTTGCGCGGCGACCTTCTTTTCTGGCGGCGGTCCATAACCCGCAACTAGTGTAGACCCAATCGGCTGCCCCTGGTCTAGACTTTCGGACCTGGGATCACACGGACGTTTTCTTCTCGATAACACTAACGATTCGCCCCAAAAAACACGGCCCCACAGAGTGAACTCTGTGAGGCCGGCGTGCTTAAGTCGAAGAGGAACTTACCGCGTCTTCGCCACTTCCTCCACCGTCACCGGATCGAGGAACGGCATCTGCGCGCGCAGCTGTTTGCCCACGATCTCGATGGGGTGCTTGGCTTCAGCCTCGCGGAAGGCGAGAAACTCCTTGCGGCCGGAATTCTGGTCAGCGAGGAAGCGCTTGGCAAAGCTCCCGTCCTGAATCTCGCTGAGAATCGCCCGCATGGCCTTGCAGCTCTCTTCATTGATGACGCGCGGACCGCTGACGTAGTCGCCCCACTCGGCCGTGTCGCTGATGGAGTAGCGCATATACGCCAGGCCGCCGCGATACATGAGGTCGACGATGAGTTTGAGCTCGTGCAGGCACTCGAAGTAGGCGCTTTCGGGCTGGTAGCCGGCCGCAACCAGCGTGTCGAACCCGGCCTTCACCAGAGCGCTCACGCCGCCGCACAGCACTGCCTGCTCGCCAAAGAGATCCGTCTCGGTTTCTTCCTTGAAGGTCGTCTCCAGCACGCCGGCGCGCGTGCCGCCGATGCCTTTAAGGTAACTGAGACAGAGCGCATGAGCCTTGCCGGTTGCGTCCTGATGGACCGCGATAAGGCAAGGCACGCCGCCGCCTTCGGTAAAGACCTCGCGCACGCGATGGCCCGGCGCCTTGGGCGCGGCCATGCCCACATCGATGCCCGCTGCCGGCACAATGGTCTTGAAGTGAATGTTGAATCCGTGCGCAAACATCAGCAGCGTGCCCGGCTTGATGTTCGGGCCAATCTCGTCTGCATAGAGCTTGGCCGCGGTCTGGTCGGGAACAAGAACCATCACCACGTCGGCCCACTTCACGGCGTCTGCAACCGCGGTAACTTCAAGTCCCGCCTTCTGCGCCTTGGCGATCGATTTGGAGTTTGCCGCCAGGCCCACCTTCACCTGCACGCCCGAATCTTTCAGGTTGAGCGCGTGCGCGTGCCCCTGCGAGCCGTAGCCGATGATGGCAACCTTCTTGGCCTGGATCAGGCTGAGGTCGGCATCTTGATCGTAATAAGTCTTTGCCATGATTTTTCCGTTTTTCCTTTGCTGGATTCGATTTCAGTTTCCGATCGGCCATTTTTCCGGCCGCAAATCTGTCCCGCTCTACGCCGGCTCGCTCGCCACGCTGTCCTCTTCGCTCACTGCGCTGGCTTCTGTCCCGTTCGCGACTCCGCCCATGGCTTTCACTACGCTGCTCAAGTGGTGCCCGCGTCGCATGGTCATCTTGCCGCTGCGGCAAATTTCCAAAATCCGCCCTTCGTCTTCCCGCAGCACCTCGATCAGCCCTTCAATCTTGCTTTCCACGCCGGTCATCTCGATCATCAGCGATTCCGAAGTGAGATCGACGATGCGCGCGCGAAAGACCTCGACCAGATCGAAGATCTGCGCGCGGTTCTGCGGCGTAGCCGCGACCTTGATCAGCGCCAGTTCGCGCGTGACTGCGGGCGCCTTGGCAATGTCGTCCACGTCGACAACATTTTCCAGTTTAAACAGGCTGGCGCGGATGCGGTGCCCAGCCTCGGCCGACGCCTCGCACACCAGCGTCAACCGCGACAGCCCCACCCGCTCGCTGCGCCCCACGGTAAGCGAGTTGATGTTGATGTTCAGTCTCCGGAACAGCGACGCAACCCGCGTCAGCACGCCCGGCAGATCTTCGACATAAGCAACGAATGTATGCAGCATAAATGCCTTTCCAGAGATCAGAGATCAGTTTTCCGAGCTTCTCGTCCGACTTAGCTCTTCAGCGAGTTCAGAGTTGCGAAAATCATCTTGCCCACTTCATGAGAAAGGCCCTCAGCCTCATCAACCAGCTTAGGATTTCCCATTTCAAGCTCGCGCGCGATCTGCAGTTGTGTCTGCAGCTCAAAATTCGAGGCGCGCGCAACACCCAAAAACTGCCGAAATTCGGCTTTGTTCAATCTTCCATGCCCTTCGGCGATGTTGCTCGGCACTGACACTGCCGCACGCCGAATCTGACTTGTGAGTCCGTAGATCTCCTCCCGCGGAAAACCTTTCGTTAACCAGTAAATTGCGACCGTCAATTACATGGCCCGTTGCCAAACAATCAAATCCCGGAATGTTTGCGCCATGAAAACAGCTCCTAACTGACCTCCGGGAATCCTGATCTCTGATCTCTGTTACTTGTCGTCCGCCGTCTCTTCCAGCGGATCGCGTCCCGGCCGGCGAATCATCTCATGCAACGCCTTGCCCGCGGGAATCATGGGGTACACCGAGTCTTCCTTCTCCACCATAAAGTTCAGCAGGAAGGCGCCTGAACTCGCGCGCGCTTCCTGAACCGCAGCTTCGACGTCGGCGCGCTTGCGCACCGCGCGTCCCGGTATGCCGTGCGCGTCCGCCAGTTTCACAAAATCCGGGCTCACCAGCGGTGTCGCTTCGTAGTTGCTGTCGTAGAAGAATTCCTGCCACTGCCGCACCATCCCCAGGTAGCCGTTGTTGATGACGGCGATGTTGATCTTGATCTTCTCCTGAACGATGGTCGCCAGCTCCGCGGCCGTCATCTGGAAGCCGCCATCGCCGGCCACAACCCACACTTCTTTTTCAGGGCAGGCAAACTTGGCGCCAATGGCCGCGGGCAGCGCAAAGCCCATGGTGCCGAGCCCGCCCGAGGTGATGAGCGTGCGCGGCTGGTCGTGGTGGAAATACTGCGCCTCCCACATCTGGTGCTGGCCCACGTCGGTCACAACAATCGCGTCGCCGCCCGTCAGGCGCCACAAATCGTGCATCACGTGCGCCGCATACAAGTGCCCGGAGTCGGGAAGATTCTTGATGTCGCGCACCGCAACCTCGCCCTTGCTGGCCTCGATGGTCTTCAACCACGCCGCGCCGTCGCGGCCCCCGATGCGCGGCAGCAACTGCTCCAGCACCTCGCCGAGATCGCCCACCAGCGCCACGTCCACCTTTACGTTCTTGTTGACTTCCGACGGATCCACTTCGATGTGAATCTTCTTCGCCTTCTGGGCGTAATCGGTCAACTTGCCCGTGACGCGATCGTCGAATCGCATGCCGCAGGCGATCAGCAGATCGGCTTCCTGAATGGCGTCATTCACCCACGACTCGCCGTGCATGCCCATCATGCCCAGGCACAGCGGATGCGATGCCGGAAATCCGCCGATGCCCAGCAGCGTAAGCGCCACGGGGATCTGCGCTCTCTCGGCGAGCGTTCGTATCTGCTCCATGGCGCCGGACTCCATCACGCCGTGCCCGGCAAAAATCACCGGACGCTTGGCGTTGCGAATCAACTCGGCCGCCTGCGCCAGTTCCGCTTCGCCTACGTGCAGCATGGGATGAGGCCGGTTGGGGCGCGGCTTGGCCGCTTCAAAGTCAAAGATTGTGCTGTTGATTTCGGCATCCTTGGTAATGTCGACGTGAACCGGCCCCGGACGGTTGCTGCGCGCGATCTGAAATGCATGGCGGATAGTCGGCGCGATGTCCTCGGCGCGGCTCACCAGAAAGTTGTGCTTGGTCACGGGAAGCGTAATGCCGGTAATGTCCACTTCCTGAAACGCATCCGTTCCCAGCAGCTTGGAAGACACGTTGGCCGTGATACACACCATCGGAATGGAGTCGAGCATCGCGGTGGCGATACCGGTGACCAGGTTGGTCGAGCCAGGACCGCTGGTGGCAATGGCCACGCCCACATCGCCGGAGGCGCGCGCGTAGCCGTCGGCCATGTGCGCGGCGCCCTGTTCGTGGCGCACCAGAACATGCCGCACGGGAAACTTCCGCAAAGCGTCGTAAGCCGGAAGAATCGTTCCTCCGGGGTAACCGAAAACGGTGTCGACGCCTTCGCCCACAAGCGTGGCCCAGATGATCTCCGCGCCCGTCAACCGAGTGGGCGCGTTGAAGCGAGTATGCGCGCTCGATTCGGGTTCGTCCGCCGCGATGGCCTTAGCTTCCGCCGCTTTTGCGCTTGCATGTCCTTTGGCTGCCATGTGTTGCTCTCCTTGAAAGCTGCTAGCCTCTAGCTCCTGGCTTCTAGCCCGTACTTGCTGCTCCGAGCCTCGTTCTTCATTTCCTTCTGCGCCGCGCGCTCGATTTTTCACAAAGCCACGGAATCGAGATTCATCGCCGCGTTAATCCTCGCCACGGCCCAAGCTAGTAGCTAGAAGCTCTTCCCTACGTCGTCGCTCCCACCGAAGCCGACGTCACCCTGTCCACATACTTGCGGAAGACTCCCTTGGGCCAGCGCAGCGCCGGCGGCTTGAAGTCCTTGAGCCGCGCCGCCATCTCTACGTCGCTGATCTCCACGTTGAGCGTGCGCTTGGGAATGTCGAAGGCAATGATGTCGCCCTCGCGCACCGCCGCAATCGGCCCGCCCACAAACGCTTCAGGAGCCACGTGTCCCGCGGTGAATCCGCGCGTCGCGCCGCTGAAGCGCCCGTCGGTCAGCAGCGCCACGTTTGCGCTCAGTTCCGCGTTGGAGCTGATGGCCGCCGTCACCTGCAGCATCTCGCGCATGCCCGGGCCGCCCTTGGGGCCTTCGTAGCGAATCACCACCACGTCGCCCGGCTTGATGCCGCCCGCCTGCACTACTTTGAAGCAATCCTCTTCGCAATCGAAGACGCGCGCGGGCCCGCGATGCTCGTACTTGCCCGCCGCGGCAATTTTCATCACGCAACCCTCGGGCGCAAGATTGCCTTTCAGAATCACCAATCCGCCATTCGGCTTGATGGGCTTCTCAAAAGTAGCTATCACGTCCTGGCCCGGAGTCTCCTTCGCGAGTGCGGCCTCTTCGGCCAGCGTTTTGCCGCTGATGGTGAGCGCCGATCCATCGGCAAATCCCGCGTCGATCATGCGCTTGGCCAGCAACCGCGAGCCGCCCGCCGCCTGGTAGTCCGAGGCCACGTACTTGCCCGCCGGCGTGAGTGAACAAATGTACGGCGTGCGCTCCGAAATCACATCGAAATCGTCGATGTTCAGTGCAATGCCCAACTCCTTCGCAATGGCCAGCAGATGCAGCACCGCATTCGTCGAGCCGCCGCTCGCGGCCACGCTGGCAATCGTATTTTCAAGAGACTTGCGGGTGATGATCTGCGAAGGCCTGCGGTTGGCGCGCACGGCATCCATCAAAATGTGACCGGCCTTGCGCGTGGCTTCCAATTTATCTGGAGAAGTAGCGGGAACGCCCGAGAGCTCGATGGGCGAAATGCCCAGAATCTCGCCGCTCATGGCCATGGTGTTGGCCGTGAACTGGCCGCCGCATGCGCCCGCGCCCGGACACGCATTGGCTTCGAGAGCCTCCAGTCCCGCTTCGTCGATCCGCCCCGCGGCAAACGAGCCGATGCCCTCGAAGACATTCTGAATCGTGATGTCCACACCGTTCAGCTTGCCCGGCGCAATCGATCCGCCGTAAAGCATCATGCCCGGAATATCCAGCCGGCACAGCGCCATAATGATGCCCGGCATATTCTTGTCGCAGCCGCCGATACCGACCAGGCCGTCGAACAAATTGCCTCGGGCCACCAGTTCAATCGAGTCGGCAATCACTTCGCGCGAAACCAGCGACGCCTTCATGCCCTGCGTGCCCATGGTGATGCCGTCGGAAATGGTAACGGTGTTGAACTCCATCGGCGTGCCGCCCGCCTCGCGAATGCCCTGCTTCAGCGCCTCCGCAATCTCGCGCAGGTGCACATTGCAGGTGCCGATCTCCGTCCACGTATTGGCAACGCCAATGATCGGCTTGTGCAGGTCGTCTTTCTTGAATCCCGATCCGCGCAAATACGACCGCGCCGCCGCGCGGCTCGCGCCTTCTGTCAACGGAATGCTTTGTCGCTTGCCTTCGATGGTCATCGAAATCTCTTGAGCTTCTAGCTCCTAGCCTCTAGCTGCTAGCTTGTTCGTGCCGCGATTAATGTTTCAGTCTTGTATTCTGCGCTCGTTCGCACTCGATCTGGATGCCCCACCCTCGCCGCGTCTTGTTTTTGCGGCTAGGGTGGATGCCGGGCCCGTTCGCCTCCACGCGAAAAGCTAGAGGCTGGAAGCTAGCAGCTAGAAGCTGCTTTATCACTTCGCCTTCAACCAACCAGCTCCATCATGCTGCTTCTCAAACTTGTCCAGCGCCGCCTCGTGCCGCAGCGTCAGCCCAATATCGTCAAGCCCTTCGAGCAAACAGAATTTTCTAAAGGGATCGATCTCGAACTTCGCCGAGAATCCGAAGCCGTCCGTCACCGTCTGCGCTTCCAGCGAAACCGTGAGCTGATAATTGGGAATTTTCTGCGCGTTTTCGAGGAGAGTCTCAACCTCCGATTCGCTCAACCGCGCCAGCACAATACCGTTCTTGCCAGCATTCGAGAAAAAGATGTCGGCAAACGTCGGCGCGATGACCACGCGAAAACCAAAATCGCTCAGCGCCCAGGCGGCATGCTCGCGGCTCGATCCGCAGCCGAAGTTCTTGCCGGCCACAAGAATCTTTGCACCCTTGTAGCGCGCATCGTTCAGAACGAAATCCGCAACGGGCGTTCCGTCAGCCAAAAACCGCCAATCGAAGAACAGAAAATCGCCGTAGCCCGTGCGCTCAATGCGCTTCAGGAACTGCTTGGGAATGATCTGGTCGGTGTCCACATTGGCGCGATCCAAAGGCGCGGCCAGCGCGGTGAGTGTCTTGAACGGTTCCATCAGGCAGTTACCTCCTCGAGGACTTCCCAAGTCCGGATGTCAACGAAATGCCCGGCAATTGCCGCTGCCGCGGCCATCTCCGGCGAAACCAGGTGCGTGCGTCCGCCGCGCCCCTGCCGGCCCTCGAAGTTACGGTTGCTGGTCGACGCGCAACGCTCGCCCGGCGCAAGAATGTCGGGGTTCATGCCCAGGCACATGGAGCAGCCGGGCTCGCGCCAGTCAAAACCTGCTGCAACGAAAATCTGATCGAGGCCTTCCTTCTCAGCCTGCGACTTGACGGCCTGCGAGCCGGGAACCACCATCGCGCTTACATGGCTTGACACTTTGCGTCCCGCGGCAATCTTCGCCGCCGCGCGCAAATCTTCAATGCGGCCGTTGGTGCAGGAGCCGATGAAGACGCGATCCACTGCGATCTCCTCGAACGGCGTTCCAGCCTTCAGATCCATATATTCGAGAGCCCGCTCGAACGATTTGCGGTCGGCTTCATTGCCCGCGCTCGCCGGATCGGGCACACTGGAGCTCACCGGCGCAACCATGCCGGGGCTCGTGCCCCAGCTCACGTAAGGAACCAGCGTAGCCGCGTCGATCGTGAGTTCGCGGTCGAACTTCGCGCCGGCATCGGAGGGCAGCGTGCTCCACTCCGCCACGGCTTTGCCCCAATCAGCTCCCGCCGGCGAGTATTGCCGGCCCTTGAGGTACGCAAACGTCGTCTCGTCCGGCGCGATCATGCCCGCGCGCGCGCCCGCCTCGATGCTCATATTGCAAATCGTCATGCGGCCTTCCATCGAAAGCGCACGAATGGCCGAGCCCGCATATTCGATCACGCAACCCGTGGCGCCGTCGGTACCGATCTTGCCGATGATCGCAAGAATGATGTCCTTGGCCGTCACGCCCAGCGGCAGTTCCCCTTCAACCGCGATGCGAAAGGTCTTCGGCTTCGACTGCGGCAGCGTCTGCGTGGCCAGCACGTGCTCCACTTCGCTGGTGCCGATGCCAAACGCCAGCGCCCCAAATGCGCCGTGCGTCGAGGTGTGCGAGTCGCCGCACACAATTGTCATGCCCGGCTTGGTCAGCCCCAACTCCGGCCCGATCACGTGCACAATCCCCTGCTCGCGTGAGTTCACATCGTAGAGCTCGACGCCGAAGTCGGCGCAGTTTTTGCGCAGCGCGGCAATCTGCGTGGCAGAAATCTGATCGACAATGTGCAGCCGGCCCTCTTTCGTGGTGGGCACGTTGTGATCCACGGTCGCAATGGTGCGATCGGGACGCCGCACCGTGCGCCCAGCCAGCCGCAGCCCTTCGAATGCTTGAGGGGACGTGACCTCGTGGACCAGTTGCAGGTCGATGTAGATCAGCGTCGGCTCGCCCTTCGGCTCAACCACCACATGCTGCTCCCAGACCTTCTCGAACAATGTTTTCGCTTCGCTATTCATTTTGAACAAAGCTCCCAGCCTTTAGCTTCCAGTTTGCTAACTCAGAGGCTCGCATCCCCAAAAATCTGTCATCCTGAGCGGAGTCCGCCGCGGCGGACGCAGTCGAAGGACCTGCGGTTGCTTTTCCGCCAGCGCCGGCTCGCCACGCTAGCGGCTGGCAGCCAAAAGCTGCCCCTTCACCGCTTCGAGCACCTTCGCGCCCATTTCCTTCGTCGACAGCACCGCCACGCCCGGCGTCTGCCCGCGCGCCAGATCCGGTGTGCGGAAGCCCTGCTCCAGCACCTTGCGCACCGACGACTCAATGGCCGCAGCCTCGGCTTCCAGTCCGCCCGAGTGGCGCAGAACCAGCGCTCCCGTAAGAATCGCGCCCAGCGGATTCGCCAGTCCCTTGCCCGCAATGTCGGGCGCCGAACCGTGCACCGGCTCGTACAAATTCACCTTGCCGCCGATAGTCGCCGAAGCCAGCATGCCCAGCGAGCCGGTAATCACCGCCGACTCGTCGCTCAGAATGTCTCCGAACAGGTTCTCCGTCAGCACCACGTCGAAGTCGCGCGGACGGTTCATCAGGTGCATCGCCATCGCGTCCACATACTGGTGCTCCACCGTCACGCCTGGAAACTCCGCCGCAACCTCGTTCACCGTGGCGCGCCACAGTTGCGAAACCTCCAGCACGTTGGCCTTGTCCACGCTGGTCAACTTTTTGCGGCGCTTCGCGGCCAGCTCGAAGGCAACCCGCGCCACGCGCGCCACTTCGCTGCGTGTGTAGCGCATCGTGTTCCACGCCTCGCCCCCCCCGTCACTTTTTGTCTTGTCCCACCCTCGCGGCTGGCCAAAGTAAAGCCCGCCCAGCAACTCGCGCACAAAAAGAATGTCGGCCCCGTCGATAATCTCCGGCCGCAAGGGACTATTGACCGCCAGCTCCTTGAAGGCGAATGCCGGCCGCAGATTGGCAAATCCGCCCAGCTCCGTACGAATCTTCAAGAGTCCTGCTTCAGGCCGCTTGTCGGGCGCAAGCGAGTTGAACTCGTTGCCGCCCACCGCGCCCAATAAAACCGCATCCGCCGCAAGCGCCGCGTCGAGCGTGTCGGCGGGCAGTGGAGTGCCATCCTGCACAATGGCCGCACCGCCAATGCGCTTTTCAAGAAACACAAAATCGTGGCCGCCCAGCGCCGCCGTCTCTTGCAACACGGCAACCGCTTCGTCGGTCACTTCAGGGCCGATGCCGTCACCGGCCACAACTAGAATCCTCAGCTTCATGCTTCTCTCTTTTTCCAGTGGATGCATTTTTGAATCAGCTTCACCAGCGCGAACAGAACGATCCAAACCACAATCCACGCCAAAACAAGATCAACAACGAGGGCGGTGCCAAATCCCGCGAACAACCCCCCGCTCTGGGGCGGAAACATTTTCCAAATCAGCGCAGTAATCGCCTGCCCCACGTACAGAATCGGCATCACGATCCACATCAAAAATCTCGCCGCGCGCACCGCAAACAACAGCAACAGTACGATTGGCGAGGCAACTCCCGTCAATACCAGATCTCGGATGAGACGCTTCTTTCCAACGGTCATCATTGAGGAACTCCCCTTTCCGTGCTAACGGCCGGCACCGGCCGTAATGAGGACTTTCAATTTCTGGTTCGTAGTTCACAGCTCTTAGTGGTCAGTGTGAGTGTGAGGGATCAGCGCACACCCACACTCACACTCACACTATCTCCCAAGTGCCAGCTCTCCGGTCCCTGCCTTTTCAATCCAGTTCGCTCACCGGCTCCGTGCGCCGCTCGCGAATATTGTCGGGTAGCAGGCCCACCAGGTCCTGGTCGTAGATGTTTTTCTTGCGGTCTGCCAGCGCCACAAACCGGTAATACACGTGCTGCAGTTCGTCCCGCGAGATCGTGAAGCCGAGCTGTTCCAGTCGATGCCTCAGCGCCGCGCGGCCGGAGTGCTTGCCCAGCACCAGGTGCGTTTTGGCCACGCCCACCAGCGACGGCGTCATGATCTCGTAGCAAAGCGGATTGGCCAGCATGCCGTGCTGGTGAATGCCCGACTCGTGCGCAAAAGCATTGGCCCCCACCACCGCCTTATTCGGAGAGGGCCGGAACGTAATCAGTTGGCCCAGCACCTCGCTCGTCGGATACAGCTGATCCAGCTTGATGTTGGTGGTCACGCCGAAGCGCTCGCCGCGCACGTAGAGCGCCGCGGCAATCTCTTCCAGCGCCGCGTTGCCGGCCCGCTCGCCGATGCCGTTGATGGTGCACTCCACCTGGCGTGCCCCGGCCTGCACCGCCGCCAGCGAGTTGGCCACGGCCAGTCCCAAATCGTCGTGGCAGTGCGCGGAAAGCACCACGCCCTTCTCGTCGATCGCGGGAATGCGCTCGCGCACCTCGCGGAACATCTGCCCGTACTCTTCCGGCGTGGTGTAGCCCACGGTGTCGGGCATATTGATGGTGGTGGCGCCGGCCTCGACGGCGATGCCAACCATCTCCACCAAAAAGTCGCGATCCGAGCGCGTCGCATCCTCGGGCGAAAACTCCACGTCGTCCGCAAGCGATCGCGCCAGGCGCACACTCTCGCCACACAACTCCAGCGCCTCGGCGCGGCCGATTTTCAGTTTGTACTCGAGGTGCAGATCGCTCGCCGCCAGAAAGACATGGATGCGCGCGCGATCGGCAAACTGAAGGGCGCGGGCCGCCATCTCAATGTCTTCGGTTTTGGCCCGAGCCAATGATGTGATGCGCGGCTTGCGTATGGCCTGGGTAATGGTGGCGATGGCCGCAAAATCACCCTCCGAAGCCATGGCAAAGCCGGCTTCGATGATGTCCACGCCCAGATCCTCGAGGGCATGCGCCATCGTCAGCTTCTCTTGCGTGGTCATCGAGCAACCCGGCGATTGCTCGCCGTCGCGCAGAGTGGTGTCAAAGAATGCCAGGTGATTCTGAATCATGGGTTTGCCTCGGCGGGAAAACCAGCCCGTCCAGCTTTTCTATTGTCGCCGATGGAACCGATATAAGGCAAAGTTATAATTGTTTTGGATTGGATTAGAATTGCTTATGACAAAGAGATCAGAGAACAGAGATCAGCTTTCGGCGCCTTAGCCGGCAGCGTGCTCACCGAGCCGCCTCGCATCGACGGCCGCTCGTCTGTTGCGCCCTTGCTTTTGCCTGATCTCTGTTCTCTGCTCTCTGCTCTCTGCATTCCGGAGGAATGCCATGGAACTCAGCCAGCTCGAAACCTTTCTCGCCGTCGCCGAGGAGCGCAGTTTTTCCCGCGCCGCGGTGCGCCTGCACCGTACCCAGCCGGCCGTCAGCCAGGTCATCCGCAAGCTGGAAGCGTCAGTGGGCGAAACCCTCTTCGACCGCGCCGCCCGCGACGGTTCGCTCACCGCCGCGGGAGCTCTCTTGCGCGACTACGCATTGCGCCTGCTGGCCCTGCGCCGCGAGGCCTCCAGCGCCCTCGACGAACTCAAGAGCCTGGAGCGCGGCCACCTGCAACTGGCGGCCAACGAGTACACCTGCATGTATCTGCTGCCGGCCATCGACGCCTTTCGCCGCGAGTATCCCCACATCGACGTCACCGTGCAGCGCATGCTGGCCTCGCGCATCCCCGAGGAGCTCAACCTGCGCACCTTCGAACTGGGCGTCATCTCCTTTCGCCCCGATCCCGCGCAGATTCGCACCATCGCCGTTTATGGCGACAGTCTGGACTTCATCGTCAGCCCCAGCCATGCGTTGGCAAAGCAAGCACGCGTCTCCATCCGCGACCTGGGCAACGAAACTTTCATCGCTCACAACGTGGCGTCGCCCTTGCGCCGCAAGGTGATTGAGGCCTTTCAGCGCCATCGCACGCCGCTCAACATGAGCATCGAACTGCCGACGATTGAAGCCATTAAGCGCTTTGTAGCCATGGGCAACGGCGTGGCGCTTGTGCCTCATCTCACGGTGGCGCGCGAACTCGAAGTCGGCGACCTGGTGCGCATCCCGGTGGTCGAACTGGAGGTGCGCCGACTGCTGCGTCTCGCCTGCCGGCGTCAGGCCGCGCTCTCTTACGCCGCCAAGGCCTTCCTGGGCACGCTCAAGAACCTGGCCGAGAAGCAGGGACCGCCGTTTTTCTACCACGTCGAGCGCGCGAATTAAAGGCAGGGCGCGAGGAAGTAAGGGAGCAAGTAAGCGAAGCAGCAAGGGAGCGAGGACAAAGATTCCTTGAAGGCGCTCGATTTCTACACATAAGCGATCGTGGATTACGGACCCCCGGCGGCTCGTTTTCTCGTCCTTTGCTGATTCGCGCCCAAGTCACTACGCCGTCGGTCCCAGCCTTCTCGCTCCCTCGCTCCCTCGCTCCCTCGCCGGGGCCCCCCAGCGGACGATTTGTGTCCGCTGGGTGGCTCGCTCCCTACTTCCCGTCTTCCCCGTCTAAGGATCAGAAGTCGCATGGCCCACCCCCATGGAAATCGTGGGATACGCTTTAACCCGCCCCGGCCATTTACAATTCTGGGAGCGGGACCCGGAGCCATCCGGGGCACCGGACTAGTGCGTGGAATTCTTAAGGCTCGTAGCTACCCGCACGGATCAAGAAGTCGCGAGGATCAGGATCGAATGAAGAAGATCGCCTTTTTAGTCGCTTTGCTGGCAGCATGCGTGGCCATGGGCCGTGCCCAGGAAAGCCGTCAGGACATCAGCCTCAGCGGGTTTGGGCTCATTGAGCCGTTTGTGGCTTCTTCCACCACCGTGGAAGTGAACTCCACCCCGGCATACGGCGCGTTGGTCAGCTACCGCTATATGCTCACCCCGTCGAACGCGCTGGAAGGAAACTACGGCATCACCTACCAGAACAGTATCGGGTACTACGTTAACCCCAACCACTACAAGATCTTGACGCGCACCCAGGAAATGTCGGGCGCGTTCGTGCACTCCTTCGTCTTCAAAAACTGGAATCCGTTCGTGGAAGCCGGCCCGGTCGGGCTCATCTTCCTGCCCATCGTCAATTCCGGCACCACGACCCTCACCTCCAAGCAGGAGACCGAGGTTGGCGGCCTCTTTGGCGCAGGTTTCGCCTATGAAATCAGCCCCAGCTTCGACATCCGCGCCGAATATCGCGCATTTGTCGTCAAGGTGCCCACCTTCGGCGATTCCCAGTTCACCACCAACCGCTGGTACCACCCCTGGCTCTCTGAGCCGGCCATCGGCGTGGCCTACCACTTCTAAGGCAGGGACCAAGGGACCAGGAAAACAGGGACCGAGGGTTCAGAGAACAACAAAGGGGATCGGCTAAAGCCGATCCCCTTTGTTTTGTCCTGAACCTCGAGCAGTGGATGAGTTTGAGAGTAGTGGGTGAGTTTGAAGGGTACGGGCTTTAGCCCGTACGTAAATAGTCGGTGAGTTTGAAGGGTACGGGCTTTAGCCCGTACGTAAATAGTCGGTGAGTTTGAAGGGTACGGGCTTTAGCCCGTACGCAAACTCAGGTTAGTTTGAAGGGTACGGGCTTTAGCTCGAACGTAAATTCAGGTGAGTTTGAAGGGTACGGGCTTTAGCCCGTACGCAAACTCAGGTTAGTTTGAAGGGTACGGGCTTTAGCCCGTACGCAAACTCAGGTTAGTTTGAAGGGTACGGGCTTTAGCCCGTACGCAAACTCAGGTTAGTTTGAAGGGTACGGGCTTTAGCCCGTACGTAAATAGTCGATTAGTTTGAAGGGTACGGGCTTTAGCCCCTGCGGGATCTTGCTCGTGAACCTTGCCTTCGATCTTCCCTCGTCACGAACCACGATTCACGCCTTCAAGCACTCCGCGCTTCGCGATAGCGGCCCAGCTCCTTCACCATGCCGCAGTGCGCGTCGAGCGCTTCCAGCGCGCGCTCTCCCTCCGCGCTCGACCCGATCTGGCAATCGACGTAGAAAATATACTCCCACGGCTTGCCATGCACTGGCCGCGATTCAATTTTCGTCAGATTAGTTCCCACCGCGCTCAATGCGCCGAGCGCCGCCACCAGCGACCCCGGCCGGTGTTCCAGAGTGAAAGCAATGCTCATCTTGTTCGCTTCCGCATCGGACAATTTTCGCTCGGTTTGGGCCTCGCTGGCCCTCCGCACCAGGAAGAACCGCGTATAGTTCTCCGGATTGTCTTCAATGCCGCGCTCCAGAATCTCCGCGCCGTACATCGCAGCCGCCGCCTCGCTGGCGATGGCCGCCACGCTGCGGTCGCGGACTTCCATCAGTTGCTTCACGCTCCCCGCCGTGTCGTAAAACGCGATGGCCTTCATTGCCGGATGCGCCGCGAGAAACCGCCGGCACTGCGCCAGCGCCACTGGATGCGAAAAAACCCGCTCGACTTCGCCGATTGACACGCCGGAAATGGCAATCAGGTTGTGCCGAATGCGCACCAGCGTCTCCTCCACCACCTCGACGTCGTGCTTCAGCAGCAGGTCAAAATGTTCCAGAACCGATCCCGCCAGGCTGTTTTCAATGGGAATTGCGGCCGCATCCACCGCGCCCTCGTCCAAAGCCCGAAACACCTCGGCCGAGAGCGCGCACGGCACAATCTCCGCCCCGCCCACCAGCTTCAGCGCCGCCTCGTGGCTGAACGATCCCGGCTCTCCTTGAATGGCAATCTTCATGCCTTCGTTTTCCGCTCCTGGTCTCTGACCGCGTGAATCGGACCGCGTGAAGACGAACCTTCCCGTGCCCCATCCATTCGCCCGCCTTTTGGGCGAATGGGTGGGAAACCACAGATCTCAAGGCCCGATTTCACGTGGTCAGAGAAATAGTCGCGTGTAACCGGCTACTACCCGCACACGCCCTTCCCTTTCGCACCATATCAGGCGAGCGGACGCAGCCGCTACTGCGCTTCATTCGCAGCGTCGCTCTCCACCTGCTTCACGATCAGCGGAATCAGATCGCGGTCCTTCGCCGAAACCCGCGCGGTGAGCTGAATCAAGTCCGTATCCTGGCCGGTAATGAGGTCAACGCCGTCGATTGGGCTGGCATTTGCCTCGAGCCGCGTATCCGTTCCCAGCCCCGCCGTATTCGCAGGAGTCTCAAACTCCACAATATTCGTGCCGCGGTAGGTCAGCTTGTCGTTCGCATAGGGGCCAAACGGAAAATCGCTCCCCGGCTCCAGCCCCTCGGCGATCACATTCTGCGCAAACTGCTTGTACGCCGGGAAAACGCGCGCAATCACCTTGGCAACTTCGAACCTTCCCGACGTTCCGCCCGAGGAGACGGAAATCTGAATGGCCGGACCCGTGAATCCTTTCCATTTGCTCGAAAGCAGCACCGTTTTCCCGTCGATCGGATCGGGGCTAATGAACAGGTTGGCGCCATTCGAGCCGTAAGTTGAAAAGCAATGCCAGCCCCGCGGCGCAAGAACGCCGGGGCCGTACTGTGCCTGGTAGTAGGCGAGCCGTTGCGCCACAGAAGCGGAAACCGCAACCGCCTTGCTCTTTCCTGCCGGCGCCGCTAGCGGTCCCGCCTGCCCGTCCGACGCGCAGCCCACAAACGGAACCTGGTTCGCCGCAGCGGAAGCCGCAGCTTGCGTCTGCGAAAAAATCCCAGGCCCTCCGCAAAACGCGAACGACACCGCAACGCTCGCCGCCAAAACACGGTGCTTCTTCATGCGCAGAATCATATCAACCGCGCGTCGCCCGTGCTTCCATGGTCTCGGACCGCTTGAAGAAGAACCTTCCCGTGCCCCATCCTTTCGCGCTTCTTGCGAAAGGGTGGGAAACCACGAAAGCCAACAGGACGAATGCATGCGGTCAAAGACCTCGCGCGCCGCGCCAGGCAGGCCCAAGCCTATCGGGCGGGCAGCTTCGCGGGCTGGGCAAGCAGGGCCGCAAACGGCAGCTTGCTCGTCTCCAGATACAAAACCGGCTTCAACGCATTCGCAATGCTGTCCGCCTGGGCGGGCCGATCGATCGTAGCGCCACTGTAATTGTTGAAGAAGCTGGAGGATTGCACCTGCAAGACGCCTGCGGTGACCGTGCCGTCCAGCCGATACCCCCATTCCCACGCCGTGTTCACAACCAATCCGATGCTGGCAAGCTGGCCTCCTGCTGTGAAGCAATAGCGAATATAAATCTCGTCTTCTCTCCCCGGTTGAAACATGAAAACCGAGGGCGCTCCGTTCGGGTCGATCCAGTACTGCGCGTACATGGCGCCTTCCCCTGTGGCATCGGGAGCATATCCCAGGGATGGGTACTCAACCCAGGGGCTGCTGCCGCTCAATGTCGAAAAGGTGCGCGCCGCATCGGGCACTTGCGCCTTCACATCGCACGCCGGCGCCGCCGTTGCAGCCGTCACGGCGCACACCGCGAGCGCAAAGAAAACCACCGCCAATCTGAGTGATTTCATGGCTAACATTATGCTCCCGCGCCGGCCGGTTGAGCCCGGAATTAGCCCGCGGCAGCACCGTGCGCCACGTGAATAGCCGTAGCTTTTCCGCGAATTTCGAGCCGTTTCGCGGCCGCATGAATCTGAAGAGGTACAATTCTATCCGGTCCCGGGAGGAAAGCATGGGGCTTATTACAAATATTCTGTTTCCCGTCGATTTTTCTCCGTCCGCCATCGCAATGGGTCCGTACCTGAAACGCGCGGCGGCGTTGCTCGACGCCCGCGTTTCACTCATTCATGTTTTCAACCCCTTCAGCAATAGCGGCCTGGAGCAATACGTCCGCGCGCCCGGTGAGATTGCAGAGGAACATGAGGCGATCGGCCGCAGGAAGCTCCATGCCTTTCTCGCTAGACAATTTCCCCTCGCGCAGTTTCCCAGAATTCTTGTGGCCGGCGATCCGGCGCGCGAAATCGTAAAAGCCGCGCATCATGGCTTCGACCTGATCATGATGCCAACCCATGCTGGAGTCTTCCGGCGCATGCTTCTCGGCTCGACCACAGCCAAGGTGCTCGACGCAGCGGATTGCCCGGTGGCGACCAGCCTTCATGCCGTAGACATCGCGCCGCGCCCCATGGAGCATCGCGAATGGCTCTGCGCCATTGGCCTCAGCAGAGACTCGGAACGCGTGCTCCGCTATGCCCACCAAGCCTCGCAGCAGGCGAACGCCAACCTTCGCATCATTCACGCCATTCAGGGCTCTGACCCCAAACTGCCGGTGCGCCTTGACCTCGAAGAGCAGATTCAATTCGCGGAGAAGCAAGAGGCGTGCGAACGCATCGATGCCTTGCAGAAAAAAGTCGGCTCCCACGCGCAGGTCCGGATCACCGCCGGGCCGGTCAAGGCTGCCTTGGTTGCGGCCATCCAGCAGTCGGACGCCGATGCGCTCATCATCGGCAGAAGCCCGCGGCCCGGCGTCCAGGGCCGCCTGCGCGATCTCACCTACGCCATCGTGCGCGACTCGCCCGTCCCTGTCATCAGCGTGTGAGCCCAACGGGAACCGCGGGGCATGATTCGCGGATCGTGGTTCGTGAGCCGGGTGTCGCGATTCGTGACAACTCGCTCTTTGCTCCCTCGCTCCCTTGCTCCCTCGCTCCCTGTCCTTCTCACCGCCGCAGCCACAAATCCGCCGACACAAATGCCAAAAACACCAGCGCGATCACGCCGTTCATGGTGAAGAATGCGGCATTCAGCCGGCGCAGGTCGCGCGGCGAAACCAGTGCATGCTCATAGGCCAGCAGCAGGCCCACAGCGGCAATGCCCAGCCAGCCCGCAAGACCAAAATGGAAGAGCCAGGCAAACCACGCCAGCGCCCAAAGCGCGGTCACGTGCATGGCGCGTGCGGCATGGAACGCGGCCGCAATCCCCACCGCCTGCGGCAGGCTGTGCAGCCCCGCGGCGCGGTCGTGCTCGTAGTCCTGGCAGGCGTAGAGCACGTCGAAGCCGCCCGCCCAGAGCGTCACCGCTCCGGTCAGCACCAGGATGCGCGGGTCGAGGCTGCCGCGCACCGCAATCCACGCCGCCGTAGGCGCTAGCCCCAGCGACAGTCCCAGCCCCACGTGCGACCAGCGCGTAAAGCGCTTCAGGTAGCTGTAGCCCAGCAGCACCGCCAGCGCCACCGGCGCAAGCTCCAGCGTCAGCCGGTTCAGCTCCGCCGCGGCCAGCAAAAATACCAGCTCCGCGACGCACGTAAAGCCCAGCACAAACTTCCGCGTCAACGACCCTGCCGGAATCGCCCGATTCCGCGTGCGGGGATTGGCAGCGTCAAGGTCCGCGTCGGCCCAGCGATTAAACGCCATGGCTGCCGACCGCGCCGCCACCATGGCCAACACGATCCACGCCACCGTGCGCCAGCCGGGCAGCCCGCCCGCCGCAAGCAGCATCGCCGTCAATGCAAAGGGCAGCGCAAAGATCGAGTGTTCCCACTTGATCATCTCGAGCGTAGTACGTATCTTCCTGAGGATTCCGGCCATGGGTGACAATCTCTACTGTAATCGAGCAAGGGACGCCGGAATGCCGCCGCGAACGCTTCGAAGCCTCAGCTCCACGCCAAGTTCCACCGAGGGCCCGGCTCGCACCCCACAAATGCCATTTCAAGTGAGATAAATCACTCATTCTTCGAGGAGATTGAACTTGCTCACGTCAAAACGTGATGTAGGTCACAGAGAAGGTCTCCAGCCCGATGAAATGATGGGGCCAACGCTCCCTGGGCGGAGCTCGTCGATGAAATTCTCTTTACTCCAGGAAAGGCCATTCGTGCAGCTCGACTCTACTGCGTTTCTCGCCGACCCCGAGTTGATCCGCGCGCTCAACGACCGCGCGACGCCCATCATCTGCGACACCGATCGCATCCTCTTTCACCAGGACGATCCCGCCGCGGGTCTCTATATCCTTCTCGAGGGGAAAGCAACGCTCAGCATGGACTCGCATCAAGGTCAGGCCATCCTCTCGGTCGAGGCAAGAGACGGTTCTCTCCTCGGCCTTCCCGGACTCATCAGCAACCAGCCCTATTCGCTCACAGCGGTGGCGCGCGCCGGAGCGCAGGTCGGTTTTCTCGGCCGCACAGAATTTACGGCGCTGATGGAGTCGAATCCGACGCTGGCCTTCAAAATCCTGCAGGTCCTCGCCGCCGAGGTCCGCTCCGCGCGTAACGCGCTCTATTGAGGACTGCTCCAGGCGCTTCCACATCCGTCACCCTCACCTGCTACACTCACTTTCGTTGTGATCCTTGCCTACATTGCCATCGCGGTCGCCGCATACTTTCTCGGCTCCATCCCCGTGGGATACCTGCTGGTGCGCATCTTCCGCCGCCAGGACATCCGCTCCGTGGGCAGCGGCAACATTGGCGCTACCAATGTGCTGCGCACTGGCGGCATGGGCCTGGGTGCGGCTACGTTTCTTCTCGATGTGCTCAAAGGCAGCTCCGCAGTCTGGCTGGGCGGAGCGCTCGGCGCGTGGCTCATGCCCTCCGCCTCTCCGTCTACCGACCCACTGCGCCGCGCGGAAGCGCTCGCGGCTCTGTTCGCCGTTCTCGGGCACATGTTCACCTGCTGGCTGCATTTTCATGGCGGCAAAGGCGTGGCCACCGGCTTCGGCGTTTTTCTTGTCGCTTCGCCCTGGGCCGCGCTGGCCGCCATCGGCGTCTTTGCCGTGACCTTCGCGCTCAGCCGCTACGTTTCGGTGGGCTCCATCGTCGCGGCCATCTCGTTCATGGTCTTTGCGTGGTTCTTCCCGCCCGGCCCGCACCCGGCAGTCTTCTATGCGGTCGAGTGCGTCATTGCTCTACTCATCGTCGTCAAGCATCACCAGAACATCCGCCGCCTCTTCAACGGCGCAGAAGCCCGCTTCGGAGCGAAAAAACCCGCATGAGCCGCATAACCGTCCTCGGTTCCGGCGCGTGGGGAACCGCCATCGCCCTCTCCCTCTGCCGCCGCGGCGGACACCAGGTCACGCTCTGGGCGCACAGCCCGGAACTGGCGCAGCAAATCGCAGACGCCCGCGAAAATACGCAATTCCTTCCCGGATTTCCAATCCCTGAGGACCTCGCCGTCACCGGTGATTGCGCCGCCATCACGGCCGCCGACATCCTGGTCTCCGTCATCCCTTCGGAGTTTCTCCGTCCCACGCTCCTGCGCATTCGCACGCATCTACGCACGGGCCAGTTCGTCGTAAGCGCCACCAAGGGCCTTGAGGACCGCACCTTCTTCCGCATGACACAGGTCCTTTCCGAAACCCTCGAGCCGGCAGGCCGCTTGCTCTCCATTGGCGCGCTCTCCGGACCCAGCTTCGCGTTCGAAGTCGCGCAGGGCCAGCCCACTGCTGTCACTGTGGCCTTCAGCGACCCGCAAATCTCTGCCCTCATCCAGCAGGAATTCTCTTCCGAGACCCTCCGCCTCTATACGTCTTCAGATGTCATCGGCGTCGAACTCGGCGGCGCGCTCAAGAATGTCATCGCCATCGCCGCCGGCATCGCCGCCGGCGCGGGACTGGGCTTTAACTCCACAGCCGCCCTCATCACCCGTGGCATCGCGGAAATCACGCGCCTCGCCGTAGCCTGCGGCGCGCGCCGCGATACCCTCGCCGGCCTCTCCGGCATCGGCGACCTGGTGCTCACCTGTACCGGCAGCCTGAGCCGCAACCGTAGCGTCGGCCAGGCCCTCGGCCAGGGCCGCAAACTGCCTCAGATTCTGGAGTCGCTCGGCGGCAAGGTGGCTGAAGGTGTGCTCACTTCGCGCGCCGCTCTGGGCCTCGCCCGCCAGCACAAAGTCGAAATGCCCATCACCGAACAGATGGAGCTCATCCTGAACGAAGGCAAAGACCCCCGCGAAGCCATCCGCGACCTGATGCTGCGGCCCGGCAAGGAAGAATACTAGAAGCGAACGCCTAACCTACCGTCCCACCGCCTGCAACCGCGCCTCTCCCGACTTCGGCGTCAGGTTCCACATAAACGACATCAGCACGATGCCCACCAGCACCGAGATCAGAACCCCATAGAGCGCCACATTCCACCCGTAGTGCTGCGCCAGCGCGCCAATGCCCTTCGACTCCGCCACGCGGCCCAGCGACCCCAGAATCGAGAGCAAACCGTTGGCCGTGCCGATGGCCTTCTTTGACGTCACATCGAGTGCGCAAATGCCCAGCAGCATCTGCGCCGGATAAACGAAGAATCCGATCACACCGAAGAGCGCGAGATCGAGCCACAACTTGTTGTTGGGGCTGTACAGAATGCCGACGAAGGCCAGAAACGCGGGAATCATGCACAGCACGCAGATCATGCCGCGGCGTCCGCCAATCTTATCGGAGAGCCATCCAGCCAGCACTGTGCTCGCCATCGCGGAAAATTCCAGCGTGAACGTCCCCATGCCGCCTTCGCCCAGGCTCGCGTGCTTCACTTCTTTCAGAAACGTCGGTCCCCAGTCGAGCATGGCGTAGCGCGCGATGTACACAAAGAAATTGGCGCCCGCAATCAACCATAGATAGCGATTCTTGAGGATGTAGTCCACCAGCAGCTCGCGCGTGCCCAGCTCTTTCTCGTGCGCGCCCACGCCTTTTGGGCCGTCGGGATAGTCGTGCAAATACTCTTCAATAGGCGGCAGGCCTTCCGATTGCGGCGTATCGCGCAAGCGCAGCATCAGATAGATGGCGCAAATAACCGCCAGAATTCCCGGCACATAAAATGCCGAGCGCCAGCCGAACCACTCCGCCGAATACGCGGCAATCACGCCGATCAAACCGCCGCCCACGTTTTGCGCCAGGTTCCAGAAGCCGAAGATCGTGCCCCGCTCGCGCACGCTGTACCAGTGGCTGAGCGAGCGCCCGCACGGCGCCCAGCCCATGCTTTGCGCCAGGCCATTCATGGCCCACAGCGCCAGGTGCGCCGGATAACTATGAACGGCGGCAAAAGCGAAATTGCATGCCGCCGTGGCCAGCAGGCCCACGGCCATGAAGTAACGCGGGTTGCTGCGGTCGGAAAGCGAGCCCATCACAAACCGGCCCAGCCCGTACACCGCAACCATCACGGCCAGCATGTCGCCGATCTGATCTTTGCTCAAAACCAGCGCCTGGCCCATCTCCTTTGAAACCACGGGCAGGTTGTTGCGGACCAGGTAAAACGCAGCGTAGCCGATGAAGGTGGATTCAAGAACCTGCCAGCGCAGCTTCGGATAGATTTTCCGCGCCTGCTCGGCAGAAACCCTGGCGATGTGCGGAGCCGGGCGAAGAAAACGGGGAATCCAGGTCATTCATGTCCTCAGAGGGTACGGCAATTCGACATGCGCTCTTAGTATCCGCCAGCAACCGTCGTGCTGGGCACGTGAGCAATAGGCTCCAGCCCCAGCCGCTTGCGGCACTCCTCCAGAATAGCTGCGGTGCTCCGCGTGCCCACGCGGCTCACACCGATCGCGCGCATGGCCAGCACCATATCCAGATCGTGTACGCCGCCCGCTGCCTTCACCTCGACCTGCGGCGGCGAGTACCTGCGCATCAGTTCCAGATCGGCCAGCGTAGCTCCGCCCGGCGCGTAACCGGTCGAGGTCTTCACCCAATCCGCGCCCACCTCCGCGCAGATTTCGCAAAGTCGAATCTTGGCCGCGTCGTCGAGATAGGCATTCTCGAAGATCACTTTGATCTTTCCGCCGCCGTCGTGCGTAGCTTCGGCCAGCGCATTCAGTTCGTCGCTCACGTACTGCCAGTCGCGGCTGCGCACTTTGCTGATGTTCACTACCGCATCCAGCTCTTCGCCGCCGTCTTTAAGCCCCTGCGCAACCTCGCCCAGCTTGATCGCGGTAGTGTGGCAGCCATGCGGAAACCCGATGGTGCTGGTGGCGCGCACCGTCGAACCCTTCAGCAACTGCGCGCCGCGCGCCAGATAATAAGGCACGATGCAGATGCTGGCCACGTTGTAGCGCAGCGCAAGTTCGCATCCTTCCTCAAGCTCGCGATCGGTGAGCGTGGGGTTCAGCAGCGAGTGGTCGATCATCTTGGCTATGGATTCGTAGTCGAACAATTGGGTCACAGACTTGCTCCCGTGCGCAGTTGCGCCATGGCGCATCGATTTCCCGCAAAGAAGCACCATACGCGCCAAGGCCCCGCAAAGCAAGAGTTCGGCTTTCAGCTCCCAGTTCTCGGTTCTCGGCTCTCGGCTGTCGGCAGCTCTCGGCTCTCGGTTCTCGACTCTCGGCTCTCGGCTCTCGGCTCTGATTGATGGCTGCATAAGCCAAGTTTCGGCAAGCGCGCCGTACGCGCAGAGTTTGCTGGCCCCGCGCTTGAGCGTGGGGAAAGCGAATTGCATAGATGAGCTTCGGAGTCCCGTAGGGACGGTGCAGGGGCACCTCTTTTGCAGGGATCAGCAGCTGCGAGTTGCGCGCGGTCGGCTGTTCCCTGTTCCCTGCCTCTTCACCCGCCGGCGATGGCGCCAAGGATCAGCAGCGGCTCTTTCCCAGCCGCAATCGCTTCGGGCAGCTCCGCATCAGGCGAGGCCAACGACCAATCCTCTGCGCAGGCAAAGAAGCGCAGAAATGCGCGGCGCTGGCCGGTGCCATAATCCCGAATCGTCCCGCGCAGCATGGGATAGTGCGTTTCGAGCGCATCGAGCACCGCGCGCAGCGTCACCGGCGCCGTCACCACGAGCAGCACGTCGCCTTCAATCCGCGCCAAGTTGCGCAGATGATACGGCAGCGCCACGCGCACTTCCGATGCATCTGCTCTTTCGTTCAACTTGAGATTCTCCTAAGATTCTCGCCGTCGGGTTTTCTCGCTCCCTTGCTCCCTCGCTCCCAGCTCCCTAGTTCATCGTCTGCACTTCCACCGACAGCACCGCAGGCAGATCGCGCACAATCGGCATCCAGTTGTCGCCCGCGTCGGCCGACGCGTACACCTGACCGCCGGTGGTGCCAAAGTACACTCCGCACTGGTCGAGCGTGTCCACGGCCATGGCGTCGCGCAGCACGTTCACATAGCAATCCTTCTCAGGCAGCCCCTTGGCCAGCGGCTCCCACTCATTGCCTCCCGTCCGGCTGCGGTAGACCCGCAGCTTGCCCTCAATCGGGAAATGCTCGGAATCGCTCTTGATCGGCACCACGTAGAGCGTCTCCGGCTCGTGCGCGTGCACGTCGATGGCAAATCCAAAGTCGGTGGGCAGGTTGCCGCTCACCTCGCGCCAGTGTTCGCCTGCGTCGTCGCTGCGCATCACGTCCCAGTGCTTCTGCATAAAAAGCACATCGGGCCGCGCCCGGTGAATGGCCACGTGGTGCACGCAGTGGCCGATCTCGGCATTGGGGTCGGGAATGTACTGCGAGCGCAGCCCCTTGTTGATCGGCTTCCACGTCGCGCCGCCGTCGTCGGTGCGGAAGGCCCCTGCCGCCGAGATGGCGATATACATCCGCTTGGGATTGGTCGCATCGAGAATGATGGTGTGCAATCCCATGCCGCCCGCGCCCGGCTGCCACTGCGGCCCGGTCCCGTGGCCACGCAGGCCGGGGAGCTCCTGCCAGTTCTCCCCGCCGTCCGTTGACCGGAACAGCGCCGCGTCCTCCACTCCCCCATAAACCGTGTCGGGATCGGTGAGCGAGGGTTCCAGATGCCACACCCGCTTGAACTCCCAGGGATGCTGTGTGCCGTCGTACCACTGGTGCGTGGTCAGCGGCTTGGCTGCCGTGTCGTACGCAAACCGGTTGGGCAGCGCCGCGGGCGGTCCCGGAGGCGGTATCGCTTCATTCGGCAATCCCGGCTGGTGCCAGGTTTTCCCGCCATCGTCGGAGCGCTGAATCAGCTGCCCGAACCACCCGCTGGTTTGCGACGCATAAATGCGGTTGGAATCGGCTTCGGAGCCTTTCATGTGGTAGATCTCCCAGCCCGCGAAGAATGGCCCGCTCACCTGCCAATCTTTCCGTTTGCCGTCAGAGGTGAGAACGAACGCCCCCTTGCGCGTCCCCACCAGCACCCGCACACTGCTCATAGTGACCTCCTGCCTGAATGTTGCGGCGGATTGAGGCCCGGGGAATGCCGCAGTCCGATTTTTCCCGATTTCCCTTGCAGAATGCAAGTGTTTTCTGCCGCGCGGCAATTCGCAAATCCGAGGCGTGCAAATCCGAGCGGGTGCGAATCAAACGGGTGCGAATTGGAGGAGTGCGAATACGAGGCTGTGCCCCATCCATTCCGTGTCTTCGCTCAAGCGAAGACACGGAATGGGTGGGATAACCGGCCGCTTACGGCGCAGACACTGACAACAACCGCACCGGCCCCAGCAGTCCTGACGGCAGCAGAGGCGAATCGGCCTTGTAGGGCGTGAAGTCGGCGAAGGCATATTTCTTCAGCGCCCACCGTTGCTGGTCGCCGATCATGCGGTTCACCCACAGATTCGTTACCTGCACCACAATCTGATTGCTGCCCGGCACGAGCGCCTGGGTCACGTCGATCCGGAACGGCGTCTTCCACACGATCCCCTGATACTTGCCGTTCACGCTGACCTCCGCGAGATTTTCCACGTCGCCCAGGTCGAGCCACAGGTGCGCTCCCGGCACGAACACGCCGGCCGGAACGTCGATCGCCTTTGCGTACGTGGCCGAGCCGGAGAAATACTTCACGCCCATGTCTGCCGACTCGCTCCACGAGATCAGCCGGTGCAACTGCGCGGTCTCCGGGGCGCCGCGGTTGGGCTCGAAGCTGACGGCCCAATCCTTGTTAAGCGCCTCGTCCACTTCCGCGATCGCCGTTTCCTTGCGCTCAGGCAAGGTGAGCGCAGCCGTTTTGGCTGGCCCGCGAAACACTACGAATGTAGTTCCGTAAGGTTCGAGGTGCAGCGGCACCGTCGCACGGCCATCGGCAATGGAATACGCCGCCTGTCGCGTTTCTCCACTCGCCGCATCCCACAGCTCCGGCGCACTACCCTCCACACGGAAGGTCGCGTTCACATCTTCCGCGCGATCATTGCGATTGTCGACGAAATAGACGTCGCCATCGGCGAGCTTGCGATGCACGAACATCAGATTCGCGTCCGGTTCGGACTTGGTGTATTCAAAGTCGCGCGGAACGTCGAGCGCGGCCAGTGCTTCATCGGCAGTGCCGCCGATAAAGAGCCGCCCCTTTCCGATTCTGCGCACGCCATGCGGCGCGAGCGTCTTGCCCCACATCGAATCCGCAACTTTCTTCCACTCCGCCGGATCGTCGGCGAGGCTCGGAGAATCCGTGGGCCGGCTGCCCACCACCACCGCGCCTTGCGCAACCAAATCTCTAAGCCGCAGCAGCACCGGCAGCGTCATGCGCTGGCTGCGGCCGCCGAGATAAAGAATCCGATAGCTCGTTCCTCCCGGCGTTACCAGCCGACCATCCTTGAAGCTGAGCTCGTGCAGCACCACGTCGCTGTTCACAAAGTCGAATGCGTAGCCGTCCGGCGCATCGCCAATCGCCTTCCAGCCGAAGACCGCGGTCAGCGGTCCCTCCTCGCCGTAGAAGTACGCCACGTCGGCGGAGAAATGTCCCTGCTGCAGCATCCAGGAGCACCGCGCCAGGTACGTGACCCACGGCCGCGCGTCCTGGGCCCAGGTGTCGTTGCGATTGAACCAGAGCCCGTACGGCCCGAGCGTCAGGCCCGGCGCCATATCCACCACAGGCTGGTGCGTGGATTCATGAATCTCAAAGCGATTCACGCCCAGCGCAAACTCCAGGTCGGCGACTTTCTTCAAATTGCCGGGCGAAAACGACCACGCCGGCCCTCGCGAAGTCATCGACTCCGCGCCCACAATGTTCTGCCCGTAGATGTGCGCCACCGATGCCGCACCGCGCAAATCGGAAAGGTAATCGATGTCCGGCCCCGGCTGGCCCGCCCAGGTCCACATCGCGCCCATGGGCACGTCCGTCTTGCTGCGCATCTCCATGTCGTCGCCGAGCGAGGGGCGATGATATTCCAGCGCCTCGCCGTAATACTTCATCCCATGACTGTGCAGGTCGTCGGCAATTTCGCCATAATGATTTTCAGCAAGCAGTTGACCGATGGTGCGCCGGAAATCCCACAGAAAGCGATCCGTATCCGCCGCGCTTTTAATGATGACGCCGGTAAGCGCCGGGAGCCACGGCCGTGGGTCGTAGGCGCGCCGTCGCTGGAATTCCTCCAAAATGTGATCGGTCCAGTTCTGCGGGCCGACTTCGATGCTGTCCGTCAGCAGCCATGAGATGCCGTTCGCGCCCAGGTTCTCCGCGCCCACGGTATCGGCATACATCTTCAGATAGCCATCAACATAATTCTTCACATAGTCGCGGTTCAGCTTGTCGACCTCGAGCCCGGTCGCTTCGGCGGGCGCTGGGCCATTCTCATGTCCCGTAAGCGAAGACCCGATGCGCAGCACCATCCATGTGCCGGCCGGCGGCGTCCAGTCCAGCGTTCCATCGGGCTGCATTTTGCCGGTCAGGTCCATCACATCCGCCTGCGGCACAATGAACTCCGGCGCAACTTTGGGATCGGCAATCGCATAGAAGTCGCGTGCGTTGGCGTAACCCGCGCGTTTCTCAAACTCATTCACCCGCGCACCGCTCGCCAGCACCAGCTCGGTAATTTTGTGATCGTGCTCCGGCACGCCGGCCGGCTGTGCAGGATACACCAACCGGAAATAGCGGGCGGTCACGGCATCGAACGAAGCCGTTCGCTCCACAATGCTGCTGAAGGGAATGTCGGCAACTTTGCGGAAATTTTGACCGTCATCGCTGGCTTCAAGCCGCGGCGGGATCGCCGGGCTCTCGTGATCGAACACACTGATGGCATCGTTGAGGCTGGCCAGCGTGACAGCTTGAATCGCCTGCGGATGGCCGTAATCGAATAAGACCCACGCTTCAACACCCGGCGCGCCGGCGGGGCCCGGCGTGCTGACCGGCAAATCGAGCGCCACCGTGCTCACGTCGCCGTCAGAGAGGGCGGCTACATTCGGTGCTCCGAAGTTCGCTGTTCCGGCGCTCGCGGTCACCTTCGGATCAAGTTCCTGCTGCGTCTTGTCGCCTTCCGGAATCTTGTACGCGATCACCGCAACGTCGATGTAAAACTCCGGCGGCGTGGTCACTGTGCCGTCGGGCGCGCGCCGCCCCGCAACCTGAAAATTCTGGAACGTTCCATCCACCTGCGGCGGATGCGCAAGCGGCCCCAGGAACGGCTTGCCGTCTTCAATGCGCGTCGCCGACCACACCATCTTCTTCATGCCCTGGGCCGCGGGCACCCATGGCCCTCCGGTCTCGCTCCATCCGGGCGAACTGGCGATGGCCACTTCCATATTCATCGCGCGCGCCGTCTTCACCGCGGTGCTGAATGCCTGCTTCCACTCCGGCGTCATATATATCAGCCGCTGCGGCACCACTTGCGGCGTATTGATCGCGCCCTCGAAGATGGTCACGCCGCCCACGCCCACGCGATGCATCCATTCGAGATCCAGCTTGATGCCCTCGGTGGAAATGTTGCCGTTCATCCAGTGCCACCACACGCGCGGCCGCGCCTCGTTGGGCGGATCGACAAATCCGCGCAGCAATGCGTCCCCCTGCACAGCCGCGTCAGGTTGCGAAGCGGCCTGAGCGTGCGCCCGCGTGGAAATGGGAATCACCGTACACGAAAGCAAAAGCATCGTCCAAATTGATCGGCAACTCGCCATCTACGTCTGTCCTCGAATGGTTAACTAGCGCCTGATTGTAGCGCCGGTCTCCTGACCGGCTGTCGTGCGGGTCTCCAGACCCGCACATTTCTTCCGGCAGCGTGGAGGCCGTTGTTACGTCGGTTGCTTTGGCGGAGCCACGGTAGCCCGCGCCGAGCCGGTCGAGATCCCTCCATCCACCAGCAGCGTCTGTCCGGTCACATAGCGGCTCGATTCGGAAGCCAGAAAAACCACGGCTCCATCCAGATCGTGCGGCTGGCCAGGGCGTTTTACGGGAATGCGATCGGTAATGTAGTCGACCCACTCCGCGTTCTCATAGAGAACCTTGTTTTGCTCGGTCTTGAACCATCCGGGTGCGAGGCAGTTGACCGTCACGCCGAATTTGCCCCAGTCGTCGGCGAGGCTCATCGTCAACTGGCGCACGCCGCCGCGGCTGGCGCCGTAGGGCGCGAGCCCCGCGTAGCCAAAAACACTTGTAACTGACCCGATGTTGATGATGCGGCCGTAACCGTGCGCGATCATCCTCCGAGCTATAGCCTGAGAAACAAAAAACGTGCCCCGCAGATTGGTCTCGAGAATCTGATTCCAGTTGTCCCACGTCACCTCCAGCGCCGCCTTGCGAATATTGCAACCGGCGTTGTTGACGAGGATATGGATTTGTCCGAAGGCTGCTTCGGAAGCGGCGGCCATGCGGTGGATGCTCTGCTCGTCGCGCACGTCGAGGTCGAGTGCGAGGACGCGGCGGCCCAGCGCTTCGATCTCTGCGGCAAATTCTGTAAGCGATTCGCGCTTGCGACTGGTGAGCACGAGGTCGGCCCCCGCTTTCGCGAGAGCGCGCGCAAAGTATTGACCCAAGCCGCGGCTGGTGCCGGTGACAATAGCCACCTGGCCGGTCAAATCGAAAAGTTTGTCGCTCAATTGATTCATGGGGGCGTTCATGGTGTCAGAATCACCTTCATCAGATTCGGTTCGCGTGCGTGCAGCCGCGAAAACCAGCGCGGACCTTCTTCAAGTGGAGCTACGGCGGTAATCAACGGCGCGACCTTGATCTTGCCGCTCGCGATCAGCTCAATGGCCTGCGGATACTCGCCGGCCGAAGCGCACGAACCCTGCAATCGCAGTTGCCGCGTGACGACTTTTTGCAGCGGCAGCGTCACCTCCGGCTGAATGTTGCCGATCAGCGTGACCGTGCCGCCCTTTTGCGTGCATTCGATGGCGCCATTCACGGTTTCATTCAAGCCCACAGCCTCAAACGCAAGATCGACGCCGCGGCCCTCGGTCCTATTCAGAATTTCGGCAACCAGTTCCGCGCCTGATGCATGCAAAACTTCCTCTGCACCTATTTCTTTGGACAGCCTCAGCCGCGACGCGTCCACGTCAGTAATCAGCACGCGCGCGCAACCCAGCGCTCGCGCCGCCTGTAGTGTCAGCAGGCCAATCATGCCCGCGCCGATCACCAGCGCCGTTTCCCCGCCCTTCACTTGCGAAACGCGCACCGCATGCAGAGCAACAGACGCGGCTTCCAGCATCGCCGCTTCCGCGAAAGAAAGATTCGCCGGCAAGTGGTAAAGGATGCGCTGCGGCACCGCGACGTACTCGGCAAACGCGCCGTGACGCCGGTAATCGCCACAAGAGACGCCAATCACCTGGCGGTTATCGCAAAGATTCACCTCGCCGCGTTGGCACCAGGCGCATGCGCCGCAGTACACCGTCGAGTCGAAGGTCACACGATCGCCCACCGCGTATCCTTCCACGCCCGCGCCCACCGCGGCCACGGTTCCGGCGGCCTCATGGCCCATCACGATGGGCGGAATGCGCCGCCCCGACGATCCGTCGTAACCGTGCACATCGCTGCCGCAAATGCCGCAGGCCGCGACGCGCACCAGCACCTCGCCCGGGCCCGCTACAGGCGCAGGAAAATCTGCAATCTCCAGATGGTTGTATGCGGAAAGCAGCAGAGACTTCATGGCTCGTCTACTCAATCAATTCATTCGCGGCTGGGCGGGAAAAAGCAGCGCTATACGTCGCAAAGATCCACGGCGGCGCGCAAACTGGTCAGCGGGTCGCGCACGGGAACAAATTCGTGCGCCACGTAGCCTTTGAAGCCCGCGTCGGCAATGGCCCGCATAACTCCGTCCCATTGTACTTCCTGCGTGTTGTCGAGTTCGTGACGGCCGGGCACTCCGCCGGTGTGGAAGTGGCCGATCCACTGCAGGTTGGCGCGAATGGTCGCGATCAGATCGCCCTCCATGATCTGCATGTGGTAGATGTCGTAGAGCAGTTTCACATTGGGCGAGTTCACTTCCTCCATCACGCGCACGCCCCACGCCGTGTGGTCGCACATGTAATCGGGATGGTTGACCTTGCTGTTCAGCAATTCCATGCAAATGTTCACGCCGTTGTCTTCTGCAATCTTCTTCACGCGATTCAGGCCCGCGACCGTGTTGCGTGCGCCTTCGTCGTCGCTCATGCCGCGGCGACTGCCGGAAAACGTGATCACGTTGGGCACGCCGGCCTTTGCCGCCAGCGGAATGTTCAAGCGAAACGCGGCCTCAATGGCGTTGTGATGCTCGGGCCGGTTCAGCGCATCGGGAATGGTGCCCCCGCCCGCATGGCCCATGGCGCAGAGGAGCCCATAGCGCCGCGGAACCTCCCACTCCTCCACCGCCAGCAGGTCGATGCCCTTCATGCCGATCCCGGCCGCGAAGGCGCAAAGCCGGTCCAGAGGAATGTCCTTGTAGCACCACTTGCAAGCCGACTGGTGAATTCGGTTCTTGCGCGCCGGCGCGGCGGTTTCACCGTGCGCCAGGGCCGTCAGCGAAGCCAACGCAGTTGCCGCAAAGCCGGATTTCAGCGCATCGCGGCGCGTCAAACTGGCTGGTCTCATCACAGTTCTCCCATTCTCAGTGCCTGTTCGCACGTACCCAGGCGGGTGGCGCATTGTAAGGGGATTCGAAGGTGTTAGAAGGTGAAAGCAAGTCCGGCGCGGAAGCTGCGCTGGTCCTGCGCGAACAGTAGCAGCGAGCCGTCGCTTAGAATGTACGGCTGATAGCCCTCGGCGAGGAGATTTCGTACGTCGAGTAGCGCCTCCAGGCCTTCCGAACCGTCGCGCGTGATGTGGATGGGCTGGCGGAAGTGCAGGTTCAGGAAAGGCTCGGCCATCTCCTGCGCAAAGGGCGCCACCGGGGTCACGTCATCATCGGGCTGCCATGTGTAACTGGCGCGCCACTGGGTCCCGGTTCCATCCAGCGTGCCCGAGAGCGAAATCGCATAAGTCTGCGCGTGCCGGGAGTGTGCGGCAGCGAGCACATCCGTCATTGTGGAGTCCTGCGGCAGTGCCGTCATCACCAGGGCATCGCCGCTGGCATAGCTCAGGCGCACGTGATTGCCGCCGGGCAGCCGGTGCTCCAGGCTGGCCTGCACGCCCGTGGTGCCGTAAGCCGGACCCGCCGCGCGTATCAGGTTGCTCGCCTGATCGAAGAGCACAGCCGCTGGGGCATTGCCCTGGGCAAAGTGGCCCATCGCCTCCAGCACCGGATTGTCGATGTGGTCGGAGTAGAGGAGAACCGACATCCCCGAAGCGTCCGTTTGCCGCTCCCAGGCGATCTCCTGATGGAATCCGTGCTCGATCGTCAGAGCGCCGTTGCGCTCCGCCAGTGCGGGCAGCCATGCTGCGGCTTCGCTTACGCCGGCGGACTGGTCCGGCACCATGGTGGCCATGCGATAGCGCACCGTGGAAGCGCCCTCGTGCCATGCCACCGTCGCATAAGGCAACATCGCCGCCGCCGTGCTGGGCGACATTCCCGCCAAGCGGCCGGCCACCGCGTTCGAACCGACCTCGGCATCCAGGGCTTCGCCAAAATGCATCACTTCCGAGCTGCGAATGGTCGCCTCATCGAGACCCGCATTTCCGCCGCTCACCACTTCCGGGTCCATTGACACGGCTGCCACCGACTGCACCGAGCCGGCAATCCCAAGATCCTGATGGAAGCCCAGCATCGATTCCATGCCGGCATTGCTGCCCGACGCAAAATCCACGCGCGCAAGCAATTCGCGGCTGCTCGACGGCGTCTCCTCCACGGCCGTCGAATAGCGCTCGCCGTTTTCGCCAAAGGTACCCGCCTGCCCCGTCGCCATGATGCGGGCTTTCAGTTTCGGCCGAGCGCCGGAACCCTCTGAATCCACGACGAGCGGCCCATCCTCAAGCCAGCGCAGCAGTGGCCGGTTGGCCGCCGAGCGCAGCGTCCACGCCCAGTCGTCCTTTTGCGCGTTGCCCGATCGCGGTTGAGCCGGCAGCCATTGAATCACTTCGTAGAGCGTGTAAAGCGTCAGATTGACGACCGTGCCGGCATGGACTCTGACGTTCTCGCGTTGCGAGGGCAGAAACGACGGCCCCAGGGCCTTCAAAATGTAGCGTCCGGGTGTCAGCGAGGAAATGAGGAAGCGGCCTTCGTCGTTGGTGTAAACGCGGGCGATGATGCTCAGGTCGGAGTCCAGCACCTGGACTTCAGCGCCGATCTGCGGCACGCCCGCGGAATCCCGCACCAATCCCGACACCGATGCGGTCGCCGCTCCATAGCATGAAGCGGTGCCCAAAGCGATCAGCACGGCGAATCCGGCGAAATAGTTGCTACACTTCATTCGCAGATCTCAAGACTCCGCCGCGTCTCTGGCGATCTTCCCCAAATGCGTAGCCACGCAGGTCCCCGAATTCTAGGGTCCGGTTGAACCTTGCGCAGGATTGCTACTATTCCACGATAAAAGGCGCCGATTGCGCAATCACTTGTTTCGAAATTGCGTCATTTGCTGTCACCGTCACCTTGTACCGCCCCGGGCTCAGACCCGCAATCGGCAGGCTTTTCTCTACCGTCAACTGGTCGCTGTGCGCCCCTAAATCCTTTGATTCCAATTCCTTCTCCAGAATCACCACTCCCGCGGAATCGGTGATCTGGTAAGTAACCGTCGCCGAATTACTCTTGGTCGCGTCGTCGATGCGAAGGTTATAAAACTGCAGCCAGAAGTTCAGATCCTGGTTGCGCTTGATGCTCACCGGCGAGGCCGCATTCTCTGCCACCCGCGGCCGAACGTACATATTGCTGATGATGAAGCTGCCGCTTCCGATCTGCTGGGAAGATACGGTATTCATCTGGTCGGCCAGGATCAGCGACGAAGCACCCAGGTTTTCGTCCTGAAATTCCGGAACATTCAGGCTGCGGCCGTACACTCCAATGTGATCCGGGTTGTTCACGTCCTTGATCGCGATATCCAGCCGGTAGAGCCCGGGCGGAAGTGGAAGCGACTTCCAATAGAGACGCTTGCCGTCGCGCACTTTGTCCAGCAACTCGGCGGGCTCGGTCACCTCCACCGTGTCTTCAAAGGTCTGCACCGTCTTGTGCATGATGGTCGTCACTTTGCCCAGGATGTTCACCACGCCCGTGGATACGCCATCCTTGGTCACAAAGGTGATGTCGCGGTTACGGATCTGGAGGGTGATGGGCACCAGGTCCATGCTGTCCGTCACCTTCACATAGTCGGTACGCACGTCGAAGGGAAACACCGGTCCCTGCATCAGCTTGTGCGAAGAGTTGAATGCGTCCAGGTCGTTCTCAAGATCTTTGAACTTGACCGGCGGGGGCGCGAACAACTTGGCCGCCTGTTCAATGCGGTCGAATTCCTTGCCCTGGTTGGCTTCGCCCATCGGGCCATTGCCCAGTTGCTCGATTCCGTTGCCTTTGAAGCGGTTGGTCTTGTCCTGGTTGTTCATCTGTTCGTATTCGGTAAGACCGGCGCCGGGAACATATTTCAGTGCATCCTTTTCGCTGCGATCGATGGTGAAGTGGTAGTCGCCGCACTGGCAGGTATCCACGAACTCAATATCGATGTTCTCGCCAATGCCCTCGAGATAACGGTAATGCCACACCTCAAACGGGAACGTGGACGTCTCGCCGCCGCCCTCTTCCATGGGCCGCTCGTACATGCCGCCCGAGGGGTGAGAGTCGATGCTGTCGGCAGGGCCGAAGGCGATATAAATGTGGCCGCGATCGGTCTTCCAGCCAGGTTTGCCGGCGGCAAAGTGGTCGTTGGCGTACTGGATACGCCGGTAATGCTCTTCGCGATACTCGTTCTCGGGAGAATCCGGATTGGGGTTGCGACGCTGCCAGAAGTTCTCGATGAAGGCCTCGCGCTCTTCATCGTTGCTCAGGCTCAAGAAGGCCTTCCGCTCATCGTCGCTGATGATGTAAGGGACCTCTTCGTTCAGCCACGTCTTGTACGACCCCTTCAACTCCTGCCGGAGGGCATGCTGCGCCTTGTACCGCTCCTTGTCGGAGAGCTGGCGCTTCATCGGGTCGATTTCCTGGCCCTGGCCCGAATCCTGGCCTTGGGCGGCCGCCGGCTGGGCCGGCTGTGAGGGGGCGGGGGTGGCGCCTTGTTGCGCCAGAAGGCCAACAGCGGGGACCGAAATTAGGCCGCAACTGAGAGCTGTGATCAGAATATGGCGGCTATTGAAGATCATTGCCTTGGATACTCCTGCGAATCTCTATTTTACGGCCCCCGGAAGCGCCGGGCAAGGTTCCGTCGGCAGTTGCAGCGCTCCCAGAATTGCCGCACCCCGGAACCCATACTGCTGGGTGGCGTTTTCCCCTGGAAAACCCCACATTCGGCTGCTCTCAAAAGGGCTCGTGAACTCGGGAACCGCTCTGATTCCGCTGGTTCGACGCACCAAGCCCGGCAAGGTCACCCAGCGAGCAAGCCTGGCGCTTGAAAAGCCGTCCCGATTTCGATTTCCGGGCTAGCCCCCGAGCCTCCCTTCCGTCAATCAAGCAGGCTCATCTGGCTGGCCTGCCGCTATTTGCAGCCTCCGCGGCAATTTGAGCCCCTCCCGCCGCAATTCGATGTGCGCTGGCGCACATGGTCTTGCGCCGGGCCAAGGGCAGCAGCCGGATCGCGCCCGAAGCGCAAATTCACGGAACCTTCGCCCGCGGCCTCGCGTACACTGAATGGGAGATAAAAATCAAGAATTGCCATGAAGAAAATCCTCCTCATTGCTCTCGCTGTGCTCGTGGCCGCCGGCCTTGTGACTTTCATGGTGGTCAAGCAGCAATCTGGATATACCAAGGTCCTCACCGCCACCCTGGCACGTCAGGATTTAACCTCGGTCGTCAGCGGCACCGGTCAAATCAAACCCAAGAATATTGTGAACGTGGGCGCTACCTCGTTTGGCCGCATCACCCGCTTCTACGTGAAGGAAGGCGATCACGTAAAAAAGGGCGAGATCCTGGCCACCGTTGAAAGCGTGCAGCAGGAGTCGACGGTCAACGCTCAGCAAGCCACCATCGCCTCCGCCAAAACCGACATTTCCTCCTATATTGCAGCCGAAAAGACCGCCCAGGCCAATGTCGAGCACGCGCAGGCCGATTTGGAGCAGAAAAAGCTGCAATGGGATCGCGCGCAGACGCTCTACAAGTCCGGCATCATGTCGCGGCAGGACTATGAGACGAACAAAGCGAATTACGATCTCGACGTGGCGACCCTGGCTCAGGCCGTGGCGGGACTCAACCAGGCCAAGGCGCAAACCGATTCCGCCCGCGGCCGCCTGCAGACCGACGTTGCCAACCTCCATGCCGATCAGGACCTGCTCAACAAGACCATCGCCACCGCGCCCTTCGACGGCATCGTAACCAACGAGCCGGTGCGCGAAGGCGAAACCGTCGTCGAGGGCATTCAGAACGCCGAGGGCTCCACCCTGATGACGCTCGCCGACATGAGCGTGGTCACCGCCGAGGTCAAGGTCGATGAGACCGACATCGTGAACGTCCTGCTCGGCCAGACGGTCGAGGTGACCGTAGACGCGCTGCCCAACAAAATCTTCAAAGGCCACGTGACCCTGGTGGGTGATCAGGCGCTGTTGCGCTCCACGGGAATAGCCACTTCGCAGTCCACCTCCGGCACCGAGGAGGCCAAGGACTTCAAGGTGGTCGTCACCCTCGACAATCCGGGCGACGATTTGCGTCCCGGGCTCTCCTGCACCGCTAAAATCACCACCGCGCACAAAACCGACGTGCTCACCCTGCCCATACAGGCATTGACCATGCACGATCCAGCCACGGACAACCAAAAAACCGGCGGCGGCGTCCAGGCCGCTTCGGGTCCCCCCGCGGCCCCGGTCAAGCTGAATCCCGTGCAGGGCGTCTTCATTGCCGAGAAAGACGCGCACGGCCGTCTCCGCGCCCGGTTTGTTCCCGTCACCACCGGCATTACCGGCACCACGGATATCGAAGTCCTTTCCGGCCTTAGCCCCGGCCAGGAGGTCGTCACCGGCCCCTACAAAACCTTGCGCGATCTGAAGGGCGGCTCGCTGCTCAAGCGCGACACCGAGAAGCCCGTGACGATTACCAGCAACGCAAGCTGAGGAAAGCATGGCACTGAACAGCATCGGCGTCGAAGAGTTACCCGCGACCACGGTCCAGGACCCAAGCGACGTGATCGTCGTCGAGGATCTGTGGCGCACCTACGACATGGGCTCGGAGCAGCAGGTGCATGCTCTGCGCGGCGTCTCCCTCAAAATCCGCCACAATGAATACGTCGCCATTATGGGCCCCTCCGGCTCCGGCAAGTCCACGCTGATGAACTTGATCGGCTGTCTCGACACCCCGTCAAAAGGAAAATATTGGCTCAACGGCCAGCTTGTCAGCGATCTCGACGACGATCAACTGGCGCGTATCCGCAACAAGGAAATCGGTTTCGTCTTCCAGACCTTCAATCTCCTGGCCCGCGCCACCGCGCTGCACAACGTGGAATTGCCGCTCATTTATAACGGCACGCCCGCCATCGAGCGCCTCGAGCGCGCCAAGCAGTCGCTCGCCGACGTCGGCCTGGAATCGCGCATGATGCACAAACCCAACGAGCTCTCCGGCGGCCAGCGCCAGCGCGTCGCCATCGCGCGCGCCCTCGTCAACAGTCCGTCGATTATCCTCGCCGACGAGCCCACGGGAAACCTCGACTCCAAAACCGGCCTCGAGATCATGGCCCTCCTCGATCAGCTCCACGCCCGCGGCAACACCATAGTGCTGGTCACGCATGAGGCGGATATTGCAGAGTTTGCGCACCGCATCGTGCACATCCGCGATGGGCAGATCTTCTCCGACGAGCCTTCCTCGCGCCATCGCTAACCGTCGCCTCCCAAGGTTCCGGCAATTCTTCAAAAATCCTGACCGTTCCGCGAGCGCAATAAATATTTCCACGCATTGCAACAATCTTCTACGAAGTTTCATCCAACTGGGTTGACAGGGATCGAAAACAGGATCAAGATTTCCACAGAACATGAGGGAACGGACGCAGGCGGTCAGATCGGCCGCACGGCGCCATGCACTTCATTCTGGCCTTCCTGCTTTTCCCCGCCTCGCACCACCGCGGATGCACTCTGATTCCGCTGCGATTCTCTTGAATTTCTGGCGTCAGGCCGCAAGGAACGCCCCCTTCTATCAGCACGTTACAGGGCTTTGCGAAAGCGCTGCATCGGTCATCGGCCCGGATGTTTGTACGCGTGTTCCTCTTCGAACGCAATTGTGCCAGTTGATGCTTCGGGATACGGCCTCATCCAGAATCCTGGTGGCAGCTCTGCCGTCGCCATGGACTGCGGTGGGCGCTGCGTTGAACGGAGGGACCCATGGTCGTCACATCCAAATGCTGCGGTCACAGGGTGACCGGGATCCTCGTGGGAGAGAGTAATGTCCAGCGCTTTTTCCCTAGGAACATCACCGAAATCGAACTGCAACTCGATCACCTGCGCATCGAGTGCGGGCTGGGGCCCCACTTCTGGAACGGCCAGCCCGAGATCTCCGATCCCCGGCTCTGTTTGTGGTTGGAGTCAAAGGATCGCGATGGCAATAGCCGCCGCGCTCCAGTTCCCCTGGCCATGATTCCGTCGGGCGCGAACTCCTTTATCGTCGCTCCCGCGCGATTGGAGAATGCAAAGAAGGAATCCCTGAAATCCCAAAGAAGCAAACACCTGGAATAAAGAGGTTGCCATGAAAACCGATCGCGCAGCTACAGCATTTGAAGTTCGCGCCGCTCAAGCCCTCAGGGCGCTGCTCGACCAGGTTTCCGCCGTCCAGCTCAAGGAGATGAAGTGCGAGCCCACGGCGCGCGGCCGCACCGCGGAAATCCTGGTGCGCATCGACATCCACGGCCACAGCCATACGCTGGCCTGCGAAGTGAATGCCGACACCCGCCCCGGCAAGGTCCGCGCCTCGCTCAGAAAGTTGCAGGACTGTGCCGCGCATCTTGCCGGCGAGGCTACGCCGGTTTTCATCGCGCCCTATCTCTCGCCCGAGGCGCAGGCGCTCTGCAAAGAAAGCCACGCCGGTTTCCTCGACCTCGAAGGCAACGCCCGCCTGTCTGTAGGCGAGGTCTTCATCGGCAAGCGCTCCCTGCGCCAGCAGCCTGCCGCGTAGGCCGCCGTCTGAACGCGGTGCGCGCTCGCTCTCTAGCCAAATATTCAAGGAAGGGAGGTCAAAGACATGCCGGAAGCAACCTGGAAACCTCACCAGAAACATGGACACTTGACGATGCAGAGCGACTTACCCGACAGCGTCTTCGCGTTTCCGAAGCAGCGTAAAGAACCACTGACCGACGCGCAACACGTGCGTAACGCGGTCGCGCGATTCGATCAAGTCATCGATGTCTCCGATGCCGATCGCGCTTTGGCGTTCGCGAACATCGAGAAAGCGGCAAGCCACTACGACGTCAACCTCGCGGAAACGTCATGGCATGAACTGGGCGTTCACTCTCAAAAGAAGTGAACAGAGGCTGCCGCCAAAGTGGCTGTGACTCCGTGAGCGAGTCCCTATTCCCAGGAGCTTGCACACCGGCCCCTCACACTCCACACTCACACTAGTCCCTAGTCCCTCAGACCCTCAGTCCCTGTCTTTATCAGATCTCCAAAATCACCGGCATAATCATCGGCCGCCGCCCCGTGGTCTTCTGGATCAGGCGTTTCAGGTCCACGCGCACCCGCTCGTTCACCATGCCGTAATCGGACTTCTGCTCGGCGCTCAGTCCATCCAGCGTCTTCAGCACCGCTTCCCGCGCCTGGTCGGTGATATCGGCGCCGCCGAAGCCGCGCATCACCACCTCGGGCTCGCGTTCCACCTTGCCGGTCCTCTTATTGATCGCCAGAACCGCCAGCACCACGCCGTCCTCCGACAGAATGCGCCGGTCGCGGATCACCAAGTCTTCCACCACGTCAATCGATGAGCCGGAATCGATCAGAATGCGTCCCGCCGTCACCTTGTCCTTTTTGCGCGCATCGTCCTTGTCCAGCTCCAGCACGTCGCCATCCTCAATCACGATGGCGTGCTCCACCGCGCCCGTCTCCATGGCCAACTGCGCATGCCGCCGCAGAAAACGGTAGTCGCCGTGCACGGGGATGAAGAACTTGGGCCGCACCAGGTTGATCAGCAGCCGCATCTCTTCCTGGCTGCCGTGCCCGCTCACGTGGATCAGTCCGTGCTGGCCGTCGTCGTAAATCACGTTGGCCTCGCGGCGGCTCAGGTGATCGATCACTCTGAAGATCCCCTTCTCGTTGCCGGGAATGATCCTCGAGCTCAATACCACCGTGTCGCCGGGCTCGATGTGCGCGTGCTTGTGGTTGTCCACCGCGGCGCGGCTCAGTGCGCTCATCGGCTCGCCCTGCGTGCCGCTGATCAAAATCATCATCTGCTCGGGCGGAAAGTCGCGAACCTGGCCGGGGTTGATCACCAGGCCGGGCGGAATCTCGAGGTAGCCAAGGTCCTGCGCAATCTCCGTGCTGTCCATCATCGAGCGCCCCACCACCACCACCTTGCGCCCGTGCTTGCGCGCCAGTTCCATGGCGATGCGGATGCGGTAGATCGATGACGAGAAGCAGCTGAAGAAGAGCTTTTTCCTGGCCTGCGTAAAGATCTCATCGAGCCGCGGCACCACGGCGCGTTCGCTGGGCGTGTAGCCGGGCCGCTCCACATTGGTCGAGTCCTGCAGCAGCGCCAGCACTCCGCGCTTGCCGTACTCGGCAAAGGTGTGCAGATCGAAAGCCTTGTCGTCCAGCGGCGAAAGATCGATCTTGAAATCGCCGGTGTGAATAATCACGCCCACCGGCGTCTCGATGGCCAGCGCCACGCAATCCACCAGCGAGTGCGTCACGCGGATCGGCTCGATGGTGAACGGCCCGATGGTGAACTTCACCCTCGGCTGGATTTCGATCAGCTCGATCTCATCCGTAAGCCCGTGCTCTTCCAGCTTGTCATCCACGTAGGCCAGCGTGAACTCGGTGCCGTACACGGGAACCTTCAGCTCGTTCAGGATCCACGGCAGGCCCCCGATGTGGTCCTCGTGCCCATGCGTCAGCACAATGCCGCGCACGTGCCTCTTGTTCTCGATCAGGTAGGTGATGTCGGGCACCACAATGTCGACGCCCAGCAGTTCCGACTCGGGGAACATCAGGCCCGCGTCAATGACAATAATGTCGTCTTCCCAGCGCACCGCCAGGCAGTTCATTCCGAACTCGCCAAGCCCGCCCAAAGGGATAATTTGCAGTTTTTTTGTTTGCATCGCTCAACTTTGATGCTATCACTGTTGGCCTTTGCGCCTTCGGCTGCGGCGCACAGCCAAGCCTCGTTATGCGTGTGGCGCGAGGTTCGGCGCGACGGTCGCGACCGAAGTCCGCTTCAGCATCCGCGAGCAACTCGCGATCTTGCTCCAGTAAATGATCCAGAGAACCAGGTGCGCGAGCGCCGCGAACACTGAGACGATAAGCAGCAAGGGCACCGCGAGGAGCCAGTTCGGCAATTCCCCTGTCGCTGCCCCACTGTCCGCCCAAAACAGTATGACCAAAAGAAAAAGGGGGAAGAGCGCGCACACTGTGCAGACGCACATCGCCATGCCCACCGGCATTCCCGGCCTGGGCTCGGCGTTCTGAATCCTCCGCGCCTGAAACTCGTGACCAACCGATTGCGCCAGGCCCTGCACCACAAAGAATTGCCAAATCATATTGAACAGGGGTATCAACATCAGCCAAACCATCCCCGGCCGCATCGTCCTCGAGGGCACAGAGCATTTCCTGAGCGTATTGAAAAGCGTAAGAATGTAAAGAATGCCCAGGACCATCCAAAGCAGGCAGATGATCTTGACACTCATGCGAAGGTCCGCGGCAAAATGCATAGCGTGCATGAACTGCATCGTGGTCTCCTTCTAATTCGGAATCTTGCGCGCCATCCTGGCGCCCTGCCGCATGTCCGGCAAACAAATTCCGCATGGCATGGGTTCGTCAAAAGGTGGGCGGACAGCAAGAGCGGCGTCTCGACCGTCCACGGCCAGCCGGCCTGGCCTTCCGGCGGCGCAGAAGTTCAGCTGGACGAGGCAGTGCATCCTTCCGCCCTTGCAGTTTCTTGAGGAATGGGCCGGCTATCCAGCGTATTCCGAGGACACCCCGGACCTCACCTGGGAATGTAACTCTTCCCCCAGCATCGCCGCATGGGCTCAATTTCATCAAGAATTGCAAACACCTTTCTGACGTAATTCTCCGGCGTCAGAACGGCCACTCTTCGCCGTCCGCGGTCGATCAGCTCTGAGCGTTTGATCGGATCGTCAACTACGCGCGCCATGGCTTGAGCCATATCGGCCGGATCTCCCGGATTGAACAGGATCACCGCATCGCCGAGCTGTTCCTCAGCTCCCTGCACTTGCGACGCCACCACGGGGCACCCCGCGGCAAAGGCTTCCAGCGGGGGAAGGTTGTCCGGCCCGAAGAATGTTGGGAAGACCAGCGCTTCGCTTTGAGCGTAGATTGCCGGCAAATCCTCATTCGGCAAAAAACCAAGAACATGAACAAATGCTGAGATCTCTAACTGACGAACAGTGCTCATGACATAATCCAGATTTCCTCGGTCGCTGCCCGTGAGGACCAGGTGCAGAGGCAATGGATGGTCGTCGTTGTAACGCCGCAGAGCGAGAAACAAGTTGACGTGATTCTTGTGGGGCCAAAATTGCGCCGGGTAGAAAACGAAACGTCCGGGGATTCCGTATTTCGCCCTGATGTTCTCGCCCGGATCGGTCGGTTTCCGAAAGCGAGCATCGACCGGAAACGGAACCACACGCACGTTATCCGGCGAGACACCGTAGAAGCTGATAATTTCGTTCTTGCCTGCATTCGTTCCCGTCAACACGCGGCACGCGCGCGGTAAAACCCTGCGATAACTGTCCTCCCGAGCCTGCCACGCCTGCCCGCGTCCGATGGTGCTGACTTCTGGAAACAGAGGAAGGCAGCGATGCGCCAGGTCCCAGACCGTTGCGAGATACGGCACCGGCGCGGGACGCGCTGAGGGCAACATCTGCCAGACAACGTCGATTTCCTTTTGCAAAATAGCCTGCTCCTCGGCGTCCGGTCCCGGTTGGGCGTCGGTTAAGCGCTGCAAAAGACGCTCCACCCGTCGCCCAGCTCGATGAAAAACAGAGGCAGGCCGTTTCTGACCCGGAATGTCTTGCAGTATGACGAATTCGTGAGGACTCGATAGAACACTTATTTCGCCCAGCAATGCGTGTTGAAGCGCGAAGCCTCCGCTGCTCGCCGCGCTGGTATTACCGGCCTTGATGCCCACACGCATGTGTAAATATCCTCCCCTAAAACGTCAGTTCCTGCACAGCAGTGACCACCGCATCCGCTTGGGCCTCGCTCAAAGCCACGCCGCTCGGAATGTAAAAGCCGCGGCGGCCGAGCCGTTCCGCAACGGGATGTGCGTCACCGGCAAACAGACCCATCTTCTTGAAGACTGGTTGCTCATGCATCGGCCAGAAAAACGGACGCGTCCCAACGCCTATTTTCGCGAGTCGCCGCATCGCCTCCGCTGCATCGAAAGGTACTCCATCATCGAGAACAATGCCGTAGACCCAATAGATGTTTTCGGCGTAATCAGTGCCGGCCAAAGGGAGCTGCAAACCTCTTATTCCCTTGAGACGATGCGTGTAGTACGCTCCCATCTTTCGTTTTCGCGCCACAAACTCGTCCAGCCGCTCCAGTTGCGCCACGCCAACCGCCGCCTGCAGGTTGCTCATCCGGTGATTCCAGCCCAGCTCGTCGTGCACAAACCGCTGCTCGGTTTTAAAGCAGAGATTTCGCATCGAGCGGCAACGTTCAGCCAGTCGCTTATCGTCCGTCAGCACCATCCCCCCTTCGCCGGTCGTAACCAGCTTGTTGGGATAAAAGCTGAATGTGCTGATATCGCCGAAGCTGCCGCAAGGCTGCCCCTTGTAGGTCTGGCCGTGCATTTCAGCCGCGTCTTCAATCACCCTCAGGCCATGCTTTGCCGCGAGCGCCATCACAGGATCCATGTCGACCGGCAGCCCGTAGATGTGAACCACCATGATCGCCTTGGTGCGCGCCGTAATACGCTCCGCAATTTTTGCGGCAGTGACGTTCCAGGTGTCGGGTTCGCAATCGACGGCTACCGGCTTGGCGCCCGCCCGCACCACGGCCGCCGCGCAGGAAATGATCGTGAACGCCGGCAGGATCACTTCGTCGCCGGGGCCGATGCCGAGTGCGGCCACGGCAAGATCGAGGGCTGCCGAGCCATTGCACACCGCCACCGCATGAGCACGTCCGACGCGCCGAGCGAACTCCTCTTCCAGGCGGGCCACGAATGGCCCTTCGGACGATATCCAACCCGTGTCGATGCACTGCGCCAGATAGGCCTTTTCGTTGCCATCGAGTAGAGGTTCGTTGACGGGAATCCGCATGCTCACACCGCCCTCAGCACGGCGCACACGCCCCAGGTTTCGGTCGACGGCGCAGCGCCGGTGACAAATTCCTCTGCCGCCGCAAATGCAAAACCAGTCGCTTGTCCGATGAGCTCAACTTCCGGCAGGAAGAGATAGCGCATCGCATGGATCTCATCGAAGTCGTAGGAGCGGCCCTCGGTCTTGTCAGTGATGGCAACCCGGAAATGCACATCGACGCGATTCTGCGACGGGTCCCAACGCGGCTCCGACCGCCGCCGGATTGTCAGATGTTCATCCTCGAAAATTTTTTCCCGCACCGACGGCTTCTGCGCGATGACCGCCGGGCCGTACCAGAAATCGAAGAGGAAAGGAGCGCCTGCTGAAAGATGCGCGCGCGCCGTGCGAAAGGCCTCATGCAGATCCTCATTGCTCACCTGATAACTGATTACGTGAAACAAGGAGATGACGGCGTCGAACCGGCGTTCCAGTCGGGCACACCGGATATCTCCACGCTGGCACGTGAAGCCGCGCGTTTCGGCGTCCGCGCTGGCCAACTCGATCATGGTTTCGCTCCGTTCGACACCGATCACCGTATACCCAGCGTTCGCAAGCAGGCGGCCGTGCCTGCCTGTGCCTGACCCTAGCTCAAGAATTGCTCCCGTCGGCACGCCGAATCGGAACAGCAAATCGTGAACATACGCAGTTTCGCCCGCATAGTCCTTGTCACGATAGAGAAGATCGTAGTAACGCCCGTATTCGCGAAAGACGCTATCGCTCAATTCCGGACCCCATTCTCAATGTCGATGGCAGCCGGCCTTCGAAGCACGTCTTGTCCCTTTCGCCGGCGTAGGGCCCCTGCTTGATCTCGATCATCTCCAGTTCTTCCAGCACCTCGAAGCCATGACCGCCTTGGATCAGCAGGATCACATCGCCGGCGCCAAGAATGCGGCTTTCAAGATACCGCTGCGCCGCGTCAAAGAAGTCGACGCGGAGCTTCCCTTTGCGGATGAACAGGGCTTCCTGCGTGAACTGAACCTCGCGCGGCACCGGATTATGGACATGCGGCGCGATAACCTTGCCCGCGGGGTGCCGCATGAACGCGAGCTGCTGGGACAATTCATCCGGCGTGAAAAACCTGATTCCCTCCTCGCGATAGCGATAGCTGAGGATGATCGCTAATAGCTCTCTACCGTTTTGGATGTGCTCCACACCAGGCTCAAACTTAACGCCCAATGTTTCCAAATGATTTCCTCCTTTTGCGCGCCCCCCGCGGGCTCAGTTTACCTTACAAAAATCATTCCGCTGTTATCGACGTGCCCGTAGGGCGTCACAAGCTGGTCAACCAACCTCAAGCCCCTACCCTCGAACCATCCAACAAGAGCGTCGCGACTGAACTGCCAAACCGCAAACGACGCCCCATATATGCCAGGCGCATGCTGGACGAATATTGTATGGTCCGGATCTGAGTGGAGCGCGACCCGATCCAGGGCGATGATCGTTGCGCCGGCGTTGATGATAAATTCGAGAATTTCAAATGGATTCGAAACGTACTGAAGAGAGCCGCTGAATAGAACAGCATTCAAGATTGGCGCTTCCCGTATTGAGGGGAAGAATCTCAATTCGTCGCTTTGCAAATGCTGCTTCCCGAGCCTTGCAAAAGCCTCCGTCTCAACAATATTCCAAATGGTCGGGATCGATCCGAGACTGCGAAGAATGCGGCGATTTTGGAAGTAGTTCGTTCCGAGCTGGCCGCCAAAATCGAGGACATTCACAGAATCGTATCGCGACAGTATCAGACACAAGAAAGCCAATATTGTGGGCGAATAAATGATGTCTGTCATTACGACACTATCTTGCTGAAATTCGGCCAGGCCATCTCTGACTTTCAGCGCAGCGTCCAAGGTTTTGTTCAGCACGCTGGGTGAATCCCAGCCCTCGGAATTGGATGCAGAAACGGCGTCGGCCCATGAGGCAAACGGTCCTTCGAATACTGGAGGCGACTTCCGCGCCATGCGTGATCTTATTCTGTGCGCAGCTTGCCAGAGAATAGGCGGCATCAGCATCTTTAACGCTGCTTTTAGGCTGCCGGTCTGGAAGAACCTCATTATCATCTGGATATCGTGTTCAAGCGGTCGTTTCGACTCAGGCCGGAGCGAGGAGCGGGCAATCGCCAATTCCGGGTATTCTAACGGTCGGCGCCCCGCCTTGCTTTCCACGCCGCAATGAAAGGATCAGGAAGAGCAGCCCGAATAGCCGTCCGGGCTCGACGCCAGATTGACGGCTTCTCTTGATATTGAGAAAGCCCTTCGGCCTCAAACAAGTCTGCCTCCACCGACCGATTGATGAATGGCGGATGGCGCAAGGGAAAGGATAAATCCTGCGTGGGTAAATTTGCTAAAGGGTTTGTTGGGTCGAACGTGTGTGTGCCGTCAGTCGAAAAACCGATGTTTGAGACAAGATTCTTCTGGGGGACACAGGCCAGTCCGTGCTGGGCCCAGCATGTGAACAGAAACTGATAGTCCCATGTGTCGATAGCTACCTTCGAGACGGAATCGAAAACCGCCAGCCAGTACTTCTCAAAGCGTTCGTCGCCGGCGGACCAGGCCTTCAGCCCGCCTCCGTCGCGGAAGGCCGGCCATAGCGTCATCTCGCGGTCATAGAGCTTCCATGCACGGCGCCAGGTAGCCCATCCCCAGCAATGTATGTTTCGCGAAAAATAGTAGCTGTATTGCGTAACTTCGCGCCCCAACTGAAAATTGTCGCCGGACACACACATGACCCGCTCATCGTGTCGGTATCGCGCGAGCAGCTCGGCGCAGTAAGGGAAAAAACTCGTCGACGGCAGGCAGTCGTCCTCCAGGACAATCCCCTCCTCTTCATGCTCGAAGAACCAGTCGATCGCCGTGCTTACCCCGATCCGGCATCCAAGGTTCCGATCGCGAAATAGCGTCGTCACCTTGCACGGCCAATCTACCTGGGTCGCAATGCGGCGGACGTCATCGCATCGCGCCGCCTCGCCTTCCCGATTCGGACGCGGGCCGTCCGCAGCGACATAAAGACGGGCCGGCCGCGCCGCGCGTAATGCCTCGAAGACGCGCGCGGTCGTGTCGGGACGATTGAAGACGAGGAATAGTGCGGGCGCCTGCAATGTTAGCAATACCTTTCCAGACAAAATGAGGCAACAGATTCACGTGCTGCCGCAATTCTCTGAGATTTCAAGAGCTCATTTCCAGAATCATATGCGCCAAAATCGATCAAACCGCACGGCCTCGGCCTCAAGAAGGAGCTTTCCGGAAGGTGGAAGAGAGCGCTCACGGTCATAGCTTCGTCAAGCGGATGCGAATAGGCGTCAAATGTATGTCCATGATGAGACTTGAATCCCCTCTGGGCACCAGACCCCAGGCGCCCGCCCAATATGGTATCGCGGCGCAATCACCGTGTTCCCCTGACCGCCAAGCCACGCAGCCCACCATGAAAAGGAACTGTTGGCCATCACCATTCTGCGAAACCGCGCCAGCGCCCATAGTGTCTCGGCTGGGCCTGCTGGCGGGCAAATCCAGTCTGGCTTCCTCGGCAGCAGCGTGGCGGCAAGCTCCGGCTCATCTGAGAATAATGCCAAACGAGCATCCATCGGGAACTGCGCCATCGCGTCGCCATAGTAACTTCTGCCGAGCGCGTACGGATAGGCTTCGCCGTTGACCCGCACGGTGTTCATCTTATAGTCGCCAAGACGTACATGAATTGCCACGAAGTCAGTGAGCGTTTGCGCAATCGGCGTCAACAATCGATTCGCTCTCGCCTCGGTCGCGGCCGACGGCCGAAACCATTGGCGCACGTCCCCTTCACGTCCTGCGAGATAGCGTTCACTTTGAAAAAAGCCATTCATCAAGGTGCCAGGCCCGATGTCGAACATGGCGGGATCGTACACTTCCCACCACTCGTGTTCGCCGATCTCCACTTTGCGTGGCTCCATACGATGCGGAAACCATTGGCTGCACATCCGCTGAAACATGCGTTCGGACACGCTATGGATTGCATTGATCGAGAATGACCTGGTTGATACCGCAACCGCAGGAAAGAAGCGCGCGATCTCGACTTGCAAAGGCTGCGTGAAGCGTCTCACGCGTCCGCAAGGACGGGGCCCGATAAGCACGAGTTCGCAACCCAAGCGCTCAGCCACGCAACGGGCCGCTGCGTACTGAAATAGTTGATTTCCTAAACGCCCGTTAAATTGGATACCGATCAATCCCGACATGTAGCTCGTGACGAAGCACTCCCGACAATTCTAATGCGCGCCAGGCTTTCTGAATACAAAGCACCCGCAACCCCATTCTTGACTCGCGACCAGATCTTCGGGCGGATTCTGGATCATGCCTGCTTTGGAGTCATCCGGAATCAGAGAAAACGATTTGAGGATCAATCCGGGGAACATCCCCAGCACCTGGGGCAATGCATACACGCGATGGGCGTTGAAATTTACCCGGCTGCGACCGACCGGCACTACCACCAGCAACAGCCCTCCAGGCGCCAGCACGCGAGCCAACTCCTCAGCCGCGCACCGGTCACCTCGCGGATTCAGCGGATCGCCGTAGCGTCCAAGCCCGACATGCTCCAGCACGTGAAGACAGGAAACGCTCTCAAGGCTATTCGATTTCATGTCCAGAGCGCAGAGATCGGCTTGCCCCACAGTGAGTCCCGAAAGCACGATCTCCGGTATCCGGAAATCGTAGTGCACCACCGGCACCCACGCCGACGCCATGGTAACAAAAGCCATGCTCGAGGAGATATCGACGTGCAGCGACGGCTTCGCTTGGGCCAACTCACGGCACGCCCAGGCGCAATGATAGGTGTAATGCGGCTCATACCCCATCGTCGCCGTCTTTTCGTCCAAAATCGCATAAAGGTCGCGCTCGGTTGCGGGCAGCAGCGCCTCTGAATCCATGCGCTGGAAGCGCCGGTATTCAGAGAGGAATTCCAAATATGTCCTCGCGAAAGAAAAATATCTACGGAATCCGATCTGTTTCCGCAACGCCTTTAGCGTTAGAACGGCATCTCGAAAGCGCATAACATTTCTTCTCAACGCTTTTTCTGGTTTATGTTGAGAGCCCGCCGTACTTTAACGAATAGTGTCCCCATGCTCCTCAACGGTTTCCTTTCGTGGCCTGCCCCCTGCCCTGATACCACTCACGGACCAACTGTTTCGCGGACGCCGCTGTGAAATTCAAAAGGCGGGAGCAGATTTGGAAGGCTCTGAAAATCAACGCGAAAGAATTGATTTGGTAGCGCTACCGGGAATCGAACCCGGGTTTTAAGATTGAGAATCTCACGTCCTAACCCCTAGACGATAGCGCCACAACTTGTACGGGGAGGCCCGCGAATGCAGGCACCTTGATGATTTTAGCAAAAAGCGGGGTCAGACCCAAATCCAAAACTGCGCCTCAGATCCCCAGCTTGCGCACTTCATCGTTGTAGTACTTGCGGTACAGAATGTCCCACTCCTGCGAGCCTTCCATGATGATCTTGCGCTGGTTGGCAATCTTCAGTCGCGCCGCCGTATCGATCCTTGCCTCTTCCGTCAGCAGAATCTCCAGCTCCTTGCGCGCCTCCTGCCGGATGGTGTTGCGATCGTCCAGAAATCCCACCTGGTCGATCTCGGCCAGCGTATCGGCCACGGTGTGGGCCAGCTTGTTGAGCTTGTCGCGGCTGATCCTCATAGCACCGCCTTGTACTTCTTGGCCAGCTCGTTCTTCACCTTCTTGAACATCTCCGCATATTGTGCGCCGCTCTTGCGCATCTCCTCGGAGTAGGCCTCGAGAATCACGCGCACCTCATCGTTAATGCGGTCTTCCAGCGAGAGCTCGTCGACAAGCGCCGCATTAACGCGCTCTTCTGTCACCTTCAAATCGCTGGAGGTGATCAACTTGGCGTCAATCAAGTGCTTGACCGTGCGGCGGGCGAGATACCCAATGTAGTCACGAGAAAAGATCATGGGTTAAACGTCAGGATAACGCATCGACCCGTCAGTTGTCAGGTCTCGGGGGCGGGTTTTAGTTCCAGGGGCCAGCGCGAGTGTGAGTGTGGTTTCACCTGTCCGGGGCACACTCACACTCCACACTCGCACTGTCCCCTGCTTCACCGATGCGGGCAGCTCTTGGTATTCACGCACGCGTCAGCCAGACGCAGCCGCTCCACCGGCCGCCCGCCCACCAGGTGCTCCGTCACAATCTCTTCCGCGTCTTCCGGCTGCACGTGCCCGTACCAGACCGCCTCGGGATACACCACCACCGTGGGCCCGTGCTCGCACTGGTCCAGGCAGCCGGACTTGTTGATGCGCACCCTCCCGCCCAGCCCGGCCTCGCGCGAAAGCTGCTGCAAGCGCGTGTGCAGCTCGCTCTTTCCGTCGCCGGTGCACGAGGGCCGCGGCGCATCGGCGGGCCGCGAGTTGTGGCAGACAAAAACGTGGCGTTCAAATGGGGGCAAGCGGAAGACCTCCTCAGTCCAATCAATCCAGTACGGCTCATTTCAGACTAACGTGGCTGCCCCCGGTCCCTCGCCTTTGGGGACCGGGGAAGCACAAGCCCCACACCACAGGCTTTACGTCACAGCACCCCGCCCACTCGCAGCTTTCCACAACCGGTATGCCCACCCCGGCCCCATCTGCGAGAATGGGAGCTTAACGATGAGTACCGACAATCTACTTTCGCTCAAAGACGACATGGTGGCCTTCATCGAGGGCCATGGCATGCGCCGCCTCCCCGGCTACGTCACCGACGACATTCCCTCGGTGCTCTGGGAGGGCCACGGCAATATCGACGCGTGGAAGGACTTTGTGGAGATGGCCAAGCACGTGGGCTCTCCCTTTGTCACCTTCAGCGAGATGACGCTCGACCACGAGGAGCTTGACGCTCTCATTGAGGAAGCCGGCGAGATGAACTTCCCCGATGAAGAGGCCGCGGAGCTGGTCGAGGCCAAGTGGCTGCGCAAGTACGCGGGCAAGCTCGGCTACATCCAGCTCGGCTTCGTCTACCAGGGCATCGTCTTTATGCACGAAACCACCACCGAGTGGTATGAGCGCTACCAGTCGCTTCTCGAAAACCTCGAGGCCTTTCACGACATCGTGATTGACGACGCGCACTCGCACGACGACGAGGACGAGTAAAGCCCGTGAGCACGTCCCGCGCCGGCAACGGGGCCCCACTGGCGCAACGCACGACGCCGCGCCAGCGCTGGGTTGTCGCTGATCCGCAGACCGAAGCCTCCGCCGCTCTCGCCCGCGAAGCCCGTCTTCCCCTGGTTCTAGCCGATTTGCTCGTCGCCCGCGGCATCACCCAGGCCGACGCGGCCTTCGCCTTCCTCAATCCCGAGCCCGCGCATTTGCACGATCCATTTTTGATGCTCGGCATGGCCGCGGCCGTCGACCGTCTCGAACGCGCCATCGCCGCGCGCGAGCCCATCCTTCTTTACGGCGACTACGATGTGGACGGCACCGTCGCCGTGGTCCTGCTCAAAACGGCCATCGAAATGCTCGGTGGTGAAGCGCGTTTTCACGTGCCGCACCGCTTGCGCGAAGGCTACGGCATGCAGTCAAGCGTGCTCGAAACTGCGCACGCTGAGGGTGTTCGCGTCGTGGTCACCGTCGACACCGGCATGAGAGCCTTTGCCGAAGCTGAAACCGCGCGCCGTCTCGGCCTCGACCTGATCGTCACCGACCATCACTTGCCCGACGCGCACGACGCGCTTCCCGATGCCCTAGCCATCCTCAATCCCAATCAACCGGGATGCCCCTACCCTGAAAAATCGTTATGCGGCGCGGCCATCGCCCTCAAGCTCGCCCAGGCGCTCTTAGAAAAACGTGAATTGGATCGCCGCGAGCCCGCGCGGGTGCGCGAAAAGACTCTGCCCAGCTTTCTCAAAATGGCAGCCATCGCCACCATCGCCGACGCGGTTCCGCTCAGCGGCGAAAATCGCACCATCGCGGCGATTGGTCTGCGGGAGCTGCGCCACCCCATGGGCGCCGGCCTGCGCGCGCTCTTTGCCGCGGCCGCGCTCGATCCCGCAGCCAAGCAGCTCACCGGCTTCGATGTCGCCTTCCGCCTCGCGCCGCGCATCAACGCCGCCGGCCGCATGGACATCGCCTCCGAAGTCGTCGAGCTTTTCTCCACGCGCGACTCGCACCGCGCCACGGAACTGGCCAACAAATTGGAGCGGCTCAACCGCGAGCGCCGCGATGTGGAAGCCGCCGCGCTTGCCACCATCGAAACTCGCCTCGCATCCGACGACGAAATTGCCGCCGACCGCCTCCTCGTCATCGACGGCGACGGCTGGCATCGCGGCGTCATCGGCATCCTCGCCTCGCGCGTCGTCGAGCGCACCGCCAAGCCGGCCATCGTCATCAGCATTGAAGACGGTGTGGCCCACGGATCCGGCCGCTCCGTCGACGGCTTCATGCTCCTCGCCGCCATCGAAACCTGCGCCGATCTCTTCACGCGCTTTGGCGGCCACGCCTTCGCCGTCGGCTTCGCGCTCCCCGCGGAAAAACTACCCGATCTCAAGCGCCGCCTGCGCATTTACGCCGAGGAGCATCTGGCCGCGCGCGAACCCGAGCGCGTTCTGCGTATCCACGCCGAATTGCCCCTCGACCGCATCACGCCGGTGCTCGCCGGATGGCTCAAAAAACTCGAGCCGCTCGGCCACGGCAATCCCGAGCCGCTCTTCCTCGCCCGCAACGTACGCCTCATCAAAGCGCCGCGCATCATGAAAGCCCGCCATCTCGCGCTCGAACTCGCGCAGGACGCAGCCGTGCCGGCGATCGCCTCTTCCAGTGCATCGCCCGCCGCCGTCTCCGCTGGTCCGTCCGGCAGCCCCGCGCCCGCCAGCTCCATCCGCGCCGTAGGCTGGAACCTCGCCGAGCGCGCCATGGAACTCCAGCTCACCCAGGGCAGCCGCATCGACCTCGCCTACCGCATCCGCGAAAACGACCACCCCGACTTCGGCGGCCTCGAAATCGAAATCCTGGGCCTGCAAGCATGAGAGTCAGCACCCGCGTAGCAAGTCACGGAGAACTCGCCCCGCCGCTCGTCATCGATCTTTTTCCCGGCCAAAAATAAAAGGCCCTCCGCAGTGCGGAGGGCCTTCGTTGCAAACGGTAACGTGCGCTACCCGATCACTTCAATCCCCATCGACCGCGCCGTGCCCTTGATGCTCTTCACCGCCGCATCGATCGACGCCGCATTCAAATCCGGCATCTTCTGCGTGGCAATCTCGCGCACCTGCTTCTCGGTCACTTTGCCCTTCTTTTCCTTGTTGGGAGTGCCCGATCCCTTCTCGATCCCGGCCGCCTTCTTCAGCAGCACGGCCGCCGGAGGCGTCTTGGTGATGAAGCTGAAGGTGCGGTCCGCGTACACCGTGATGACGACCGGGATAATCAGTCCGGCCATCTCCTTGTTCTGCGTCTTGGCGTTGAACTGTTTGCAGAACTCCATGATGTTCACCTGCGCCTGGCCCAGTGCGGGGCCGACCGGCGGCGCGGGCGTTGCCTTGCCGGCTTCAATCTGCAGTTTCACGTAGCCGGTAATCTTTTTCGTTGTTGCCATGATTCAGTTCCTTCGGAACCAGCTTCTAGCTCCTAGCTTCTAGCTGTTAGCCGGTCATTTCCTGTGTGAATTTTGGTTTTGCTCTTCTAACGTTCACCTCAAGCCGGCGCCCGCTAGGTGGGCCCACCGGCTAGAAGCTAGAAGCTAATAGCTAGAAGCTGCATTACTCAATCTTTTCCACCTTGCCGAACTCCAGTTCGACCGGCGTGGAGCGGCCGAAGATCGTCACCATCACCTTCAGGGTTTCGCGATCTTCGTTGATCTCGTCCACCACGCCATTGAAGTTCGCGAACGGCCCATCGGTGATGCGCACCTGTTCGCTCTTCTCGAATTTGATCTTGAGCCGCGGCTTTTCCTTCGCGGTTTCGCTGCGGAAGAGAATCGA